>Ga0160423_10000243_pt1 | contig 43138 bp, 41 predicted proteins | sample CRUFie14St8metaG_FD_108191 | JGI IMG/M metagenome (GOLD analysis project Ga0160423, IMG submission 108191) | Marine microbial communities from the Costa Rica Dome - CRUD Field 142mm St8 metaG | ecosystem: Environmental > Aquatic > Marine > Oceanic > Photic zone | place: Costa Rica: the Eastern...
AAAAAAAAAAAAAAAAAAAAAAAAAAAAAAAAAAAAAAAAAAAAAAAAAAAAAAAAAAAAAAAAAAAAAAAAAAAAAAAAAAAAAATAAAAAAAAAAAAAAAAAAAAAAAAAAAAAAAAAAAATGAAAAAATTATTTACATCTTTACTTCTTATTTTAACATTAAATATAAATGCTCAAGAGAACCTAAATTGGCATACTGATGTTAATAAAGCTATTGAACTATCCGTTAAAACAAACAAACCTTTATTTTTCTTCTTTACGGGAAGTGATTGGTGTGGATGGTGCATTAGATTACAAAAAGCTGTGTTTTCTAAACCAGAATTTGAAAAATGGGCAAATGAATCAGTAATTTTAGTTGAACTTGATTTCCCAAGAAGAACCAAAATTTCAGAAGATTTACAAAAACAAAATAGAGAATTAGCAAATATGTTTGGTGTAAGAGGTTATCCAACAGTTTGGTTAGTAAATCCTAAAACTGAAAATGAAAAAACTAATCTTGTTAGATTAGGTACTCTAGGGGCTTCACCTCTAGAGGTTAAATCTTGGATTGCGGGAGCAAATAGAATTATAGCAAATAAATAATATGAAAAATTTAATTTATTATTTATTTTTTTTACTACCATTCCTATCTTATAGTCAAGGAAATACAAAAAATAAAATTGATTGGATTAGCCTTGAGAAAGCAGAATATTTTTCAAAAAAATATAATAAAAATATATTTATTTTTTTCTATCGACCTGGTTGCGATTATTGTGAGAAATACAAAAAAGAAACTCTAACAAATCCAAACGTTATTAAACTCATAAATGAAAACTTCCTTCCAGTAATGTTAGATGGAAAATCAAAAAAGCCTATAAAATATAACGGTACAACATATGTCAATGACCATCCAAATGATGAAGATGCGCCATGGAGACATAATTTATTTGTTGAGCTTGTAGAGCCCGTAAGAGGTAATTACTATTGGCCCAATGTAGTAATCATCAATAACAATGCAGAAAAAATAGTACAATATCCAGGTTTTCAGCCTTCACCACAACTAATACGAGGCTTAAGAAAATTTGTCAAATAAAAAAGGAGGGTACAACCCTCCTCTTGAAATAAATTGGGTGACTGATGGGATTCGAACCCACGACTCCCGGCACCACAAACCAGTGCTCTAACCAACTGAGCTACAGTCACCATTTTAATGTATGCAAATATATAATTTTATAGTAATATCATAAATAAAGTATCTATATTTGTTGAATATGAAAATAGGTACTAAAAAGGAAATTATTCAGGTTGCAGGAATGACTTGTCATAACTGTTCCCAAGGACTTGAAACTCATCTAAAAAAACACGGCTTTTCTAATGTAAGTGTAAATTTTTCTAGCGGTGAGGTCATATATGAAGTTCTTGATGAAAATTCAAACAAAAAAATTAAAAAGTTAATTCAACAATTAGGATACTCAACATCCAAAAAAGATAAAATATCAAAAACTGATAAGTACTTCTATATTTCACTTGTTTTTACATTACCTCTTTTTTTGCATATGTTTTTAGCTGATGGCAGTTTTTTACATAAACCTATTATACAGTTTTTTCTATGTCTACCAGTATATATAGTTGGTATACTATATTTTGGTAAAAGCGCATATAATTCAGTCAAAAATAATGTGCCTAATATGGATGTATTAATTTTTATTGGATCTACATCTGCATTTTTTTATAGTATATATGGTTCCTTGGCCTTTACTGACCCTGAAATAATAAAAAATTACTTGTTTTTTGAAACAGCAGCTACTATAATAACTCTAGTACTTCTAGGAAATGTTTTAGAAAAGAAATCTGTTAAGAAAACAACAAGTGCTATCAAAGATTTAACTAGTCTGCAAAATATAAATGCAAAAAAATATGTAAACGGAAAAATAATAAAAACTAGCTATGATAATCTTAAAATAAATGATATACTTTTAGTTAACACTGGTGATAAAGTTCCAATTGATGGTATTATTATTTCTGGAAATGCTTCAGTTGATGAATCAATGATTAGCGGAGAAAGTATTCCGGTTGTTAAAAGAGAAGAAGATACAGTTATTGGGGGTACTATCATTAACGATGGTAACATAAAAATTAAAATTACTAAAGATCAAAAAGAAACTGTATTATCTCAAATAATTAATTTAGTTAAAAATGCACAAAACAATCAACCAAATATTCAGAAGATAGGTGACAAAGTCAGCTCAATTTTTGTTCCATTAGTGCTATTAATTGCAATGTTAACCTTTATAATCAGCAATTATTTTTATAACATTGAAACAGAAGATGCTTTGTTAAGAGCTATAGCTGTTCTGGTAATTTCTTGCCCATGCGCGATGGGATTAGCTACACCAACAGCTATAATGGTAGGTGTTGGTCGTGCTGCAAAAAATGGTATTTTAATTAAAGGTGGTGATACTATTGAAAAAGTTGCTCGAGCAAAAAATATTGTATTTGATAAAACTGGAACACTAACTAATGGAAAATTTACAATCAAAAAATTTAATATTTTTAAAGGAGATAAAAACAAAATAAGTAATATAATTTATAATATTGAACAAAACAGCAACCATCCAATAGCAAAATCATTATGTACATACTTTAAAAAATATAATTCCCCTATTCATATTTCAAACATAATAGAAGAAAAAGGTATTAGTATTAGTGCTGAAATAGAAAATGTTAAATACACAATAGGCTCTTCAAGAATTTGTAAAACAGACCTTAAACACGATTTATATGTTTTAAAGAATAAAGAAATTATTGCTACAATCGACATCGAAGATGAGATAAAAACAGGAACAAAATCAATAATTTCATCTTTACATAGTAAAGGATATTTATCTTTTATGCTTAGTGGCGACAAAAAAGAAACATGTGATAAAATTGCTTCTCAAATTGGAATAAAAAATGTTTTTGCAGAACAACTTCCTAAAGATAAATTAAAAACAATAGATAAATTAATAATAAATGGAAAAACTATTATGGTTGGTGATGGAATTAATGATGCTCCTGCACTTGCAAAATCTGACGTAGGTATTTCACTATCAAATGCTACAGATATTGCTATTAAATCGTCAGATATAGTTTTACTAAATAGTGAAAATCTAAATCAGCTACAAGAAGCCATTTCTATTGGTAAGCACACTCTATTAACAATAAAACAAAATCTTTTCTGGGCGTTTTCATATAATATTATTGCAATACCACTAGCTATAATGGGACTAATAACTCCTATGTGGGCAGCTTTATTTATGGCTTTTTCTGATATTGTTGTTATTGGGAATTCTATCAGATTACGATATAAGAATATTTTTTAGTACATTAGCAATCAAATATAAAAAACAAATATTTATTTTCTTAAAAAAAAGTATATGAAAAAAACAACTATAATTATTGCATGTATGTTATTAACATCAATTTTATATGCACAAATTAAACCTGGAGTACATACAAGTAAAATAAAAAATACTAACAAAAAAGTATTCTTAAGCGGAGATGAAGCCTTAACTCATTTATTAGTAAATCCAAATCCTAATACTTCTGTTGTATTAAATTCAAATTCAAAAAGTAATTTAACTGAAGAAATTATTGGAGAAACTACATATGATTTACAGTCAAATGCTGCAGTACAAAATAGAATTACGTATGATCCAGACAATGGTAATATTACTGCTGGATGGACTATGTCTGCTGAATATAATACTCAATGGAGTGATCGTGGAACAGGCTATAATTACCATGATGGGACAACGTGGGATGCTTACCCTACAGCAAGACTGGAAAATTCAAGAGGAGGATGGCCATCTATCCTTCGTTTAGGAAATGGTGGTGAATGTGCAATTACTCACAATACTGCTAATAGTAATCTCAATAATGCATACAGAACAACTATTGGTAATGGAACGTGGATTAATTCTACTATTACTCCTGATTATTTAATTTGGAATAGGTCCGCTACTGGAGGAGTTGATGGAAATACTATACATATGATCGCCTTAACTGAGCCAGCAGGTGGGACATGGACTGGAGATACTGTAAACGGATTAAGTGGTGCACTACTATATTATCGTTCTCAAGATGGAGGTGATTCTTGGGATATTACAGACATGCAGCTTCCAGGAAACGATTCAATAACTCATAATGGAATGAGTGGTGATTGCTATGCTATAACAGCTCAGGGTGAAACTGTAGTAATGGCCTACTTCAACGATTGGGGTGATTCGTACATAGTAAAATCAACGGATAATGGAGACACATGGACAAAGACAACTTTTTTAAATTTTCCAGTTGACAAATATGTAATGGATAGTGGTTTTGATTTAGACAATAATGATACTACAGATCATGCATATTCAACTGATAATTATGGAGCATTAATACTAGACCCTAACGGGGATGCACACGTGTTTTATGGAATGATGCAATATGCTGATGACGATTTAGCTGATGCACAATCATCTTGGTATCCTGGAGAAAATGGAATTGCTTATTGGAACGAATCTTTTGGAGAAGATGTTACTCCTGCAACGTTACAAGATACTATTAATTATTTAGATGCTGCTGGAGTTGCAACTCCAAGAGGAAGATGGTGGTCAAATATGATGAATGATCATATTATCACTGCTGCTCCTGATTTTAATGGAGATGGAATGGTAGATGGTATTGATTCAACTGGAGGTTATGCATTATATTATGCATCTAGAGCATCAATGCCAAATGCAGGTTTGGATGCCAATGGTAACATATGGCTAATATTTTCAGGTTATACTGAAAACATTGATAATGGAGCTCAAGTTTACAGACACTTATATGCAACAAAATCAGAAGATGGAGGATCTACATGGAAATCACCAGTAGATATCACACCTCATAGTCTATTTTCTGGATTGCAAGAGTGTGTTTTTGGATCTATGTATCCAATGGTTGATGATAAATTAAGAATTGTTTATCAAGCAGACTTTGAACCTGGACTAATTGTAAGAGGTGATGAGGATTTAGTAGACCTAAACAGTATTTACTACTTAGAAGTAGATACAGCAGGTTTATTTGATAATACATCAACATCTATTAATGAAATTTATCAAAATAATAACATAGATGACAACAGAATATTTGATCTTTTAGGCAGAGAATGGAAAACAGATTTTGCTAATCTTCCTAAAGGAGTATATATAATTAACAGAAAAAAAGTATTTAAAACAAAATAGATTAAAATATCTACGAATAAAAAAAGCTGAGAAAATTCTCAGCTTTTTTTATTTAAAATCGAATAATGAATCTATTCTAATTAATTGATTTGTTGTAAAACCTTCTGCATATTTACATCCGGATTGTCTGCCTAAATCTTTAGCTCTGTAAGTAATACTTTCTAAAAATTCAAGTGAAGATATAATAGTTTCTTTCTCAGTACTTGAAGGATTATAAAACTGTGATTTATATGCTTTGACAGCTTTTATTTTATCTTCAATTTGATCAGTTATATCAACAACAAAATCTGGTTCGATATGATTAAATTGTATATAATGATAAATATTATTAGGTCGCCAAGATAATTGTCCAGTATCAACCTTATCAAGTCCCGATAAAAAACATGCATCTATAATAATTTGCGCCGCTCTAGCATGATCTGGGTGACGATCAGAAATAGCATTTGCTACAACTATTTTTGGTCTATATTCTCTAATTTTCTTAACAATTTTAATTTTATGTGTATCGTCGTTACTAAAAAAACCATCTTCAAAATTCATATTCTCCCTAATATCTACTCCCATAATTTTATTAGCTATTTTTGTCTCACTATCCCTTAATTGAACAGTCCCCCTAGTTCCTAATTCACCCCTAGTTAAATCGATAATACCTACTTTATTTCCAAGCTGTACAGATTTTATAATTGTTCCTCCACAAGCTAACTCAACATCATCCGGATGTGCTCCAAAAAATAAAATATCTAAATCCATAAATTAATAATTTTTCTTAAACCTTAATTTAGCTATTAAAGTAGAAACTATCATAATTGCTAATAAATAATATACAAAAACAGGTATAGGCATTGGATCACCAGCAGCATAAGAGTGAAGTCCAGAAAGATAATAGTTTACACCAAAATAAGTCATAATAATTGTCCAAATAGCAAACATAGAAACAGCATTAAATGTTAAAATACCTTTTAATACTGGAATAAAACGCATATGTAAAACAAAACTGTAAATAAGTATGCTTACCAATGCCCAAGTTTCTTTGGGGTCCCAACCCCAATACCTTCCCCAAGATTCATTGGCCCACACACCACCTAAAAATGTACCTATAGTCAGCATGAATAAACCTACCTCAATACTTTTCTCATTAATTATTGTGATTTCTTTTAAAGTCCCCTCTAATTTATTTTTGTTTGATGAGTTAGTGAAAATTATTAGCCATAATGATATTAAACCTAAAATGGCAGCTAAGGACAAAAAACCGTATGAAGAAGTAATAATTGCAACATGAATTAATAACCAATAAGAATTTAAAACCGGAACTAAATTTGTAATTGAAGGATCAAGCCAATTTAAATGAGCAACCATTAATAAAAGTCCAGCAACTACACCAGTAGCCGCTAAGGTTAGTACTGATCTTTTAGCATAAATTATACCTGATAATATTGTTGCCCATGAAATATAAATCATAGATTCATAACCATTACTCCAAGGGGCATGTCCTGAAATATACCATCTAAGCCCCAAACCTAGTGTATGAAGAATAAATCCAATAATAATTAAGTACTTAAGTACAGTAATTAAATTTTTAATAATACTATTTTTATTAAATAAACTAAATATATACATAAATACAAGTATTATTCCAGAAAGGAAATAATACATAAATAGTGAAGAAAAAATATTAATTTTATTATAAAATATTTCATAATCAATCTTTTTTTGACTAGGTATTACTTCTTCTCCATACTTATTTTGAAATTTATTAATATAAGTAATAATTGTATCTGCAGTCGTCCATTTATCTTTAATAAAAGCCTCTCTAAGAGATTGAAAATACATTGGAATAATATTTGCTACAAACAATGAATCTTTATTAGAAAAAAGGTAAGATTGAGTATAATCATACCATGTATTATTCTTATCATTAGGCAAAGGAAAAAGCCTAAAAATACTTCCAGAAAAAATAGCAAAACATAAATTAACTCGCTCATCTACCTTAATAATATCCTTATCATAAGTCCCTCTATCTTTAGGAAGCTTTGCATAAGCTAATTCAACATCATTGTTTAACAAATAAGTACCACTAGAGTCAAAAAAAGTATTAAAAGAAAGATGAACATATTTTTTATTTATTTCAGATACTAATAGATTCTGTAGTTCTGGATGAGATACCTTTATTATCGGTTTATTCCCCCAATCCTTAGGATTATACATCATATGTAAGACTACCTCAGTTGATGAAAGAACCTCATCACTAGTTACTATATTATAATTAGACTTACCATAAATTTTTCTTAAATATTCAGATGTTAATGTATGTAGTGGCTTTAATCTTCCGCCATTATCTTGAACTACTAAAGCATCAAATTTTGAAATATGATTTTGATTAAATTCATTTTTGATTTGACTATCAGAAGCAATTGAAAATGTAGATGAAAAAAGCGTAAAAATTATAATTAGAGAAAGTTTATCTAACTTTTTTGAAAGTAAATTATATCTAGTATTCTTAGTAAGAAAAACAAGTAAAAAACCAAGTCCTAATAAAAAATATCCAATGTAAGTAATCAGTGTCCCCCACCAATCAAAATTTACAGATAAAATAGTCCCTTTTTCATCTTTATCATAAGAGGACTGAAAAAATCTATATCCTTTATAATTCAACACATTATTCATAAATATTCTATAATCCTTTACAAATGAACCATCAAGTACTGTAACTTCAGCTGCATATGAACTAGGGCTCTCAGATCCTGGATACCTATCTAATTGAAAATTTCTTAGTTTAATTCTAAATGGTGTGGTATAATATTTTGATCCATAACCTAGTTTAAAATTTAAATTATCAATAGTAAAATATTCTTCATCAGCTTGATATCCTTTACCCCCATACAACACTATCTCTTTTGAAATTCCATTAGCGCTGACATTAATTATTAATGCATCCTCACTCCCGTCTGTCATCTTACTTGATTTGCTAATCTGAATAGTTTTTGCATCAATTAATATATCTTTAAGAACAAAACTTAAATCATTAACAGTATGTAATGTTTTTTTATTTAAATTAAATTTTATATTAGGGTCATAAACTTGAGTTTGCTGGTTTAACATACTCATTGCATTAATATATTCTGAAGAAATACATGTAACAAAATCACCCTCATAAAATAAATTAATAGCCCCTTCTTTTGGATTATTAAGTGTAAATAACTTTCCATTAATATTTTTTTGCTGATTATCAAACAAAAATTCATCTTGCATTCCATTTTTACCAGGAACAACTAAATTCAACGCTTTTTTACCCCCAGCAACACCAGTAATAATAGAATCTGTAACATTAGGGAGGAAGTCAATATAATTTATAGAAATATCATTCTCCTTAAAATCTACATTAATATCGAAACTATTATCATATATTGCTGATAAGAAAAGTTTTTTTTCATATTTATACTGATGAACTCGATCATCAATGTGTATTTTTAAGAACGTATCATCCGATATAAATAAATTTGTAGAATCTCCCTCTCTTATATGCATCATCCCTTCATATGATATATATCTTGTAATTGCAGACCCTATTAATATAACAATAAATGAAACATGAAATGTTAATGCAGCTATTTTTTCCCATCTAAAAAGTCTATATTTAACAATATTGTTAACTAAATTAAAAACAAGTAAGGCTAAAATTAACTCAAACCACCATGAACTAAACACAAGAGATTTGGCAGTAGACCTGCCAAAATCATTCTCAATAAAAGTAGCATAACCGATGACAAAAGCAAAAAGGAGAAGTAAAATACTCATTAACCTCATCGAAGTTAAAAAGCTTACTATCCGATTTATGTGTCTTAAAAACATATCGCAAAATTACTAATTATTATTAAGTTTGTATTGAAATATTTAATATGAAAAAGATTGTTTTAATAGGTTCTGGAAATGTTGCGACTCATTTTGGAATTGCTTTAAAAGAAAAAGGATTTAATATATTACAAGTATGGAGTTACAATACAAAAAATGCAAAAGTACTAGCTGATAAATTAATGTGTGAATATACTTCTAAAATAGAAAATATTTTAGCTGCGGATTTATATATTTTATCAATCAAGGATGATTCAATTATCAATATAATAAAAAACCTTTCAGATATTCCTATAATTCATACATCTGGAAGTACAAGTATTGATGTATTTAAAAATAAATTCTCAAAATATGGTGTTATCTATCCATTGCAAAAATTTAAAAAGAATATTAAAATAAATCTTACAGAAATCCCTCTACTGATCGAAGCAAATAATCACAAATTCGAAAAAGATTTAATATATATATCTTCTAAATTATCTAAAAATACTTTAACAGTAAGTTCAAAAATAAGAAAGCAACTACATATAGCGGCAGTTTTTGCTTCTAACTTTACTAATTATATGCTTACAATAGCTGAAAAGATACTTGAAAGTCAAAATCTTGATTTCAAATTATTATTACCTTTAGTTAATGAAACTATTAATAACTTAAATAGTAATAGTCCTTCAGAATTACAAACAGGACCAGCAATAAGAAATGATGAAAAAATTATTAAAATGCATTTAGAAAACTTAAAAGATGAACAGGATAAAGAAATATATTCTCTCATCAGCCATGCAATAAAAAAAGACAATGAATAGTATTTTACAATATCTTAAATTAGTACGCTATAAGAACCTACTAATTATTGTATTAGTACAATGCCTTCTCAAATTTACACTTATTAATGTATATTTAGATAATACAGCATTATCTTTAATAAATTTTATTATATATCTATTGACATTAATTTTTATAGTTGCTGGTGGTTATATAATTAATGATATCTATGATTTAGAAATTGATAAAATTAATAAAAACAATAATCAAATTATTGATAATACAATAAGCAAGGATTCTGCACATAAGACCTATTATATATTAAACTTTTTATCTCTTATAGGGGCTTTCTACGTTGCAAGAGATATTGAAAACATATGGCTTGCAATAATATTTATTTATTTAATATTCAGTTTATGGATTTATTCTAAAAAATACAAAAAAACACTTATAATTGGAAATCTTCAAGTAGCATTTCTTACAGCTTTAAGTATTTATAATTTAGCTATTTATGATATATTACCTTTATTAAAAGATTCTGAAGGATCATACATTATACAAATTATAATAATTGCATTTTCTTTATTTTCATTTATAATTACATTTATTAGAGAAATAGTAAAAGATATTGAAGATATTGAAGGTGATAATAAATTTAGATCAAATACACTACCTATTAAATACGGTATTATATATGCAAAGAAAGTTGCTATTTTATTTATTATAATTGCGTTCGCATTTTTAGTATACTTTCAATATTTTCAATATAGTGTATTAAACACAACTTTTTCATTTAATATTAGTTATTGGGGAGTAAATAAAATCTCAATATTATATACGATACTTATTGAAGTAGTATTAGTTCTACTTTTAAAATATATTTATAGTGCAAAAACAAAATCAGATTTTGAAAATACTAGTAAAATTTGTAAATATATAATGATTTTAGGTATACTATCAATACCTACATTTACATTTTCACATCTATATATATGATAAACAAACAATTAGAAAAATATAATATAATTCTTGGTTCTGCTTCAAAAAGAAGAAAAACATTACTAGAAAGTTTAGGCTTGAACTTTAGTGTAATAATTTCAAATGAAAACGAATCGTATATTGAAAATTTAAAAAAAGATAAAATCGCTGAATTTATTGCAGAACAAAAATCAAAAAAAATAGAAAAAAAATTAGAAAGTGATTATATTCTTATTACAGCAGATACAATTGTATGCCATAAAGGAAATATTCTTCATAAACCTAATAGTAAAGAGGAAGCTTTAAAAACACTTGAAAAAATATCTGGAAATAATCATGATGTTATTACTGGTGTATGCATAAAATCTAGAGATAAGAAAATTATTTTCTCTTGTAAAACAGAAGTTTTTTTCTACAAGTTATCAAATGAATCGATAAATTATTATCTAGAAAATTATTATCCTTATGATAAGGCTGGATCTTATGGGATTCAAGAATGGATTGGTATGATTGGAATTGAGAAAATAATAGGATCATACAATAATGTGGTAGGACTTCCAACATCTAAGCTTTACCAAAATCTAAAATCATTTATATAAGGAGCTATTTTTTTTATCTTTGCATAAAATACTAATGATGTTTAAACATAAGTTTATTTTTTATTCTAAAATATTTTTAATATTCTTATTTATTTATAGCTGTACACCTATGAATAAAATTACATATCTCAATGAAAGTCAACTAACAGAATGGGATATATCTAAAATACCTCATAAACATCAACTTGAAATTGGTGATATTTTAATGGTTAAAGTTATAAGTAGAAATGAAGAATCTAAAGATTTGTTTAATTTAGAAAACAATAATAATAGTGCTAATCCTATGCTTACTTCTGCCAACCTTTATTTTAATGGATTTATTATTAGTCAAGAAGGAACTATCGATATTCCAAACGTTGGTGAAGTTTTTGTACTAAACCAAACACTTGAAGAAGCAGAAGAGACAATATCATCTAAAGCAAAAGAATTTCTTATTAATCCATTTGTTATTGTAAAGTTAGCTAATCTTCAATTCACAATTCTAGGAGAAGTTAATAAGCCCGGAAATTACCCTGTTTACAAAGAAGGTATTACTATTTATGATGCTATCGCAATGGCAGGAGGTATCAATGATTATGCAGACTTAGAAAAAGTTAAAATTATTAGATCTAAAAATAATAAAAAACAAGTTTATGATATAAATCTCAGTTCAAATAATATTCTTTCATCTGACTTCTTTTATTTAAGAAACAACGATCTGATTTATATAAAACCTCTCAAATTTAAAGGATTTAAAAAATCTCAATCGCAATTACTATTATCTGCATTAACAACATTAGCTGTTTTGCTTAATGTATATTTTAGATATTCAGCAGAATAAAAATGGAAAGACCAATGCAACAAGAAGAAACAATTGACCTTAAAGAACTTCTTTTAAAATATGCACAATATTGGCATTATTTTGTAATATCAATTATTTTCTGTCTATTTATTGCATTTCTAAACAATAGATATACAGTTAAAGAATATAGTGTTTCTACTACATTACTTATAAGAGATGATAATAACACTCAGCTAGGAGCAGAAAACTTACTTGAAGGGCTAGAGTTATTTAGTGGTAAAAAAAATCTAAAAAATGAAATAGTAATTTTAAATTCATATAGTATAACTGAAAAAATCATTCGTGAGCTTAGATTAGGATTATCTTATTTTCAACATGGATTTTTTCAGACAAATGAAATGTTTGAAAACTCTCCATTTATAGTTAATTTGGATTCAACACATAATCAACTAATTCAAACCAAATTTTCTATAGATTTTCTAGACAGTTCAAGTTTTAATATTTCAATTAGAGCTGAAGAAATACATCCTTATAATTTAATAGAAGAAAATTTTAACAAAACTATATTAGCAAATATTAATTTTAATGAAACATATAATTTCGGAGATACGATAAAAACAGAATATTTTTCATTTTCAATACAAAAAAGCTTATTTTTTAATATTGATAAAATAAATAAATCTAAAAAAACTTTCTCATTTAAATTATATCCAACTAATAAGTTAGCTCAACAATTAATTAGAGATATAAATATTAATCCCATAAACAAAGAAACTTCAATATTAAAAATAAATATTAAAGCTAAAACACCTAAAAAATATATTTATATACTCAATAAACTTACAGAAATCTATATAAGAAGCGGTCTAGATGAAAAAAATATTATGGCTATTAATACAATTGATTTTATAGACGAACAATTAGATATAATACAAGATTCATTAACATTTATTGAAAATAAATTAGAGAAATTCAGACAAAAGAACCCAAATTTAGAAATAGTAGATAAAGAGTTTGGAACATATTTTCAAAAACAAAAACTCGACAATACACTTTCTGAGCAATCTGTAAATATAAAGTACTACAAATCATTACTTGCATACCTAAAAGATGATAAAAATGCTAATTCTATTGTGTCTCCAACATCTATGGGAATAAGTAATCCGGAACTAAATAGCTTAATTAATCAACTTTTAGTTTTATATAGTAAAGAAGGTGAATTACGTCTTACTACAACTACTAAAAATCCAATTTATAAATCAATTATCTCTCAAATTGAACATACTAAAAGAACTATAATTGAAAATGTTACAAATTTAATTGCTTCAGCATCAATATATGAAAATGAATTAAAAGGCAGAATTAATTCATTTAATTATAAAATCAATAAATTACCAGAAGCTGAAAAAAACTATTTGATATTAAAACGTAAACATGAAGCTAATGAACAAACAGTTGGTTACCTTCAACAAAAAAGATATGAGGCATCATTAGCTAAAGCTGGAACAGAATCAGACCATAAAGTAATAGACCCAGCACGATTAGACAGTGAAACTCCAATAAGGCCAAAAAAGAAATTATCATATTTATTAGCAATTATTTGTGGTTTTATGTTGCCAGTATTAATTGTATCTCTTCGAAACTTTTTCAGTAATACTATATATACTCCATCTGATATTAAAAAGGCAACAAGAATACCTATTTTGGGCTTAATAGGGCATAGTGAAAAATCAAGTAATATGGTAATTACTGCAACCAAATCAGTTATTGCTGAATCTTTTAGAGCCTTAAGGACTAATTTACAGTACCTTTCTGCAAGTAAAAACAAAAAAATCATAACTATCACATCATCAGTTGGAGGAGAAGGAAAAACATTTACTGCTATGAACCTTGCAGCAATTTTTGCTCTTGCAGGACACAAAACTATACTTGTTGGAGGTGATCTTAGAAAACCTAGATTACATGAGGATTTTAAAAATGCTAAAGGAAAAGGATTAAGTAGTTATCTGATTAGTAAAGCTAAATTCTCTGAAATAATTCAAAAAACAGATATGGAATCTCTTGACCTTATAACTGCTGGACCAATACCTCCAAATCCAGCAGAATTATTAGACAGTGAAAAGATGAAAGGTTTAATTAAAGATCTAAATAAAAAATATGATTATGTGATTATTGACACTCCCCCTATTGGTTTAGTTACTGATGGAGTTATTCTTATGCAAAATGCTGATATTAATTTATATATTATTAGACATAATTATTCTACTGTTAAATCACTAAATATTATTAATAGCCTTTATAATGATAAACAAGTTCAAAATGTTCATATAGTTATAAATGATTTTCAATTATCTTCTTCTTACGGAGATATTTATGGATATGGATATGGTGGGCATGGACATGGATACTATGAAGAAGAAGATAATTAAATATACAAAATGAATAAAAAATTGAATACACCTGCAGAAGCAATACAAGACCTTCAAAATTTTGGTGAATATGGTGGTGTAAATCCATCTATATCTGATTCCTCTACATTTACATATTTAGAAGGAAATACAATGGAAGATGTATTTGAAGGCGAAAGAGAGGGTTGTTATCTATACTCTAGACATACGAATCCATCAACCTCATATCTTTCAGAAGCTATATCAAGAATGGAATATATGAATGGAGCAATATTATCTGCTTCTGGCATGGCAGCTATTACATCATGTATATTACAAATATGTAATAGTGGTGATGAAATAATTAGTAGTAGAACAATATACGGAGGTACATATGCATTTATGAAAAACTTTCTTCCAAGATTTAATATTAAAACATCATTTGTAGATACTACTAAAATCGATGAAATTGAAAAATTAATTTCTAAAAAGACAAAAGTAATTTACTGCGAAACAATGAGTAATCCATTATTAGAAATTTCTGACATACCAAAAATTTCTAAAATTGCTAAGAAATATAATATTAAGCTGATTGTTGACAATACATTTACCCCATTGATACTTACACCATCAAGGATGGGTGCAGACATAGTTATTCATTCTCTCACAAAATTTATAAATGGTGCTTCAGATACCGTAGGAGGTGTTATATGCTCTGACGAAGAGTTTATTAGAAGTTTAATAGATGTCAACTCTGGAAGTGCTATGTTACTTGGTCCGGTTATGGATGCTATGCGTGCATCAAGCATATTAAAAAACATTAAAACATTACATATTAGAATTAAGCAACATTCAGAAAATGCTATTTTTTTAGCAAAAAAATTTAAAAAGGATGGTCTAAAAGTAATCTATCCTGGGCTAGAAGATCATCCTCAGCATAATTTGATGAAAAAAATATATAATAATGAATTCGGTTATGGTGGAATGCTTGTAATTGATACTAAAACAAAAGAAAAAGCTAATATTTTAATGGAAGAAATGCAAAACAAAAACATTGGCTATTTAGCTGTGAGTTTAGGTTTTTATAAGACCCTTTTTTCAGCACCTGGCCTATCCACTTCATCTGAAATTCCTGAAGAAGATAGAGTTAAAATGGGTCTATCTGATGGATTAGTACGAATTTCAATAGGACTAGACAACAATATTGAAAGAACATACAAATTAATGAAAGATTGTATGAAAAAAGTTAATTTACTTTAGTAATTAGAAATACATCTTTCATTATCTAAATTAGAATGAAAACTAATATTCCATACATAATATCAATTACTCCAATACTAATACTTGTTTTTCTACTTGGTTTTAATGTTTTTATTTATGGTGACAACTCATTATCAGGAGCTAATCAATTAGCTCTAATTTTTTCTGCAATGATAGCAAGCATTATTTATCTAATATATGGAGGAGAATGGAGGAATATACTAAAAGGAATAAGTAATAGTATTGCAAAAACAACTCCTGCAATAATTATTTTATTACTAATTGGTTCTCTTTCTGGAACTTGGTTAATTAGTGGAATTATTCCGAGCATGATATATTATGGTCTCCAAATTTTAAATCCTAAAATTTTTCTTTTTGCTACAGCAATTATAACAGCAATTATTTCTGTTTCTAGCGGAAGTTCATGGAGTACAATAGCTACAATCGGAATCGCTCTACTAGCAATAGGAAAAGCACTAGGGATACCAGTAGGTTTAATTGGAGGTGCAATAATTTCAGGAGCTTATTTTGGAGATAAAATGTCTCCATTATCTGACACAACAAATTTAGCTCCAGCAATGTCAGGATCAAACTTATTTACACACATTAAATATATGACTTATACAACTTTTCCTGCTTTCATTATTACAATTATAGCTTTTCTATTAATCGGATATTCGTATTCGACTGAGCAACCTCAAAATATAGATCAATTACTTTTTTCAATAACTGAATCATTTAATATTACAGGGTGGCTTTTTTTGGTTCCTATATTAGTAATATTACTTATTATCAAAAAAATTCCTGCTATTCCTACTCTATTAATTGGCTCAATACTTGGCGGTGTATTTGCATTTTTTTTTCAACCAAATATAGTTATGCTAATAACTAATTCATCAGTTTTAAACATCAAGATTGGATATATGGCAGTTATTAATGCTATGACTAGTGATATATCAGTCTTTACTAATAATGAAATGATAAACGATCTTCTAAAAACAAGCGGTATGAAAGGAATGCTCAATACAGTATGGCTTATTATTTGCGCTATGATTTTCAGTGGCTCTATGGAATCTTCAGGTCTTCTAAATAGAGTTGCAGTTCCTATTATAAGATTTGCTAAAAGTACTGGTGATCTTGTTACTGCAACAACTGGAACCTGTATATTTCTAAATATAACAGCATCAGATCAATATCTATCAATTGTAGTTCCTGGAAGAATGTTTGCAAATAGTTATAAAGAAAAAGGGTTAGCTCCTGAGAACCTAAGTAGAACATTAGAAGATGGTGGTACTGTTACTTCTGTTCTAATTCCCTGGAACACATGTGGAGCAACACAATCTGCAATTCTTGGGGTTTCAACACTAACGTATCTTCCATATTGTTTTTTTAACTTACTTTGTCCAATAATAACGATACTATACGCATATTTTGGAATAAAAATTAAAAAACTAATATAATGTTTTTAATTTGGCTATTGTATAATCAATATCATCTCTAGTATTATACTTACTAAAAGAAAAACGAACACCAGGTCCAATTGATTCAGAAGAGATACTTGAAAGAACATGTGATCCTTTTACACTTCCAGAGGAGCAGGCACTACCTCCACTGCAAGCTATGCCCATTATATCTAAATTAAATAGTAACATTTCTGCGCCTTTAATTTTAGGAAAATTAACACTCAAAACAGTGTATAGACTATTATCTAAATTATCACAGTTTGCATAAAACTTAGAATCGGGTATTTCTTTTCTTAACTGATCGATCATATATTTCTTTATACCCTTTATATGTTTTACATCATTTTCTAAGTTTTTATATGCAATATCCATTGCTAATGCCATTCCTGCTATTCCATATATATTTTCAGTACCAGCTCTCATATTTCTTTCTTGCCCACCTCCCCTAATTAAAGGTCTAATCTTAATTTTATCAGATATATATATAAAACCTACTCCTTTTGGACCGTGGAATTTGTGTGCTGAAGCTGCAATAAAATCAACATTTAAGTTTTTCATATCTAATGGATAATGTGCAACTGTCTGAACAGTATCAGAATGAAAAATAGCATCATTCTGCAAACATATTTCACCTATTTTTTTTAAATCTTGAATTGTACCTACTTCATTATTAGCATGCATAATTGAAACGAATGTTTTTGGATTTGAAGAAAGTAAATCTTCAAGATGAGGCAACGAAATAACTCCATTTTTATCAATATCTACATACGAAAGCCTAATTTTTCCTTCTGCCGCAAGATCCTCTAATGGATATAAAACGGCATGATGAGATATCTTAGATGTAATAGCATGTTTTATATTATGATCTTCTATCGCACACTTAATAGCCATATTATCGGCTTCAGTACCACCAGATGTAAAAAAAATAGATCCAGGAGATGTATTTATTAGCTCAGCAATCTTTTTTCTAGAATTTTCAACTATAATCTTTGATTCTCTTCCAAAAGAATGGATCGAAGATGGATTAGCATAGTTTGAACCCATCATATTAGTTATCATATCAATAACTTCAGGATGAATAGGAGTTGTTGCTGCATTATCTAAATAAACTCGCTTCATATTATTTTTTGAATTTGATTAATAACTTTATCTGCTAAAGCATTTGCTTTTTCTTCATCACAACTTTCAACATAAATACGTAAAATTGGTTCAGTATTAGATTTTCGTATATGAACCCATTGATCTTTAAAATCTATTTTTATACCGTCAATAGTGGTTATTTTTTCATTTTGGTAGTATGATGTAAAAAAAGTTAATATTTTTTTCATATTGATATCAGTTGCTGACTCTATCTTTTTCTTTAAAAGAAAATAATTCGGATATAAATTTCTAAGAGATTTTATTGAAATTTTCTTTTCAGCAAGCGAGGTCAAAAATAATGCAATCCCAACTAATGCATCTCTTCCATAATGTAATTCTGGATATATGACTCCTCCATTTCCTTCTCCACCAATAATCGCATTATTAATTTTCATAGAATTAACTACATTAACCTCGCCAACTGCAGAAGCAAAATACTCACCTTCATGTTTAATTGTAATATCTTTTAAAGCCCTAGTTGAAGATAAGTTTGATACTGTATTTCCAGGTGTTTTACTTAATACATAATCAGCAACTGCAACTAATGTATACTCCTCACCAAAACAAGTTCCATCATCACATATAAATGCTAATCTATCAACATCTGGATCTACAACTATACCTAAGTCTGCCCTTTCCTTTAACACTAATTCTGAAAGATCATTAATATTTTCTGGAAGCGGTTCTGGATTGTGTGGAAAATGTCCATTTGGATCACAATATAATTTTATGCATTTTACCCCCATTTTTTCTAGTAATTTAGGTATAATTATTCCTCCTGAGGAATTTACTGCATCTAATACAACTGTGAATTTTGCTGATTTTACTAATTCAACATTTACTAAATCTAAATTTAAAACTTCACTGATATGAGTATCATTAAAATTATTATCATATAAATACTCACCTAATGATTCAATATTTGAAAATTTAAAATTTTCATTATCAACTATTGATAAAATTTGATTCGCATCATCTTCAGAAATAAATTCTCCTTTATTATTTAATAGTTTTAATGCATTCCATTCTTTTGGATTATGACTAGCAGTTAAAATAATTCCTCCAGCAGCCTTCTTTAATTGTACAGCAACTTCCACTGTAGGTGTGGTTGACAAACCTAAATCTAAAACATTTAAACCACATCCAATTAATGTTCCCGTAACCAAATCCCTTAACATTGGTCCCGAAATCCTAGCATCTCTACCAAGAATTATAGTATTTGAATCTAAATCCTGATTACAAATGAATTTTGCGTAGGCAGAAGTAAATTTAACAATATCTATTGGAGTTAGTGCTTCACCACAATTACCCCCAATTGTTCCTCTAATCCCCGAAATTGATTTAATTAATGTCATAAAAATTAAAACAAAATTACATAAATAATTATTGTTTAGTTAAGGATTACTATCTTTGTTTTAATATTTTTTTATTTAAATAATGAGTACTATTTCAACAAGAACTAAGAAAACAAGAACCACCGGTCTAACTATGATGATGGACAAAGGACTAAGCTTTAGACAAGCTGAAGATTTTATATCATCAAGTAATGAATTTACTGACATTGTAAAACTTGGATTTGGAACAGCTTTAATTACACCAAATCTAAAACAAAAAGTTAATCTATATAAAGAAAATAATATACTAGTTTATCCTGGAGGCACGCTATTTGAACTTTTTCAGGCTAAGAAAGAAATAAATAAGTATAAAAAATTTCTTCATAAAAATGGATTCGAAATGGTTGAAATTTCAGATGGGTCAATTAACATTGAACATGAAAAAAAATGTAATCTAATTGAAGATTTTGCAAAAGAATTCAAAGTAATCAGTGAGGTTGGCTCAAAGAATATAACGGCAACAACAAATAGTTCTGAGTGGATTGAATCTATGAAAAATGAAATCGATTCTGGTAGTTGGAAAGTAATTGCTGAAGCTAGAGAAGCAGGAAATACAGGTATATTTAATTCAAATGGTAGCATTAAATCAGAGCTTGTTAATACAATTACAAATAATATTAATCCAGATGATATAATTTGGGAAGCTCCTAAAAAGGATCAACAAGTGTGGTTTATTAATAGGTTTGGTTCTAATGTTAACTTAGGTAACATTTCAAATAATGATGTCATCTCACTAGAATGTATGCGTATTGGACTTAGATCTGATACATTTAATCATTTTTTGATTTAAATAATGAATAACTATTTCATTCTTTTTCTAAAAGGAATGGCTATGGGAATAGCCAATGTTATACCAGGTGTTTCAGGTGGCACAATTGCATTAATTACTGAAATTTACGAAAAACTTATAAATTCATTAAAGTCATTTGATAAAAAAGCATTATCACTAATATTAAAATTAAAAATTAAAGAATTTATAAATTATGTCGATGGATATTTTCTTTTATCTGTTTTTGGCGGAAGTTTAGTTAGTGTTTTTAGTATTGCTAATTTGTTTAAATATCTCTTTAATTATCACCCAACTATAATTTGGGCTTTCTTCTTTGGTCTTATTCTTGCTTCAATATATTTTGTAGGAAAAAGAATAGATAGTTGGAATAATGTAACTATTACAAGCTTAATAGTTGGTACTATATTAGCATTATCTTTAAACTTTATGACTCCTGCAAATGAAAATTCAAATTTATTTTTTGTCTTTATTTGTGGGATTGTAGGAATAAGTGGAATGATTCTTCCTGGTTTGTCAGGTTCATTTATTCTAATATTGATGGGCAACTATGAACTACTAATGGTTACAGCTGTTGCTAATTTTGATATAATCCTACTCACTATTTTTTTTCTTGGATCAATTTTTGGTCTAATGTTATTCTCAAATATATTAGCATGGATATTTAACAACTACAAAGATGCTACGCTTGCGGTTTTAACTGGATTTATTATTGGTTCTCTATCTGTCATTTGGCCATGGAAAAAATTAATAGAATCAAATTCTTCAAGTTTAATATATAGTTATAAATGGACATATCCTAATCAGTTAAATTCAGAAAATATTATTGCTTTATTTATGATTATTATTGGAATTATATTTGTTTATTCTTTAGAAAGAAGTGCTATTAATCAAAGAAAATGAAAATATATGGCTTAATAGGAAAGCAATTAACTCATTCTTTTTCAAAATCATATTTCAAAAAAAAGTTTGAAAAAGAAAAAATTACTGATGCCAAATACATAAATTTTGAAATTTCTGACATTAATAATTTAGATTACATTATTAAAAAATATAAACCATCAGGTCTAAATATTACTATTCCATTCAAAGAAGCTGTAATACCTAAATTAGACTATTTATCACAAGACGCAGAACAAATTGGCGCAGTCAATACTATTAATTTTCTAAATAATAAATTAATTGGTCATAATACAGATGTAATTGGTTTTAAAAACAGTATTATACCGTTTATAAAAGAAAATGATTCAGCATTAATACTTGGCAATGGAGGAAGTGCAAAAGCTGTAAAATTTGCATTAAGGCAATTAAATATTAATTACCAAACTGTTAATAGAAACAGTAAATTTGACTACAAAGATTTAAAAGAAAAGGATATTTTAAAAAACAGAATTATTATTAATACAACACCTTTAGGTTTATATCCTAAAATACATCAACATCCTATTATTCCATATAATGCGATAAATTCAAATCATTTACTTTATGATTTAATTTACAATCCATATGAGACTGTTTTTTTAAAAAAAGGAAAAAATAAAAATGCACAAATAAAAAATGGTTGTGAAATGCTTGAAATACAAGCAGAAAAATCATGGAATTTATGGCTAAAAAAATAAATATATTATTATTATTTTTATAAAATTCATTTTTATACTTTAAACAATTATCTAAATCTATTGATGGAATTTAACTTAAAATCTGAATTTAAACCTACAGGAGATCAGCCAAATGCAATTCAAGAATTAGTAACAGGTTTATCTAACGGTGATAAGCATCAAACATTGCTCGGCGTAACCGGATCAGGAAAAACATTTACTATTGCTAATGTTATCAAAGAAATCAATAGACCTACTCTAGTTCTTAGCCATAATAAAACTCTTGCGGCACAACTTTTTAGTGAATTTCAACAATTTTTTCCAAATAATGCTGTAGAGTATTTTGTATCATATTATGACTATTACCAACCAGAAGCATATATCCCAAGCTCAGGAACTTATATTGAAAAAGATTTATCAATAAATGAAGAAATTGAAAAATATAGATTGAATACATCTGCCTCTCTCCTTTCTGGAAGAAAAGATGTAATAGTTGTTTCATCGGTTAGTTGTATCTATGGGATTGGTAATCCAAAAGATTTTTATGATGCAATAATTAATCTCAGTATTGGAGATATAATCTCAAGAGAAAAAATTTTAAAAAAATTAGTTTTTGCATTATATAATCGAACAACATCCGATTTTAATAGAGGAACATTCAGAGTTAAGGGAGAAACGATTGATATATTTCTAGCTCATTCTGACCTTGCCTATAGAATTATTATGTTTGGAAATGAAATTGAAGATATAGAAAGTTTTAATCCGATTAATGGGAAAATATTAAAACAATTAGATGAGGTTAAAATTTTTCCAGCTAATATATTTGTTGCCTCAAAAGATAAAATTTTTGACACTATATCAGAAATTCAGTTTGATTTACAAAAACAAATAGATTACTTTGAAAGTATTGGTCAAAAAACAGAAGCAACAAGATTAAAAGAACGTACAAATTTTGATATTGAAATGATTAAAGAGTTAGGATATTGCTCTGGTATAGAAAATTATTCAAGATACTTTGACGGAAGAGTTGAAGGAAGTCGCCCTTTTTGTCTATTAGATTACTTTCCAAAAAACTTTGTTACTATAATTGATGAAAGTCATGTTACAATACCACAAATACGTGCAATGTATGGTGGAGATAGATCAAGAAAGATGAATCTTGTTGAGTATGGATTTCGTCTACCCGCTGCTTTAGATAATAGACCTCTAAAATTTGATGAGTTTGTTAGCATGAATAATCAAACAATATATGTTAGTGCAACACCTTCAGATTATGAATTAGATAAATCTGATGGGATAATTGTTGAACAAATTATTAGACCTACTGGATTACTTGAGCCTAAAATTGAAGTTAGACCAACTAAAAATCAAATTGATGATTTATTAGAAGAGATACGATTATGTAAGAAAAATGATGAAAGAATTCTTGTTACAACACTAACAAAAAGAATGGCTGAAGAATTCACACATTATCTCACAAAATTTAAAATTAAATGTCGTTATATTCATTCTGATGTAGATACCTTAGAAAGAGTTGAAATTTTACAAGGATTAAAAGAAGGAGAATTTGATGTATTAATCGGTGTTAATCTTCTTAGAGAAGGATTGGATCTTCCAGAGGTAAGTTTAGTAGCTATTTTTGATGCTGACAAAGAAGGTTTTCTTAGGTCTGAAAGGTCATTAACTCAAACTGCAGGTAGAGCTGCAAGAAATATAAATGGTCTAGTTATTATGTATGCAGATAAAATAACAGAATCTATGCATAGAACTATAGAAAAAACACATCAAAAAAGAAAAAAACAAAAATTGTATAACAAAAAAAATGGATTAAAACCTCAACCAATTATCAAGAAAAAAGAAAATAAATTAAATAGACTCCTTAATCCATATCGATTAATTAAAAGACCTGAAATAAATAAAATTAATGAAGAAGATTTTAATAACATAAATGATTTAAAAAAGGTTATAAAAAAGAAAAAATATCAAATGCAAAAAATGTCTAAAGAATTGAATTTTATTGAAGCTATTAGGCTAAGAGATGAAATTGAATTATTAGAAAAAAATCTAGAAAAATTAAATTAAAAAAAACGGGCAAAAAGCCCGTTATCTTTTTATATCATACATACTTAAAATTAAGCGCTTACAATATTTTTAGCTACTGGTCCTTTTTCACCTTCTCCAGCCTCAAAATTCACTGATGCACCTTCTTTCAATGTTTTATAGCCTTCTGCTTGGATTTCTTGAAAATGTGCAAAATAATCAGTTCCATCAGAACCTTCAATAAAACCATAACCTTTGCTTGCATTAAACCATTTTACTGTTCCTTCCATAATTGTTGTTAAAATTTATATTAGTACTAGTGGGAACAAACCCACAAAATTGTAACAAATATAATAAAAATAACTAAACAAGTTATTTTTTTCTCTGAACAGCTAATAATGTGTTTTTAAGTAGCATTGCTATTGTCATTGGACCAACACCTCCAGGAACAGGAGTTATGAAGCTTGCCCTATCCCTACATGATTCAAAATCTACATCTCCAAATAGTTTCCAACCACTTTTTGTTTTATCAGATTTTTTTCTTGTAATACCAACATCAATTATTGTCACTCCTTTTTTAAGCATATTACCTTTAATAAACTCAGCTTTGCCTAAAGCAACTATTAAAATATCTGCCTGCTTAATAATATTATGTATTTCTTTAGTCCTACTATGCGTTATTGTAACCGTACAATTTCCTGGATTTCCATTTCGTGCCATTAGTATACTTATAGGGGAACCAACTATGTGACTTCTACCAACCACAACACAATATTTACTATCAGTTGTAATTTTATATCTTGCTAAAAGCTCAATTATACCAGCTGGTGTTGCTGGTAAAAAAGTTGGTAGATTTAAAACCATTTTTCCTAGATTTTCAGGATGAAACCCATCAACATCTTTGTTGGGGCTAATAGATTCTGTGATTTTTTTTTCATTAATATGATCAGGTAAGGGGAGCTGAACTATCAATCCATCAATATTATTATCATTATTGATATCAGATATTTTATCTAATAAATCGTTTTCTTCAATCGAAGATGAAAGACGTATAAGTGTAGAATCAAAACCTACTTTTTTACATGCTTTAACTTTTGCATTTACATAAGTTTCACTAGCACCATTATTTCCAACAAGAATAGCCGCTAAATGAGGTTTTTTAAATCCCAAATCTAATAATTTCTTTACCTCAATAGCAATTTCATGCTTAATATCATTTGCTACTTTTTTACCATCTAATAATTTCATATTACCTCATACCATTTATTCCTCCCTTATTTTGCATCATACTCATTAGCTTCTGTGCTCCTCCACCCTGCATCATTTTCATCATTTTCCCCATCTGACTAAACTGTTTTATTAGTTGATTTACCTCAACTACTGTAGTACCACTTCCTAAGGCTATTCTTTTTTTTCTACTTCCATTTAATAATTTTGGATTTGATCTCTCTGCTTTCGTCATAGATTGAATTATAGCTTCTATTCCCTTGAACGCATCATCATCAATATCAACATCCTTAACGGCTTTATTCATTCCAGGAATCATACTAGCAAGATCCTTAATATTTCCCATTTTTTTAATCTGATTAATCTGTTTTAAAAAGTCATCAAAACCAAACTGATTCTTTGCAATTTTCTTTTGTACTTTTCGAGCTTCTTCTTCATCAAATTGTTGTTGAGCGCGTTCAACCAAAGAAATTACATCACCCATTCCAAGTATTCTACTAGCCATCCTCTCAGGATGAAAGACATCTAAACCGTCCATTTTTTCAGATGTTCCGATAAATTTAATTGGTTTATCCACTACGGATCTAATAGTTAAAGCAGCACCACCTCTTGTATCTCCATCAAGTTTAGTTAAAACAACACCGTCAAAATCTAACCTTTCATTAAATGACTTAGCTGTATTAACAGCATCCTGACCAGTCATTGAATCAACAACAAATAAAATTTCATGTGGTTTAATAGCATTTTTGATATCAGATATTTCATTCATCATTTCCTCATCGACTGCTAATCTACCTGCAGTATCAATAATAACAACATTATGTCCTTTTTCATTAGCATGTTGAATGGCTGATTTTGCAATATTTACAGCATTCTTATTTTCTCTTTGCTGAAAAACATCAACACCGACTTCACTTGCTAGAATCTCTATTTGATCTATAGCGGCAGGACGATAAATATCACAAGCAACTAATAATGGACGTTTATTATTTTTTGCTTTGAGATGTAAAGCTAATTTACCTGAAAAAGTTGTTTTTCCACTTCCTTGCAAACCTGCAATAAGAATAATAGTTGGTGATCCTTTTGTTGAAATATCTGACTTTTCACTACCCATCAAAGAAGCTAACTCATCTTTCATTATTTTAGTAAGTAATTGCCCTGGCTCAACAGCAGTTAATACTTTTTGTCCAATAGCTTTTTCCTTAACTTTTGTTGTAAAAGATTTAGCTGTTTTAAAATCAACGTCTGCAGAAAGTAATGCCTTTCTAATTTCTTTCATTGTTTGAGCGACATTAATTTCTGAAATACTTCCTTGACCTTTAAGTACTTTAAAGGCTTTATCTAATTTTTCTGATAAATTTTCAAACATGTTTTTATTATTTATACAAAAATAAATTTTTCATTAACTAATCTGTTAAAACTCCATATAAATCGAAGTGATCTGCCTTTGTAATCTTAACATTATAAAAATCTCCTATTCTTAAATAGGTATCTTTTGCATTTAGTAAAACTTCATTGTCAACATCAGGGCTGTCAAACTGTGTTCTTCCTATATAATACCCACCCTCTTTTCTATCAAACAAAACCTTACATGTAGTACCTATTTTTTTTTGATTTAACTCCCAAGAAATACTTGACTGTATCTTCATTATTTCTTCTTGTCTTTTTTTCTTTATCTTTTCACTAACATTATCATGTAATTGATAAGCAGATGTATTTTCTTCATGAGAATAAGTAAATACACCTAGTCTATCAAATCTAGTATCAATGACCCATTGCTTCAACTCATTATATTTATCTTCACATTCTCCTGGATAGCCAACAATTAAAGTTGTACGAATTGCGATACCGGGCACTTTATCTCTAAATTGCTTAATTAAATTATTTGTCTTATTAAAAGTTGTTCCTCTTTTCATAGACTTTAAAATATCATCGTTTATATGCTGTAAAGGGATATCTAAATAATTACATACTTTGTCGTTAGACTTTATAACATCTAAAACATCCATAGGAAATCCTGTTGGAAATGCATAGTGTAATCTTATCCACTCAATACCATCTACATTTGATATCTCTGTAATTAAATCAGCTAATCTTCTTTTTTTATATATATCTAATCCATAAAATGTTAAATCTTGAGCAATAAGAATTAATTCTTTAATTCCTTTTTGAGCCAAAACAACAACCTCATTTACTAAAGTCTCTATTGATTTAGAACGATGTTTGCCTCTCATAATAGGTATTGCACAAAATGAACATGGTCTATTACAACCTTCTGAAATTTTAAGGTATGAATAATGCTTGGGTGTTGTTGACAACCTCTCACCTAGCATTTCATGCTTATAATCAGCACCTAGTGTTTTAAGTAAATTTGGTAAATCTGTTGTTCCAAAATACTTATCAACGTTAGGTATTTCGTGTTCTAAATCACCCATATATCTTTCTGATAAACAACCTGTGACATAAAGTTTATCAATATACCCTTGTTCTTTTCTCTTAGCTTGTTCTAAAATTGTATTAATTGATTCTTCTTTAGCATTATCAATAAAGCCACAAGTATTAACTACAACAACATTAGAATTAGATTCATCATTTTCATGAGTAACAGAAATATTACTTAGAGATAACTGCCCCATCAAAACCTCGGAATCATATATATTCTTTGAACATCCAAGAGTGATTACATTTACCTTATTTTGCTTTGAATACTTTGTTCTCATTTATTTAAATAAAGTATCTATAAATGTATTTTTATCAAAAATCTGTAAATCTTCAATCCCTTCTCCTACACCAATATAACGAACAGGTATCTGAAATTGATCAGAAATACCAATTACAACACCTCCTTTGGCTGTACCATCTAATTTAGTTAAGGCTAAAGAAGTAACTTCCGTTGAATTAGTAAAATGAGTAGCTTGTTCTATAGCATTTTGCCCTGTTGATGCATCCACTACTAATAAAACATCATGTGGTGCATTAGAAATAACTTTACTCATGACATTTTTAATCTTCTTTAATTCATTCATTAAATTCACCTTATTATGTAAACGTCCAGCAGTATCTATTATCACAATATCAGCTTTACTTGCACATGCTGATTGCAAAGTGTCAAAACAAACTGATGCAGGATCAGATCCCATTTCCTGCTTAACAATATCAACTCCAACTTTTTTTGCCCATATATCTAACTGATCTACGGCAGCAGCTCGAAATGTATCAGCCGCACCTAACACTACTTTTTTACCTTGTTTTTTAAACTGATATGCAAGTTTGCCAATAGTAGTAGTTTTACCAACACCATTTACTCCAACTACCATAATTACATGCGGATTATCAGAATCATATTGATAATCATCATAATTACATATTAAAGAAGAAATCTCTTCTTTAAGAAAAGTATTTAACTCAGAAGTATTAATATACTTGTCTCTAGCAACTCTAGTTTCTAATTTTTCAATAATTTTAAGTGTAGTCTCTACACCTATATCAGATGTTATTAAAGCTTCTTCTATATCATCTAAAGCTAATTCATCAATTGTTGATCTTCCAGCTACAGCTCTTGATATTTTACCAAAAACATTTTCTTTAGTTTTCTGTAAACCTTTATCTAGTTTTTCTTCTTTGTTCTTTGTGAAAAAATTAAAAATACCCATAATAGTAAAATAAAAAAGCCTCTTTCAAAGATAGAAAGAAGCTTTCAATTAAAATAAATTAAAAATTATTTTCTTTCGAAAAAATCTTTGACCTTATCTTTTGGTACAATTTCACTCTTAAATGAATATGAACCACTATCATTTTTAACTAGCTTGACAGCTTTGGTAAATGATTTTGCACCTTTTTTTTGTAATGAAGCAACTGTCTTTTTTGCCATATCTTTTTATTTTATTTCCTTGTGAATAGTCATTTTCTTTAAGATAGGATTAAATTTTTTAAGTTCCATTCTATCAGGAGTGTTTTTCTTGTTTTTTGTAGTTACATACCTAGAAGTTCCAGGCATACCACTTTGTTTATGCTCTGTACATTCTAAAATAACCTGAATTCTATTTCCTTTCTTTGCCATCTTAATAAATTATTAGGGCTGCAAATTTAATTAAATATTCCTAATCTTGATAAGATTTAATACTTTTTAACATCTATAAAAAACAAATCTTCTCTAACATTAAATTCATATATATCAAATCCTCCTAAATCTTTCTCTTGCCATTGTGAACTTGGGTATAACCATAAATCAGAATTTCCTATATTAATGATTATCGGCATATTGAAATTTTCAATTGCTTCCCATCTGTAAATAAGAGTTATATTTTTACCATTTCTTTCTATCTTATATTCAAAAATGGGTAATTGTGAGTTATGTAGATATTGATTAAAAAATACAGTGTAATCTTTTTCAAAATAAGAATTAAAAAAATCAACAATATCTTTTCCATCAATTATTTGGTGTTTAAATCTATTTGAAATGTCATAAATTATTTTGTACCATAAATTATCATTATTAATAATACTTCGTAGTGTATGAAGCATCAATGAAGCTTTAAAGTACATATCTGAGCTACCTTTCTTATTTACATGAAATGGACCAACTATTGGAATATCATTTTTTACATATTTCTTCTGATTATTAATATAACTTAACATTGATTCATAACCATAAATACATTCAACATATAAAGCTTCAGAATAAGTTCCAAATCCTTCATGAACCCACATATCTGCTATATCATTAGTAGTAATTGAATTACCCCACCATTCATGAGCGGTTTCATGCACAATTATATAATCAAAAGTAAGACTGTCAGTAAATGATATATTACCTCTATATCCAGGAAGATAATTATTTCCATAAGCTATTGCTGATTGATGCTCCATACCCAAATACGGTGTTTCAACTAATGCATATCCATCATCAAAAAAGGGATATTTTCCAAAAATAGACTCAAAGCAATTTAACATTGGAATAACCTGAACAAAGTGATTTTTAGCCTTATTATAATTATAATTTAAAACATAATAATCTATTAAAAGAGTATCTTCATTAGATACGTGTTTTTCAGAAAAATTTATATAATTTCCAATATTTAAACTGACATTATATGTGTTTATAGGATAAGAAACAAACCACTCATAAACAGACGCATATGAATTTAAGTTATTATTCCACATAATGGTATCGTGAAGAAGATTTCCATTAGAAATCACCTTTAAAGAATCACGTACTGTACAAACAATACGCATACTATCTGGCTCATCTGATTGATGATCTTTGCAGGGCCACCATTGACTTGCTCCTAAACCTTGACATGAAATTGCAATCCAGGGCTTATTATTTTTATCTTTCTTCCAAGAGAAACCTCCATCCCATGGTGGATTTTTAGCTTTTTTAGGTACACCTTCGTAAAATACTTGTATCTTAGACTTCTCCCCTTTTTCTATATTTCTTGGAAAAGTAATATAAATAGCATCAAACTCTCTTGAATAATTAATTTTTTGACTTTCAAATTCTATATATTTAATTTTAAAAGAATTTGTTAAATCAATTTGCATAACACTAAAATCATAATTAGCAACAAAATGTATAATATTTGATGAATTAATTATACTTTCACTATTATCGTCAATAGTAATATCAAGGTTATAGAATTTAACATCATAGCATGATCTTAAATCTGAAACAAATCCTCTTAGACTATCTTTTTTAGTGAAATGTTGAGAATATAAGTATTTATAATTAGTTAAAAGAATACTAAAAATAAAAAGAAAACGAAAAATAAAATTAAATCTCCAAATAGTATAAATCCTCATCAGATATCTCTTCTCTAAAAAGTTCTATTTCACAATTAATCTCTTGTTCTATTATTGGAAATAAATTAACAGAATAAACAAGATTTAAGGAGCCAATATCTTCTGAAACAATTAATCCTGTGCCAGAAACATTAATAGGTATTGAAAAACCCAATGTATCAATTTCAACTAGTTTTTGTTGCGGTATAACAATAATACCATCTTGATCAATTAAAGCTTCTAAAGTTATTGTATCTAGAAAGTTTATACTTAATTCTACTTCTCCCTCTCCTTCAACAGTGAAAGAAGATGGTAAAAAATCTGTAAACTCATCTATTATTTCTTCATCACACTCAGATGTATAATACCATATTCCTTGAACATTATCATATGGGGTTAACTGATCTATTTCTTCTTCCTCTTTATTACAAGAAGAGAATATTATTACACAAATAATTAAAAAAAATGTAAAACAGTTGATATATCTCATATAAATAAAAAAAGCTGCAATCAAAGATAGCAACTTTTTTAAATTTTATAATTTAAAAATTAAACTAGAATATTTCCATTCTGTTTAGCTTCAGCTAAAACAGCAGCAATACCTTTCTTATTAATAGTCCTTAATGCTTTTGCAGAAACTTTTAAAATCACTGTTTCTCCTGTTTCAGGAACAAAAAATTTCTTAGTCTGTAGATTAGGATAAAATTTTCTTTTTGTTCTGTTTTTAGCATGAGAAACATTGTTTCCAACCATTACTTTTTTTCCTGTTATTTGACAAATTTTTGACATACTATTCTAATTTGGGTCTGCAAATATACAATCTAATATAAAAAACAATACAATTAAATATGTTTTTTTATTGTATTATACAATAATTCAATCGACTTATTGGCAGCTTGATGAACTATTTCTTTTCTACTTCCTTCAAATATAATTTTTTTTACTGATGCTTGTTGCTTTTTAGCAATACCAATAAAAACAGTTCCAATTGGATTATTTATATCTCCACCTGTTGGACCAGCATATCCACTTGTAGCAATAGAATAATCAGATTTAAATATACTACAAGCTGATTTTGCCATTTCAGCCACTACCTCTTCACTTACCTCAGTTTTATTATTGATTAACTCTTTTTCAATATTTAACAAATTAATTTTAATATCATTATTATACGCTATTATCCCTCCATTAAAATAAGAAGAAGATCCCGATTTGGAAGACAAAATTGAAGCTACCAAACCAGATGTGCAACTTTCTGCAACTGATATTTTGATATGTTTAGAAAGACATAAATCTAGCAACTGATCAATATAGTACATATATTAAAATGCTGTTGTTGGTCGAGTTATATGTCTTTTATCTTTAGGCCGAATGCTCATTACAGGAACATGTGAATTATTAATAATATATCTAGCGGTAACACTAATATTATTAGTGAAAGAAAGTTCTTCCTTCTTATTCATTATAATAATTAAATCAGCATCAACTTTCTTTTGATAATTAAATACAAAATCACCTAAAGTTTGTTTCTCTTCTCCTTCTAAAAGCTCAGCGGTACATTCAACATTTGCATTAGTAATAAAATTCTTCACTTGTATAAGATTTTTAGAAAGCTTCTCTCTTGCTTCACTATTATTTTTTAATACTACTGAAACTACTCGAATTGTAGCATTCCAATATCGAGCGTATTCAAGTGCGTATGTAACTTTTTCTTTTGTTTCTTTTTCTAGATCTAGTGGTAAGACAATATTTTGACATCCATTTCTATGATAATCTCCTTTAATTGTTATTACTGGACATCTTGACAGTCTTACAACTCTTTCAGCATTTGATCCAATAAACTTTTTAACACGTGTAGAAGCACCATTTGTACCCATTACAATTAAACTAGCAGAAATAAGTTGAGATACTTCATTAACTTGTTCATATACTCTTCCCTTAGCAACCATTACATCTATATCAATAGAATAACGTGCTTGGTACTCTTCTGCGATATTTTCAAGTTTTAATTGCACCTTATTTTTTAACTCATCAGTTTTATCATCTAAAAATAAAGACTCAATCATACTTTGCTCTTCTATTACTGATAATAATACAACTTTAGATTGTTTTATTTTAGCTAAATTACATGCTTGACCAAGTGCAATTAATGATTGTTTTGAAAAACCTATCGGAACTAATATTTTACTAGCTGACATATTTGATAATTTTATTAAGTTTGACAAAGCAAAATTACATATTATAAATGAATATAATACCTGATACAGAATTAATCCTAACTAAAGAAAATAGAATTTACCATCTCAATCTAAAAAAAGAAGAAATATCAGATAATATTATTCTTGTTGGAGCCCCTGAAAGAGTTGAAATTATTTCTAATATGTTTGATAATATCAACTACAAAATAAGTCATAGAGAGTTTATTACTCATACTGGAACATATAAAGGAAAAAACATCTCAGTCATATCAACAGGTATTGGAACAGATAATATTGATATAGTTATTAATGAATTAGATGCTCTAGTTAATATAAATTTTGATACTAGAACCGTAAATAAAGATAAAAAATCATTAAATATCATAAGATTAGGGACTTCTGGAGCATTACAAAATAATATTGATGTTGATACATTTGTTACCTCCTCTTATGCACTTGGACTTGATAATATTGCTCATTTTTACAAATGTGATGTGCTAATCGAAAAAGAAATAACCAAATCTTATATAAAACATACAAACTGGCCTAAAAATTTTTCTAGTCCATATATTATTAAAGCTTCTAATAATCTTCTTCAATTATTTAGTGATCTTAACACTGGAATCACTGCGACCGCACCTGGGTTTTATGCTCCACAAGGAAGAGAGCTAAGATTAACTCCTTCAATAAAAGACTTAAATCAAAATATGTCTAGTTTTGAATATAATCAATATAAAATTAAAAATTTTGAAATGGAAACCTCAGCATTATATTTTTTAGGAAGAAACTTGGGTCACAAAACATTAAGTATTTGTGCAATAATTGGAAATCGTTTAACAAAAAAATATAGTAAAAATTATAGGAAAACTGTAAAAAAAATGGCTGAACTTACATTAAATCGTCTTTCAAAAATATAACTTAAAACAGATGATTAATTTTATCTATTACTATTTTCGGCGCTAAACATGGTTTTTTTGTCTTCATATCAACAAAAACTAAAACTACCTGAGCCGTATTAATTATTTTTTTTTGAATATTATAAATTTCATAATCAAAAATGATTTTTGCAAGTGGTTTTTTTTTGATAATTGTTCTCACAGTTAAAAGATCATCATATAATGCAGGTGATTTATAATTAGTTTGCATACTAACAACCGGCAAAGCATAACCTGCATTTTCAATTTCTTTATAAGATATTCCCAATGACCTTAATAACTCAACTCGTCCTATTTCGTAGTATTGTGCGTAAAATCCATAGTATACATAACCCATCTGATCTGTTTCACCATACCTAACTCTTATTTCTGTGTCAAAATAATACATAATGCAATTATAATAAATACTATTAAAATGTGTAATATTGTGGACATATGAAAATTAATAAACTTAATATATTAATTATAACTTTATTATTATCATCATGTAAATTTGATAATAAATATGTAATTAGCTCATATGAAAATAAAGTAATTCAAGTTGAAAAGAATATTGATAGTGTTCTAGTTAATATGATTAAGCCATATAAAGATAGTATAGAAAATACAATGAATGAAGTATTATGCTATAATTTATATGATTTAGATAAAGGAAAACCGCAAAGTACAATAGGTAATTTTGTAACTGATCTTTGTCTAACATATGTAGAAGCTGATATTTGCATTATGAATAACGGAGGTCTTAGAACGAACATCAGTAAAGGAAATATTACAAGAGGTAAAATTTATGAGTTAATGCCATTTGAAAATGAATTAGTAATTTTAGAACTTAACAAAAATGATTATAAAAAACTTCTTAATTATATAGCTTTTAGAGGCGGAGAACCTTTCTCTGGAATAAAGATGACTATTAATAAAAATGGTGAAGTAACTTCTAATAGCTGGCCAGTTCAATTTAAATCTGGAGAAATAATTAAAGTTTTAACATCAGATTATTTAGCAAATGGTGGTGACAATATGAACTTTTTCAAAAATAAACATCAAAATAGAGTTGGTATCAAATTAAGAGATGCTATAATTGATTACTGTACAAAACAAGATACAATTAGCATAAAGATTGATGATAGAATAATTTTAGATGAAAAGTAGAAGAGATTTTTTAAAAAAAAGTTCATTAGGACTTGTTGGTGTTACATTAATGCCAAACACAATACTTGCACAAAAAAATGATATAAAAATTACTATACTTCACACTAATGATACACATAGCCAAATACACCCATTTAAATCCGGGATATATAAAGACTATGGTGGAATGGCTGAAAGAGCCGGAGTTATAAATAAAATTCGTCAAGAAGAAAAAAATGTATTATTGCTAGATGCTGGTGATATATTTCAAGGGACTCCATATTTTAATTTTTTTGGTGGTGAATTAGAGTTTAAACTAATGAGCGAAATGAAATATGATGCTGCAACAATTGGTAATCATGACCTTGATAATGGGTTAAATGGCTTGTTAAAACAATTAAAACACACTAATTTCCCATTTCTAATAGCTAATTATGATTTTTCCAAGACAATATTAAAAGATAAGTTCCAACCATTTAAAATATTTGTAAAAGAAGATATAAAAATAGGTGTTTTTGGAATTGGAGTTGAACTAAAAGGATTAGTCCCACAAGAGCTCTATGGCAAAACATTATATCAAGATCCTATTGAAAAATCAAATTACTATGCAAAATATTTAAAACAAAATAAAAAATGTGATTTAGTAATATGTCTTTCTCATCTTGGATTTAAATATAAAAGTGATAAAATTTCTGATATAGTAGTAGCAGCTAAAAGTCGTTATATTGATCTAATTATCGGTGGTCATACTCACACCTTCTTAGATAAACCTGTTGAAATTTTAAATTTAGATAAAAAACCTGTTCTTATAAATCAAGTCGGTTGGGGAGGAATCAACATTGGCAGAATTGATTATCATTTTAGACAAAATCATCAAAATAAATCGTTAAAAAAAGTTTTTGGAAATGCAATTTTTGTTAAAAAAACTTTCTAAAAATTGAAAAAAAGAACTTTTCAACCACAATATAATATTTAACCTTATCATGCAAAATCGTACTGTAAAAAAAAATAAAAAGTCAAGTCATTTTTTTATTTTATTTTCTTTTTTATTAACTATAAGTTTTTAATATTTGCTCATTGCTTAACGACAAAGGTATTGAACCAAAACAATAGTATTAAAAAAGATAAATAAATTTAAAATGTCAGAAATAAGTTATCAAGACGTTTGGAATAACTGCCTTAATATAATAAGAGATAATGTAACACCGCAAAACTTCAAAACTTGGTTTAAGCCCATAAAGGCTGTTGCATTACAAGACAAGATACTAACAATTCAAGTTCCAAGCCAATTTTTCTATGAATGGCTTGAAAATAATTATATAACTCTAATTAAAAAAACATTAAAACGAGAATTAGGTAGAGATGCAAAACTAGAGTACAATATTCTTCTTGATAAATCTGGATCTAGTAAACCCTACGTAACAAAAATTCCAAGCAATGGACAAGAAAATATAAAGAATAGTCCTATAAGCATGCCTATCAACATGCATGATAATTCAATAAGAAATCCTTTTATTATTCCTGGTCTACAAAAGATAAGTATTAATCCACAGCTCAATGAATCATATACATTTGATGCATTTATAGAAGGTGAATGTAATCGATTAGCAAGATCTGCTGGATTTGCTGTTTCTCAAAATCCTGGAGGAACCTCTTTTAATCCATTATTTATTTATGGATCTGGCGGATTAGGGAAAACTCATTTAGCAAATGCAATTGGTATAGAAGTTAAAAATAATCATCCTGAAAAAACAGTACTCTATGTGTCTGCTGATAAATTTTTAACACAATTTGTTGATTCTATCAAGGATAATAAAAGAAATGATTTTATACACTTTTATCAATCAATAGATGTTCTTATAATAGACGATGTTCAATTTTTAAGTGGCAAAGAAAAAACACAAGATGTATTTTTTCATATTTTTAATCATCTCCACCAAAATAAAAAACAAGTAATTCTAACATCAGACAAAGCTCCGGTTGATATTGTTGGAATGGAACAAAGATTACTCTCTAGATTCAAGTGGGGATTATCTGCTGATTTACAATCACCTGATTTAGAAACTAGACTTGCAATATTAAAAAAGAAGATTAAACAAAATGGAATCGAAATACCGTATTCTGTTATTGAATATATTGCTTATTCTATTACAACCAATGTAAGAGAGCTTGAAGGAGCTTTAATATCACTACTAGCACAATCATCATTAAATAAAAAAGAGATAACGATTGAACTAGCAAAAAATATGTTAGATAAATTTGTTAAAAATACTGTAAGAGAAGTATCTATTGACTATATTCAAAAAGTAGTTTGTGATTATTTTGATATACCAATAGAGACTATGAAATCTAAAACTAGAAAAAGAGAGATTGTTCAATGTAGACAATTAGCAATGTATTTCTCAAAACAGATGACAAAGAGCTCTCTTGCAATGATTGGTAAACATTGTGGAAATAAAGATCATGCAACAGTACTACATGCATGTAAAACTGTAAATAATTTAGCAGATACTGACAAAAGATTCAAAGGATATATTTCAGATTTAGAAAAAAAATTAACTCTGGCATAACACATGAAAATTTTAATGGTATGCCTTGGTAATATCTGCAGATCTCCATTGGCACAAGGTATTCTAGAAAATAAGTCAACGAATCTTAACATAGAAATTGATTCTGCTGGAACAGCTTCTTATCACATTGGAAAAAAACCTGATATTCGTTCAATAGAAATTGCTAAAAAAAATAATATTGATATCACTAATCAATCAGCGCGTCAATTTAGTATGGATGACTTTAAAAAATTCGATATTATTTATGCAATGGATAAAAATAATTATAATCACTTGTTTAGTTTAGCTACAACAAAAGAAGATCGTAAAAAGATTAAATTAATTTTAAATGAAATAAGTCCAAAAAATGAATCAGTACCTGACCCTTATTATGGGGGAAATAATGGATTTAAAAATGTATATACTATACTTAATGATGCATGCGATCAAATAATTAAAAATCTTGAATAAAGCAAAACTATATCTTATACCTACATTCATTGACAAAAATTATAATGATACGTTATTGTCTATTAAAATAAAAAACACAATAAAGGACATTGATATTTTTTTTGTTGAGAATATCAGAACTTCAAGAAGACACATAAAAAAAATATGTCCAGATAAAAATATTGACGATATAATTTTCTATGATTATGGAAAACATACTACTGTTAATTTTGAAAGAGACCTTTTTCCACATTTTTTAAACGGTAAGGAAATTGGAATCATGTCTGACTCTGGCACTCCTTGTGTAGCTGACCCAGGGTCAAAAATTGTTAATTATGCACACAATCATAATGTTGAGGTAATTCCATTAGCTGGACCTTCTTCTATAATACTAGCACTCATGGCATCTGGATTAAATGGACAATCTTTTACATTTTTAGGATATCTTCCTATTGACAAAAAAGAAAGAATAATTGCTTTGAGAAAACTTGAATCAAATACAAGAAAAAACAGACAAACTCAAATATTTATGGAAACTCCATATCGAAATAATAAATTATTTGATTTAATGAAAAAGATACTTAATAATGAAACTAAGTGTTGTATAGCTTCAAATATAGAATGTGAAAATCAAATTATAAAAACTAAAACCATCAGAGAATGGAAAAATTATACTATTGACCTTCATAAAAAACCAACTATATTTTTAGTTTCATAACAATACTCAACTATCCAAATTCAGTAATTTTCTATCTTTGCTAAATGAAAAACATTAAAAATTTATTCAATAAACTTCCACATTTTCTAAAAGATAAATATGTTTTATCACTTATTTTTTTCATTATTTGGATAATATTTCTTGATGACTACAACATGATTAAACAAAAAAAAATTAAGAAAAAAGTTGATGAGTTAAAAAAGCAAAAAAGCTTCTATATAAATGAAACGAGAAAGGATAGTGATAATTTATATAAGTTAATGCATGACTCTATAGCTCAAGAGAAATTTGCTAGAGAAAAATTTTTAATGAAAAAAGAAAACGAAGATATATTTATTATCAGAAAAAAAGAAGATGAATAAACTTTTTACCAATTTTAATCATATATCAAAGAATAAATGGAAAGATAAAATAATCGTTGATCTTAAAGAAAAAGATTATTCCAAAGCACTTATTTCTGAAATTGAAGAAATCAAAATAGATGCAATCTTTCATCAAGATGACAATGTATCAGTTCACTCGTGTGTTTTTCCTAAATCATGGGCAATACATCAACATATAAATGCAAAAAATGCAAAAGAAGCGAATAAAAGGTCATTAAACGCGATAAAAGATGGTGTACATGGCTTTTGTTTTTCTCAGCCTAATAATTTAAATACATTATTCAAAAGCATCGAATTATCTAGTATTAATATTTACTTCAAAGATTATGATGAAGACTTTATAAAATTATGGAATCAATTTTCTAAAAACAAAAATGTAAAAGCAAGATTTTATAGCTATGAAGCTAAGACAACTGAAGTTCTTCAAGTCAAAGGAAATACTGCTAAAGAACAAATAAAATTTGCAATAAATAACATAAAAAATTGTAATAAAAATACTCACTTTCTTTTCAAAATAAATAGCAACCACTTTCTAGAAATTGCCAAACTCAAAGCATTTAGAATTCTTTGGGAAAATAAATTTGGATTTTCTCCATTTATTATTGCTGAGACTTCAACAACTAATAAAAATGAATCTGATCAATTTAACAATTTAATAGCAACAACAACTGAATGTATGTCGGCTATATTTGGGGGAGCAGATGCTATACTAAATAATTCATATAATACTCCATACGAAATTACAACTGAATTCTCAGAAAAATTAGCACGTAATCAACAAAATATTTTGAAACAAGAGTCCAGATTAGATTTTGTAAGTGACCCAACTAAAGGCTCTTACTACATAGATTATCTAATAAATGAATTATTGAAGGATTACAATAAAGAAATTAAAAAGGAACAAAAAAATATTCTTGATACAGATTATTTAATAAGTGCTGAGGATATTAAAATAAAAAAACACTATAAAAAAAGTGATCTGCAAAATTTAGAACACTTAAATTTTGTTTCAGGAATACCTCCTTATTTAAGAGGCCCTTACTCTAGTATGTATACAATACGTCCATGGACTATAAGACAATATGCCGGCTTTTCTACAGCTGAAGATTCAAATAGATTTTACAAAGAAAATTTAGCTGCTGGACAAAAAGGTTTATCTGTAGCTTTTGATCTGGCAACACATAGAGGTTATGATTCTGATCACAAACGCGTTTCAGGTGATGTAGGTATGGCAGGAGTTGCTATTGATACTGTGGAAGACATGAAAGTACTATTTAGTGACATTCCATTAGATAAAGTTTCCGTTTCCATGACTATGAATGGTGCGGTTATACCAATTTTAGCATTTTATATTGTTGCTGCTGAAGAACAAAATATCTCAATTGATAAATTATCAGGAACTATTCAAAATGATATTCTAAAAGAATTTATGGTCCGAAATACTTACATCTATCCTCCTAAAGAATCAATGAGAATTATATCAGATATATTTAAATATACATCTAAAAATACACCTAAATTTAATAGTATTTCTGTATCAGGGTATCATATGCAAGAAGCGGGTGCAACCGCTGATATAGAACTAGCATATACCTTAGCAGACGGATTAGAATATATAAGAACAGGCATTAATGCAGGTTTAGATATTGATTCTTTTGCTCCACAAATATCATTCTTTTGGGGAATTGGAATGAATTATTTTATGGAAATTGCAAAACTAAGAGCTGCTAGAATGTTGTGGGCAAAATTAGTATCGAAATATAACCCAAAAAATCCTAAATCTTTAGCTTTACGAACACATTGTCAAACAAGTGGATGGAGCTTAACAGAACAGGAACCTTTCAACAATGTAACAAGAACTTGCATAGAAGCATTAGCAGCTATAATGGGAGGTACACAGAGTCTTCATACTAATGCACTAGATGAAGCTATCGCTCTTCCAACAAAATTTTCTGCAAAAATAGCAAGAGACACACAGTTATATTTACAGAATAATATTAGCATTTGTAATATTGTTGATCCATGGGGAGGATCATACTACCTTGAAACATTAACTAATGAAATTGCACACAAGGCGTGGAGCCATATACAGGAAATCGAAAAACTTGGTGGAATGGCCAAAGCTATTGAAACAGGAATTCCTAAACTAAAAATTGAAAAAGCCGCAGCTAAAAAACAAGCTAGAATTGATAGTAAAAAAGATATTATAATTGGATTAAATTCTAACTACTCAATAAATGAAGAAAGTGAAGAGAAGTTTGACATCTTAGAAGTAGACAACACTAATGTCAGAAAATTACAAATTCAAAAATTAAATCAAATAAAAGCTAAACGAAATAGTAATAATGTTAAAAAAGCTTTAGACAAACTAAAAAAAGGATGTAAGGATAATAAAGATAACTTGTTATCACTTGCAATATCTGCGGCAAGAGAGCGTGCTACATTAGGTGAAATTTCATCAGCAATAGAGTCTGTTTTTGGCAGGTATCAAGCCACTAATCAATCAATATCAGGAATTTATAAAATGGAAATAGAAAATAATTTAACATTTAAAAAAGCACTAGAACTATCTAATAGATTTGCAGATAAGAAAGGTAGAAGACCTAGAATAATGATTGCAAAAATGGGACAAGATGGACATGATAGAGGAGCTAAAATAATTGCCTCATCATTTGCAGATCTTGGTTTTGATGTGGATATCGCCCCATTATTTCAAACACCTACTGAAGTTGCTAAACAAGCTATTGAAAACGATATTCATATATTAGGTATTTCTTCGCTAGCAGCTGGTCACAAAACACTAATACCTGAAGTTATAAAAGAACTAAAAAATATAAACGAGAAGATATATTGATTATAGTTGGTGGAGTAATTCCAAAAAAAGACTATGAATTTCTTTATAATAAAGGAGTAAGTGGAATTTTTGGTCCAGGAAGTATTATTGCTGAATCTGCAATTGAAATTCTCAAAAAATTATTATAATCTTCACTAATATTTTACTCTATTTTGTATCTAATACCTAAATAAAACATTCTATGATTTATAGGCCCCCAAATCATTGAAGCGTCAAAATCTTCTGATTCTGGATTATATGCATCAATAACTGGGTTTTCCTGCGTAAATGATAATAAATTCTCACATCCAAAGTATATATCAAAATATTTTAAACTATTTGTTATTTGAGTATTATGTGTATAAAAAGGTTTAGAATAATTTTCATCATCTAACTGATTATGATTACTTAATTTATTATGTGTAGGAACTCTCGTCTTACCAACATAGCTAGTGGTAAAACTAAATCGCCATTTATCTGAATTTGTTGCATATGCAAAGTTTAATAATGCTCTCGTTTGAGGAACAAATGGGGCTAACTTTTCTTCATTTCCAAAAGTCTTCTTAACATTATTCAATTTATATGCTAATTGTATGTCAAATCGATTTAAGATTTCATATGTTAAATCAAACTGTAAAGAATGAGCAATTGATTCTCCATCAAGA
>Ga0160423_10000244_pt1 | contig 43128 bp, 39 predicted proteins | sample CRUFie14St8metaG_FD_108191 | JGI IMG/M metagenome (GOLD analysis project Ga0160423, IMG submission 108191) | Marine microbial communities from the Costa Rica Dome - CRUD Field 142mm St8 metaG | ecosystem: Environmental > Aquatic > Marine > Oceanic > Photic zone | place: Costa Rica: the Eastern...
AACAGACGCAACAATTCGTTTGAGAGTTAATAAGGAATATAAGAACTTTTCTAATCCAACAAATTCAACTGGAGGACCAAACGGAGGTAAGCCTATGTATTCTTGGAACACAAGTGATATAGCTACGGAACTTGGAAGTGCAGATGAATTAACAAGTGCTTTGGATTTAATTAATGTAGTTCCTAACCCATATTTTGCATATTCTGAATATGAAAGAAATAGACTAGATACAAGAGTGAAAATAACAAATTTACCAGATCGTTGTACGATTAAAATTTATACAACAAACGGAAAGTTAGTTAGAACATTTAAGAAAGATAATACTACTACTTCTATTGATTGGGATTTAAATAATCATAAAAATATACCTGTAGCTGGAGGTGTTTATTTGATACATGTTGATGTTCCTGGAATAGGAGAAAGAGTCTTAAAATTCTTTGGTGGTATGAGACAAATTGATTTACAAGGTATATAATACTAAAAAAATAATTTGAAATGAATAATTCAATTTTTAAAATAAAGAATACATTAATAGGAATATTAATCCTATCTTCTTTTAATGTTATTGCTGGTAATGAAGATCGTGTTGGTTCAGCTGGTGCGTCTCATATGTTAGTTAACCCATGGGCTAGAAGTGCCTCAATGGGTGATGTTGGGATATCTTGTGTTAATGGATTAGAGGCAACATTTGTAAATATTGCTGGTTTAGCTTTTACAGATAAAACACAAATTAAATTTAATTACACCAATTGGATGGGCAATGCTGGTATCTCTTTAAATAGTGCAGGAATCGCTCAAAGAATTACAGAGTCAGATGTTATTGCTGTAAGTGTTCAATCTATGAACTATGGTGATATTCCTATTACAACTGTTGCAAATCCTGAAGGTAACATAGGTTTTTTCTCACCAAGGGCAAATATATTTAATATAGGATATGCTAGAGCATTTTCAAGCTCAATATATGGTGGTATCAATTTTAAAGTTATATCTGAAAATATTTCAAATTTAAAATCTTCAGGTATTGCTTTCGACGCTGGAATTAGATATGTCACAGGAGAACAAGATCAGATAAAATTTGGTATTGCCCTTAAAAATGTTGGACCTACCGTCAAATTTAAAGGTGATGGTTTAGCTAATCAAGTTTTTTATACAGCAACAGGTAATGTAGCTTCTTTAGAACAAAGATCTGCAAGTTATGAGTTACCTTCTTTATTAGTTATTGGTGGTTCTTATGATTTTATTATTAATGAGCAAAATAAAATAAATCTTGCTTTAGGATTTACTGCCAATTCATTTTCTTCTGATCAATATCGTTTAGGATTAGCTTATGCAATGTCAACTGAAAAAGTAGCATTTAATTTAAGTGGAGGTTTTGTTTACGAGAAAAACCTATTCAGTGATGAAAATAGATCTAATGCCTTAGTTGGACCAACTGCAGGTTTTTCGATTGATGCATTAGTTGGAGAAAGTAAAAGTGCTTTAGGTATAGAGTATGCTGCTCGTTTTGCTGGTGTGTTTGGTATTATACATACAGTAGGAGCTACAATCAGTTTAAAATAAATCTATCAAATATTTTTTAGTAGAGAGTCTATTATTTAGGCTCTCCTCTTTGGTATAAATAAAACAAAGTAATGTCAAAAATTAACTATTATACGTTAGAAGGGTTACAAAAACTTAAGGATGAATTATATGATTTAGAGAATGTTCAAAGACCCTTAATTTCATCACAAATAGGCGAAGCAATAGATAAAGGGGATTTGTCTGAAAATGCAGAGTATGATGCAGCTAAAGAAGCACAAGGCATTCTAGAGGCAAAGATTTCTCGATTAAAAGATATAATTGCTAATGGGAGGGTTATCGATGACTCAAATATTGATAATTCTAAGGTTTTTATTTTATCAAAAGTTAAAATTAGAAACATCAAGACAAATCAAGAAATGGAGTTTACAATTGTCGCTGAAAATGAGGCAGATCTAGCAGCAAAGAAAATTAGCATTGAGTCACCTTTTGGTAAAGGTTTACTGGCTAAGTCAGTAGGTGATATAGCCGATATAGTAACTCCTAATGGAACGCTTAAGTTTGAAGTAATTTCTATCTCTCGATAATCGTGACATTATTTTCAAAAATAGTTAGTGGGGAAATTTCTTGTTATAAGGTTTTAGAGTCCGATAAATTTCTTGCCTTTTTAGATATTATGCCCCTTCAAAAAGGCCATGTATTAGTTATACCGAAATTAGAAGTTGATTATTTTTTTGATATTGAAGATGATTTACTTGGAGAAATGATGGTGTTTGCAAAAAAAGTCTCTAATAAAATTAAAAAAGTATTTCCTTGTAATAGAATAGGTGTTTCAGTAATAGGTTTAGAAGTTCCTCATGCTCATATCCATTTGGTTCCAATTAATAATATAGATGATATAAATTTTTCAAAAGAAAAATTAAAATTGAGTCATAATGAAATGACTGGAATTGCAATAAAAATATCAAAAGCATAGTATCTTATTTATAGTATGCACTTCCTATTCAAATATCAATTAGTTTTATTTACTACGTTATTCTTCATTAATTACTCAAAAGCCTCACAAGTTGAACCATTAAAGATTTTATTTATTGGTAATAGTTATACACATATGAATAAAATGCCTGAAATTTTTGCGAAAATAGCTAAATCTAAAGGAGAAAATGTTTTAGTTGAAATGTGTGCAAAGAGTAATTATAATTTTCAACTTCATAGTAAATCTTCAGATACATATCAAGCTATTAAAAAGCATAAGTGGGATTATGTAATTCTTCAGGGATTTAGTAGAGAACTTTCCTTTAATGAAAATTATATTGACAGTGCTTCTGTTCCATTTTTCTCACAAATATTAGATTCTATATATTTCAATAATCCCTGTACAAATGTTGTTTTATATATGACATGGGGATATAAAGAAGGATTTAAGCAAAGACATGAAATTAATTCTTATGGTAAAATGACCGATAAAATTATGCGAGGTTATTTTTATTTATCCGAAAAGTATGATATTTCAATTGCACCAGTAGGAATTGTTTGGCGAGATGTTTACACTCTTGGTGAAATTAATCTATATCAAATTGATAATCAACACCCAAATGATTACGGGTCGTATTTATCAGCATGTACATTTTATGCATCAATATTTAAAAAATCTCCTTTTGGTGGATATTTTGGAAAGATAAATGATATTCCAACTGCTCAATTAATACAAAGATTGTCTTTTAATTGTGTAAATAATTATCTTGAAAAATTTAATTTGGATAATAATCATATTAAAATAAAATTAAACAAAACTCAAGTAAGAAATAATTATAAAGTTGATTTTGAAGCAGTTTACTCTAGTGGAACATCAATTACATGGGATTTTGGTGATGGTGTAAGATCAAATTCCACAAAAGTTTCTCACAGTTATAAGAAGTTGGGTAGTTATAATATTAAAATAGAGATAAAAGATTCCTGTGACTTAAAAATATTTAACAAGAAAATATTATTAAGTAAAGATTTGTTTTTGAAATTAATTAATGAAGAATAGTCGGTTCATTAATTTTTTAGTTGGATTCAACATAAAATTTAATTTTAATTTTATCCAATCTAAATATTTAATTAAGATTATAAAAGTTAGAATGAATAAAAAAGCCCCCATAATCGCTTCCCAAGGACTGAGTTGTTTGTGAAAAAAATCATTTATTCCAATTCTTATAACACTTCCATATAAAATTATCATATGAATTATATAGATTGTCAGAGTATTTTGACCAATTTTTAAGAATAGGCCGTCAGACTGTATTCTGTTTCCGATAAGTATATCAATTATTATTAGTATACCTAAAACGATTAGCACCATTCCCATTTTCTCGTACAGCCAATTCAATCTAATAAATTTATATTCAAATGAATTCCAAGTTAGATTTACAATTATGTCAAATAGTTGTAATATTTCATCTGAAAAAATGAACAGTGAAAATCCAAATAAAATCATCATAAGTGGAAAATAAATATGAAGAACATGTTTTTTAAAATCATGTATTATTACCCCAATCATAGCGCCAAACATGGTATATCCCATCCACGGTATGATTGGAAATATTGACTTGTTGGATGGTCCGTGAAATGCATTTTGAATCATAGAATATGCGTCTTCTGGCCATGGCATTCCTTTTGGTAATTTACTTAAGTAGAGGAAACCTGCGAAACATATAAAACCGGATACAAAAAAGAAAATCCATAAAGGAATAATTTTTATCAATTTATAAATTCCGTAAATAATTAAAATAAATAATATTCCAACAGCAATACATTCTAAAACATGAAATGCATACCATTGTAAAATCCAACCCCAGAAAAATAATTCAACCATTCTTTTGACCCCTTTTCTAACTCTAAGGTTGGAAAAAAAAGATTGATTTTTATTTTTAAGCAATAGAAAAACAAATATTAAACCTGTAACAGTTAAAAATATTGGTGCAGTAAATCCTCTTACATACCACCAGGTTGCATATATAATATTGTTAGGATCTCTAACTTCAAGGATTAAAGAATCATCAATAAAGTGGCCTTTTAACATCAATAGAATAGCAATAGATCTAGCCATATCAATGAATTTTAATCGCTTTTTTGATTTTAAAAATTTCTTGTTTTTTTCTTTCTCCATAAAATTAATAGCAGCGTAAAAATAAGATATTCTAGAATATAGATATTTATTCTATTTCAGTTGAAATATATATTGTTAAATTTTCTTTAGAATTTTTTTCTTGTATTGTAATTAATTTCACGTTAAAACCATTTAAATGTTTTGTGTCTAATGTGAATGTAATTTTTCCATTTTCATTTGAATTTAAACTAGATTTATTAGTTGATGCAACTATACAATCACAGTTAGTTTTTAAATTATCAATATTAATTTTTTCTAAAGATTTATTTTTAATAATTACTTCTTTTCTAATAATCTCACCTTTTTTTAATTTACCTAAGTTAATTATGGGTGTTTTTGTTGTCAATGCAATTTTTGTTTCATCTTCTAGATAATTCACACTCTGTATTTCAATTTTCCTTTCTTTTGCAGCCGAAATGGAATAGATAGAATTTTTAATATCGTTTGGATTATCACTAGTTTCTTGATTGGCGTTATATTCACCAAATGGAATTTCTGAGAAAATTATTTTACCACCATTTTTTGCAGTTCCATTGATATATGGTATAAATATACCATCATTATATTCTTTCATATAATTAATAAGTGAAGAAATTCTTCTTTTAGTTAAATTAACATTGTAATTTGTTTTTGCAAGTGGGCTAGCAAATCCCTTAATTGTAATATTAATTCTAGCTCCTAGATGAAGTTCTTTTAATAATAAATCACGAAATAATTCTAAATCTGAGACGCCTTTTTTTACTTTTTCATCAAAGAAATTTTTAATCTTAATTTTCGCTTCTTTAGATTTTATGTATGATAGGTCTTTAGAATATTTATTTTGATATTCATTTAACATATTATTGTACCTATTATATGTAGATAGGTAATTAATTTCTGTTAATGTATCTTTTGATTTTGGATTTGGTTCATCATTATGGAAATATAAAACAACGGGGAGCCTTTTGTTTAACTCCATCAACGTTTCATCTATTTTTTGTGGTTTATTTTTTATGATAAAAATATCACTACAACATGTTGGATTTTTGCTGTAAAAAACACCCATTCTATTTGATGTTATAAAAGATTTATCATCGTGTTTAAAATAATATAGGTCATTATTGCTACTATTTACAGGTTTTCCAGCATTTATTGGCTTTTCCCATTTATCCCTATATTTTGAATAATGTACGTCAAATCCTCCAAATCCATTATGCCATTTTGATGAGAAGTAAAGTTTTTGTTCAATTGAATCCCACCAAGGTGTAACATCATCTTCTATTGTATTTATTACTTTCAAGGGGATTGCTTTTGTATATTGATTGCCATTTATAATTGTGGAATAATATATATCTAGACCTCCCTCACTGTCCTCTCTATTAGATGCAAAAAATAACACTTCCTCATCATTTAACTTTCCTATAGCTGGCATGGTAGTACTTACTTTAGGTTGGTTTATTATTTCACCCAGTGAATCTATATTACTCCATTTATTATTTGAGTATTTAGCAACCATTATCTTACATATATAACGGGAATTTTTTTCTCTACATTTACTAAAGTAAAATCGTTTTTTATCTAAAGAAAAAGTTCCATTACCAGTATTATACTTTTTGAATAATATATCTTTTAATCGTTTAGATTCTTGAAAGGAACCATCATTAATATTACTAGTATATAATGATGTTTTATATTCTTCCGTATATACTTCTTCAGCATCGCTGATTGAATCACCTCTTAGACTTGAGAAGAATAATTGATTGTTATATATAGTATGACCAAATTCTGAATTATTGGTATTAATAGTTGTTGGCAACTTTTCTATTATTGTGTTTGATGTATCAAAGATTTTTGATTTAACCCAAGTAATACTTTCAATTTCTTTTTTAGCTTTTTGATAATTATAGCTTTTTTTGTTCTTATTATATTTCTTTTTTGCACGTTTAAATGTCTCTATAGCACTTTCGTATTTACCATTATACTTTTGCATTAAAGCTAGCTTTAATAAGCTAGAATTATATATTCTTGCTTCTTCTCTATTATAGACTTTTTTATAATAATATTCTGCTTTTCGATAATCTTTATAAGCTCTACATGTTTCAGCATATTTCCATATAATATCGATAGAATTGGAATCTAATCGCATAGCTTTTTCATAAAACTTCATAGCATAATGAAAATCACCTTGATTAAATTTTTCTTCAGCAAAATCAAGATACTTTTTTAAATTCTGTTGAGCTATTGAGCTAAAAGTAAAACCAAAAAATAATATAATTAGATGAAATCTGGACATATTCTATGTATTATTTTTTTTGGTTTAAATTGAGTTAAAATATATCTAAAACTCACTTCAAATCCTCCGCGATTCATGCTAGCAGGAGTTAGTTTAGAAAAATTTATATCATAACTTAGACCAACTAGAAAGGTTTGATAATTCATACCTAAATATATAATTCCGGCATCTTTATGTCTGTACCACAACCCACTATTTATTGCACGGTATTTACCAAGTTTATTAACTATAGTATATCTAAAAGAAGAACCAAACATAAATTCATAGAATTTACCTTGCATTGATAAATTGATGCTGGGGATTAATTCCCAATCATAATTTATTTTATAGGTACTACTTCCAAAAACGTTAATACGTATGTCACGTTTAATTATTTCATTATAAAACCCTTGATTTGGTTGGTTTAAATTAAAAGCACTAATTCCAAATGTGTAGTTTAATCGATTATTTTTATAATATTGATAAATTGCTCCAAAGCCAATTGAAAAGTTTGTTTTACTATCAGTTTGTAAATTTTCGTTTGAGGAAATTGATGGGTTGTAAGATATTCCATCATATTGGTTATCAAAATAATACTGACTAAAGTCAAGGTTTCTGTGATTTATTCCAATATTTATTCCAGATCTAATGTTATGTACTGAATCTTTTGTTAACTTAATTTGATAAGCAATATTTCCTTGTGCTTCTATTGTTCTTAAATTACCATCACCTGCCACATCATGAAAAAATAGAAAACCATAACCTAAATTGTCTATCGATTTTATTTTACTGTCAATAGAAAATGAAAATGTGTTGTAAGGTCTTGTAACCGATCTCCATTGGTCACGGAAATTCCCTGTGAATCTTATATCACCACTGAATTTCCCTACGTTACCTGGATTTAGGAAAATAGGATTATTACTATACTGTGACCAATGAATATCTTGACTATATACAAGTGACTTAAAAAACAATGTAATAGTAATATATAGGATATTCTTATTGGTCATGATAAAGTATGAAGTTACTAAAAAACAAACAAGCTTAAATTACATCATTTAATGTAAAATATAAATTAATAATAATTTTTTATGGATTGCTTAAGGAAACAGGAATTATTTTTCCATTTATCCATTGGTTTGAATTTAGAGCAAATTCAACTATATATTCAGCCATTTTTTTTGCTGATACAGGCGCTTTATAGCCCGAGAATGCTTCCTCTAACATTTCTGTTTGAACTGCTCCTAAACATAAACAATTCATTTTTATTCCTGTTTCTTTATATTCTTCAGCAAATAATTCAGTGAAACTACAAAGAGCTGCTTTTGATGTTGAGTATGATGTCAATCCAGGAAATTTAATGCTTCCTTGAAATCCTCCAATAGAACTAATGTTAACTATATGACCATTTTTCATTCTTGGGACTACTGCTTGAACTGTTTCAATTACACTAATAATATTGACATTATAAGAATCTTCTAGATTTTTTCTGTCAAGCTCTAGAAATGGTTTTTTGATTAATAAGCCTGCATTATTAATTAATATATCAATGTTTAAATAATTTGAAAAAATTAATTCACATTTGGAACGAACATTTTTAGAATTTAAATCTAATTCAAAACATTTTACATTTGAATATTTTTTAAAAGATTTATCCATTAAATCAATATTCCTGGATAATGCTAGTATTTTAAAATTTGAGTTTTTAGCTAGGAGCTCAACAATACATTTGCCGATTCCACGACTAGCACCTATTATCACTATGTTTTTAGACATCATCAAAAGAAATTATTAATTCATCTGTCAGTGGACGTGAGGTACATGTTAGTATATACCCCTCATTCACTTCATTATCAGTTAAAGCATAATTTATGTCCATTTTAGCTGAACCTTTTATAACTTTTGCCTTGCATGTACAGCACACACCTCCTTTACAGGCATAAGGTAAATCTGCTCCTTCTCTTAGAGCAGCATCTAAAATAAACTCTCCATCTGAATTTAAATTAAAATCGATTTTTTCATCATCTATTATAACACCAATGTTAGATTTCAACTTAATGTCTTCTTTAGAAGAATCAATTTTCTTTTTTTCTTTTGAAGGTGAAGTAAATAACTCAAATAGGATTTGTTCTTTATTTAGCCCCTCTTCAGTTAATGCTTCTTTAACATCTAGGATCATAGATTCAGGACCACAAATAAAAGTTTTATCAATCATTGTGTTTTTTAAAAAGACATCAAATAATAATTTTGTTTTTTGTTTATCAATTCTTCCATTCTGAATCTCATTTCCTATACTCTCTCTTGAAAAAAGGTGAATAATTCGAAATCTATCTAAAAAATTATTTTTTAATGCATTAATTTCATCATTAAATATTATAGAGTTAAACCCTTTATTTCCATAGAATAATGTCACATTACTTTTTTGTTCTTCATTTAGAACTGATTTTATAATGGAAATAATAGGTGTAATTCCACTTCCAGCTGCAAAAAAGACATATGAATTTTCAGAATTGGGTTGAGTAGATAATTTGAAATTACCTGCTGGCTCCATAACATCTAAAACCATATCTTTCTTCAAAACAGTATTCGCATAAGTAGAAAATTTACCATTATCTACTTTTTTAATTGCAACTCTCCATTCGTTTTCGAAAGGGGACGAACATAAAGAATATGATCTTCTAACTTTTTCATTATCAATATTTGTTTCTAATGTTAAATACTGACCAGATTCAAATTTGAATTTTTTTTGCAGTTCTTCAGGTATAGCAAAAGAAATAGAAACCGTATCATTAGTTTCTTTTTTGACATCTTTAATTTTAAGAGAATGAAATTTTGTTATCATACAATGATTTAATTGCACACAAAGCTACTGATTATTATGCTAAAGATGCAATTAACTATAGTTATAAGTTAATATAGAGCATCAATCATTGAATTTTTGTAAATTTGTTAAGTATAATTTTTAAGAAATGAAAGATCAAGATATTTTAAAATTAGAAAAAAAGTTTCAGGATAAAATTGATAATGATATTAAAATTGAACCTAGAGATTGGATGCCTGATGATTATCGTCAAACATTAATTCGTCAGATATCTCAGCACGCTCACTCAGAGGTTGTTGGTATGTTACCTGAGGGTAATTGGATAACAAGAGCGCCAAATTTAAGGCGAAAGGCAGTTCTTTTAGCTAAGGTTCAGGATGAGGCTGGACACGGATTATATCTATATAGTGCAGTTGAAACATTAGGTGCAAATCGTGAGAAAACAATTGATGATTTACATTCTGGTATTGCAAAATACTCTTCTATATTCAATTATCCTACTCTTTCTTGGGCTGATATGGGTGCAATTGGATGGTTGGTTGATGGTGCTGCAATAATGAATCAAGTACCATTATGTAGATGTTCTTATGGGCCATATGCAAGAGCTATGGTTCGAATTTGTAAGGAGGAATCATTCCATCAACGTCAGGGATTCGAAATTATGACTACTCTAATGAAAGGATCGGTTCAACAAAAAAAGATGGCTCAAGATGCTTTGAATCGTTTTTGGTGGCCTTCTTTAATGATGTTTGGTCCAAACGACGACGATTCTAAGCATACTGCAAAATCTATTAATTGGAAAATTAAGCGTCATACAAATGATGAATTGAGGCAAATGTTTGTTGATGCAACTGTACCTCAAGCAGAGTTAATTGGATTGAAAATTCCAGATAAAGATTTGGTTTGGAATAAAGAAAGAGGCCACTACGATTTTGGTGAAATTAACTGGGATGAATTTTGGCAAGTAGTAAAAGGTAATGGACCGTGTAATAATCATCGTATCGAAACAAGAAAAAAAGCTAAAGAAAATGGATTGTGGGTGATTGAGGCAGCTAATGCTTATGAACAAAAACGTAAAATAAAAAAAGCCTCTTAATATGGCAAATAAAGAATGGCCTCTTTGGGAGGTTTTTATAAGAAGTAAAAAAGGTTTAAGTCATAAACATGTTGGCAGTTTAAGAGCCTCAGATTCTCAAATGGCAATAGAAAATGCAAGAGATGTTTATACTAGAAGGTCAGAAGGTATAAGTATTTGGGTTACTAAATCAAATAGTATATTTGCATCTAAACCAGATGAATCAGATTCTTTATACGAGCCATCTGATTCTAAAGTATATAGGCATCCAACTTTTTATGATATTCCTGACGGAATAGAGCACATGTAATTATTATTAAATTATGAATTCATTATTTGAATATTTATTGAGGCTAGGTGATGATAGTTTAATAATTGGTCATAGATTATCTGAATGGTGTGGACATGGTCCTATACTAGAGGAAGATATCGCAATGTCAAATATTGCTTTGGATTTTATTGGTCAATCAATATCTATATATGAATATGCTTCTGAGATTGAAGATAAAGGCAGAACAGCAGATGATATAGCTTTTCTTAGATTTGATAGAGAGTATAAAAATTTAATTTTATTAGAGCAGCCAAATGGTGATTTTGGAATGACAATGATGAGACAATTTTTATTTGATTCTTACCGAAAATTATTATTTGAAAGTTTAATAAACTCTTCCGATGATAGAATTTCTGCAATTTCAGAAAAATCATTAAAGGAAACAAAATATCATTTGAAACATTCCTCTGAATGGATTATACGTCTTGGAGATGGAACAGAAGAATCTAACAAACGAATTCAAGATTCATTAGACAAATTATGGAGATATACTTCTGAATTATTTTATGAAGACGGTATTGACATTGAATTAAAATCTTCCAAGATAATTCCTCCTACTAAAGGATTGAAAGAAGCATGGTATAATAATGTGAAAGAAATATTAAGTCGAGCTACTTTAACTATTCCAAATAATAATTGGGAATATGGGGAAGGAAGAAGAGGAGTTCACTCTGAACATTTAGGTTACATTCTTGCTGAACTTCAATATATGCAACGTGCTTATCCAGGAATGGAATGGTAAAAGATAAAGAAATTTGGAATTATTTAAAAGAGGTTTTTGATCCAGAAATACCTGTTCTATCTATAGTAGATTTGGGTATTGTACGAAAAGTTAGTGTTGCCTCTGACAGTATAAATATATCAATAATACCCACTTATACTGCTTGTCCTGCAATGAAACGAATTGAGAGTGACATTATAGAACATCTTAAAGAAAAGTATAGTTTAGATGTCAACGTTGAATTAGCGTATAAACCAGCTTGGACCTCAGATTTTATTAGTGAAGAGGGAAAACAAAAATTAAAAGATTATGGAATCGCTCCACCTGAGGAAGAATTAGAAAAGACTAATTTATTTCAAGAATTAGTCAAAGTTAGATGTCCAAAGTGTAATTCTAATTCTACAAAATTAGTTAGTCAGTTTGGAAGTACAGCGTGTAAGGCACATTATAAGTGTGAAAATTGTTTGGAACCATTTGATTACTTTAAATGCTTAAAGTAATTTACTTTATCCTAAGAAAGGGTATTTATAATCTTTAGCGGGATTAAATACTTCTTTAATTGTTCTTGCAGAAATCCATCTTAATAAATTCATTGGAGCTCCCGCTTTATCATTAGTCCCTGACCCTCTTGCTCCTCCAAACGGTTGTTGGCCAACTACAGCTCCAGTTGGTTTATCATTTATGTAGAAGTTTCCGGCTGCATTTTCAAGTTTATTCATTGCTATATTAATTGCATAACGATCTTTTGATAATATAGCACCAGTTAAAGCATATTCTGATGTTTCATTAACTATATCAAGTGTTTCTTCAAATTTATCATCATCGTATACAAAAATTGTAACAACTGGTCCAAATATTTCTTCACACATTGTTTTAAATTTAGCGTTTGAAGTAACAACTACTGTAGGCTCTATGAAGTATCCTGATGATTTATTATATCCTCCACCAATTATAATGTCAGCATCATTTTGCTTTTTAATATATTCTATATATTCAACAATCTTATCAAATGCTTTTTCATCAATTACAGCATTTATAAAGTTGGAAGTATCTTCAGGTGAACCCATTTTAAATGATGAAATATCTTTTACGATTTTATTTTTTACAGTATCCCAAATATTTTGTGGAATATATACTCTTGAGGCGGCCGAACATTTTTGTCCTTGATATTCGAATGCGCCTCTTGTTATAGCAGTTGCCACTTCATCACAGTTGGCTGATTTGTGAACCATTATAAAATCTTTACCGCCTGTTTCACCAACTATTCTTGGATAATTTTTATATTTTTCTATGTTATTACCAATTACTTTCCATAAATTTCTAAATACGGTAGTTGAACCAGTAAAATGAAGTCCAGCAAAGTCTTTATGTTTAAAGACTATATCTCCAGCGACAGGACCATCAACGGAAATTAAATTAATTACTCCATCAGGAACTCCAGCTGCTTGAAATAACTCCATTATTACTTTAGCTGAATACATTTGTGATTCAGCTGGTTTCCAAACTATAACATTACCCATCATTGCTGGAGCTGCACATAAATTAGCACATATTGATGTGAAATTAAATGGTGTAATTGCAAATATAAAACCTTCTAGAGGTCTATATTCTAGTCTATTCCATATTCCTGGTAATGATTCTGGTTGTTGACTGTATATTTCAGTCATATATTGAACATTAAATCTAAAAAAGTCAATAAGCTCACATGCAGCATCGATTTCTGCTTGATATACATTCTTTGATTGTCCAAGCATTGTTGCTGCGTTCATTTTATCTCTATATGGCCCTGCTAAAAGATCGGCAGCCTTAAGAAAAATTGCTGCTCTTTGCTCCCAAGGGAGATTAGACCATTTTTCTTTAGCATGCATCGCGGCATTAATCGCATCATTTACATGTTTAGATTCACCATAATTAAATTGGCCTATTATATGTTTATGGTCATGTGGTGGGGATATATTAATTTTATTATCTGTGCGAATTTCTTTTCCATCGATATACATGGGTATGTCAATAGTTTGATCATATAGTTCTTTATATTTTGAAATAAGATTTTTATGATCTTGAGATCCAGGAACATAATTTTTTACTGTCTCATTTATTGCTTTAGGTACATTAAAGATTGCGTTTGCCATTTTTGTTTTTTTTTCAAAAGTAATCATAGTTATTAATCAATACAATAATTGTTTTTTAATATCTTTATTTATAGCTAAACAATTTTCTATGAAAAGATTACTATTTATATTTTTGGTGCCAATTGTTTTATATGGTCAAAATTGGGAAACTACATATGGAGGTTCTAATGATGATCAAGCTTATTCTGTTCAGGCAACTAATGACGGTGGATATATCACTGTAGGCCAAACTGATAGTTTTGGCAATGGAGATGATGATATTTATTTAATTAAGACAAATTCTGATGGAATTGATAATTGGACCCAAACATTTGGAGGTATAGGAAATGATTATGCTAAATGTGTTCAACAAACATCAGATGGTGGTTACATTATTGTTGGAAACACAAATTCTTTTGGGAGTGGATTAAACGATGTTTATTTAATCAAAACAGATTTAAACGGACAAGAAGAATGGAATCGAACTTTTGGAGGGATAGGTAATGATTTTGGCTATTCTGTTCAACAAACAATAGATGGTGGATATATAATAACTGGTTATACAACTTCATTTGGTAGTGGTAGTTCAGATGTTTATTTGATCAAGACCGATGGAAATGGGGTTGAGGAATGGAATAACACTTTTGGAGGTACAGCGGTAGATCGAGGCTATTCCGTTGAACAAAACTCGGACGGCGGATATATAATTACGGGTTATACTACATCTTTTGGAACAGGAAGTTCGGATATTTATTTGATAAAAACAGATATGAATGGTTCACCTCAATGGAATAAAAATTTTGGAGGTGGAGCTGACATAGAAAGAGGTTATTCCGTTCAGCAGACAATTGATGGTGGTTATGTAGTTGCCGGAAATGTTAAAACTGTAGATTGGGATATTTATCTACTAAAGACAGATTCAAATGGAATAGAAGAGTGGAATCACACCTTTGGAAGTTCTGGTTACGATGAAGCAAGATCAATCGATATAACAATTGATGGTGGATTCATAATAGCTGGAACTACAACTTCAACAATCGGAGATAATGATGTTTATTTATTAAAGACAGATTCAAATGGTATAGAAGAATGGAACCAGTCATTTGGAGGTACTTCAAATGACCTTGGTTATTCTGTTAATCAAACTTCTGATGGGGGTTATATTATTGCTGGATATACTAATTCATTTGGTAATGGAGGTAACGATATTTATTTGATTAAAACAAATTTAATAACAACTTTAAATGTAACAGAATATTCTTGTGGGAGTTATACTGATCCTAATGGACAAATATATTTTTCAACGGGTAATTATTCAGTAAGTATATTGAATTCATTTGGTTTTGATAGTGTTATAATGAATATTGATTTAACAATAATTCCTTTACCAAATAATAGTATTACTCAAAACGGGAGTATGTTAATTGCTGATCAAGTCGTTGCAGGATATCAATGGCTAGATTGTGATAATGGATATAATGTAATTCCAAACGAAATAAATCAATTTTATATTCCAGATTTAATTGGTAATTATTGTGTTGAAGTTTCAGTTAATGGTTGTAAAGACACATCGGACTGTATATTAGTTGATTTTACTTCATTGACTAGTATTCAAAATGATGTTATATCAATATACCCAAATCCTTTATCAAATATTTTAAATATCAGTGGAATAGATGAATTTATTAGTCTAGAATACATTAAAATAATATCTTCTGCAGGACAAGAGGTTATTAATTTATATGGAACCAACGGACAATACGATGTGGCAAATCTTGAAAAGGGTATCTATTTCCTAAGAATTAATTCTGAAAAAGGTCTACAAACAATTCGTTTTATTAAAATTTGATTCATTTCATACTAATTCTTCATAAAACTTCATAAACTTTGTTATTTATAATCAGTCTAAATTACAGTATATGTCAATCTTCATTCTTGGCATATCATGACATTGAAAATGAATTTTATATTTTTACACTGGTATTTTTAAATGTTTAAATACATGTCTAAAACAGTAAAGCTAAGAAAAGGCTTGGATATCAGATTGATAGGTACTGCCGAAGAGTCTTCAAGAAAAGTCCCTTTATCTGAAATAGTATCTGTTAAACCAAGTGATTTTCATAGTCTAACTCCAAAAATGCTTGTAAAAGAGGGTGATGAAGTTCTAGCTGGTACAATTATTTTTCAGAATAAGTACAATGAATCTGTAAAATTTGCTTCTCCAGTTTCTGGTAAAATAAAGGAAATTGTTAGAGGTGAGAAACGACGGATTATGCAGGTTTTGATTTCAACATCAAAAAATCAAAAATTTGAAAACATCAAATTAAAACCAGTTCATTCAATGTCTGATGAAGAGACAAAAAACACATTACTTTCATCTGGTTTATGGCCATTTATTAAAGAGCGTCCTATAGATGTTATCGCAAATCCCAACAATAAACCTAAGGCAATTTTTGTTTCAACTTTTGATAGTTCACCATTAGCCCCTAATTTCTCATATATTCTCAAAGATAGTAGAGATGAGATTAATTCTGGCCTTGAAGTGTTAAAGAAATTAACTACTGGTAAGGTTCATTTAAATATGTGTGCAAAAGAATCACTAAAGAAACTAAATCTTGAAGTTGAAGGTATACAAATAAATAAAATTATAGGTAAGCATCCTGCCGGAAATATAGGTACTCAAATTCATCATATTGATCCACTGAATAAGGGAGAGTCTATATGGTCTGTTAATATACAAGATTTAGCAATTATTGGTCGTTATTTTTTAGAAGCTAAGTATAATGTTAAAAAAACTATTGCTCTTACTGGCTCTGAAGTAAAGAATCCTCAATATATTGAAACTATTATTGGTACTAATGTATCTGGTTTGATAGATGGGGAAATAAAATCAGATAATGTACGTGTGATAAGTGGGAATGTGTTAACGGGTGATAAGATTTCAAAAGATGGTTATTTAGGATTTTATCACCATCAAATCACAATTATCCCTGAAGGAAATGAATATAAATTTTTTCTTTCTAAAGGATGGTTAGGTCCAGGTTTTGACAAATTTTCTAATTCAAGGCTATTTCCCACTTTTATTTTACCTAGGAGCAAAAAGTTTTGTTTAGATACTAATACAAATGGCGAAGAAAGAGCATTTGTTGTTACTGGGGAAATGGAAAAAGTTTTTCCTTTTGACATTTTTCCTATGCAGTTGACCAAAGCGGCTATTACAAACGATATTGATGCAATGGAAAATTTAGGAATATATGAAGTTGCACCTGAAGATTTTGCTCTCTGTGAATATGTGTGTACTACTAAAATAAATATTCAAGAAAAAATTAGAAATGGTCTAGATTTAATAGCTAGCGAATGTATGTAAATTTAAATATTTAAACTCTGTGAAATTTTTAGCTAAATATCTTAATAAGATTGACCATCATTTCGAAAAGGGTGGTAAGTATGAAAAATGGAATCCTTTATTTGAAACGTTATCAACTTTTGCTTTTACACCAAAATTGGTAACAACTAAAGGATCTCATATTCGTGACGGTGTAGACTTGAAAAGAACAATGATGACAGTAATAATTGCTTTGATACCATGTTTATTGTTTGGTATATATAACACAGGGCATTGGCAGTTGGTAGCTGAATTGGGAGATAGAAATATTGATTTTTGGTCTAATGGCTATGATAAGTTTATTAGTGGTTTATTTGTTGTTCTTCCATTGATTGTTGTTTCATATGGTGTAGGTCTTTCGATAGAGTTTCTTTTTGGTTTCTTACGTGGTCATTCTCTGCATGAAGGCTTCTTAGTTTCAGGAATGTTAATTCCATTAATTATGCCAGCAGATGTCCCACTTTGGATGGTTGGTCTTGCGACTGCATTCGCGGTAATTATAGGTAAAGAGATTTTTGGTGGAACTGGTATGAATATACTTAATGTTGCCCTAACAGCTAGAGCATTTTTATTTTTTGCATACCCTACATCAATGTCAGGAGATAAAGTTTGGATGGCTGGTCCTGAGTCCAATATAGATGGGTTTACTGGTTCAACAGCCTTAGGTGATTTGGCTTCCTTTATGTCAGACAAACCTGTTTTTGAAAACATTGATATTTACACTAAAAATTACTCTTTGTTAGATTCATTTTTTGGTATTATTCCAGGATCAGTTGGTGAAACATCAACTTTTGCAATTCTATTAGGGGCATTGATTCTTCTTTTTACCGGAGTAGGTTCTTTAAGAATTATGTTTTCTTTCTTCATTGGTGGTTATGTTATGGGATTAATTCTAAATCTATTCGGAGGAAATGATTTCTTAAACCTTCCAGCTCATTTCCATTTAGTAATAGGTGGATTTGCATTTGGTGCTGTCTTTATGGCTACGGATCCTGTCACAGCTGCTCAAACTGAAACAGGAAAGTTGTTTTATGGCTTCTTTGGAGGTTTACTATCTATTTTAATTCGTGTTCTTAACCCAGCTTATCCTGAAGGTGTTTTCCTTGCGATTTTATTCATGAACGTTATGGCACCTATTATTGATCATTATGTCATTCAAGCTAATATAAAACGAAGATTAAAAAGACTTAAAACAATATAGATTATGAAAATTAATAAAGAAAGTAGTGTTTATACTTTTAGTTTTGCAATTGTCTTAGTTGTTATTGTTGGTTCAATTTTAGCAATGTTAGCAATGGGACTAAAACCCAGACAAGATAGAAATGGTGAAATAAAAAAACAATTAGATATCTTGTCAGCTATGCTAAATCTTGATTCATTAGGAATAGATAGATCAAATGTAGAGGTTGAGTTTGCAAAATATTTCAGTAAGGAAGGCTCTTTAGTGTTCAACAACTCTGGTAGAAATGTCGATGATGTAAATGCATTTCGTGTTGATATTAAAAAAGAGTATAAGGATAAGACTTTAGATGAAAAAGACAGAAATTATCCACTTTTTGTTGCTGAAATGAATGGTAAGAAAAAATATATTATCCCTGTTGTTGGAAAGGGACTTTGGGGGCCTATTTGGGGTAACATATGTATTGGTTCTGATTTAAGTACTATTGAAGGAGCTTCTTTTGGTCATAAAGGAGAAACACCAGGCTTAGGAGCTGAGATAAAACAACAATTTTTTATAGACCGTTGGATTGGTGAAAAAATAACTAACGAAAATGGTGATTTCCTTAAATTTGAAGTCGTTAAAGATGGTTCAGGTTCTAATATTGAATCAAAAGTAGATGGTATAACAGGGGGAACAATTACATCAAAAGGTGTTGAAGAAATGATTAACAGATGTGTGGAAGTTTATATTCCTTATTTTAACAAACTTAATAATACTTTAAAATGAGTGAAGAAAAAATAAAATCTGAAAGAGAACCATTATTTTCAAAGAAAAACAAGAAACTAGTTACAGACCCTTTAACTGATAATAATCCTGTAACAATCCAAGTATTAGGTATTTGTTCAGCTCTAGCTATAACTGTTCAAGTTGAACAAGGAGTAGTTATGGGTGTTGCTGTTTTGTTTGTTATGATTTTAGGTAATCTATTTATATCCTTAATGAGAAACTTAATCCCATCTCGAATCAGAATTATTGTTCAATTAGTTGTAGTTGCTGCTCTAGTTATTATCGTGAATGAGGTTCTAAAAGCTTTTTTGCCAGACGTTTCTGAAAAGCTCTCTGTATTTGTTGGTTTAATAATAACTAACTGTATCATTATGGGACGCTTTGAAGCATTTGCAATGGCTAATAAACCTTGGCCATCTATTTTAGATGCTTTTGGCAATGCTCTAGGTTATGCCGGTTTATTAATCATAGTATCCGTATTCAGAGAGTTATTTGGATCAGGTACTTTATATGGTTATCCAATTTTTGGAGATTATATTAAAGGTAATGGCCTTTATTCTTTGGGGTACGTGAATAATAATCTAATGATTTTGCCACCAATGGCGTTAATAATTGTCGGTGTTATCATTTGGGTTCAACGTTCTCGAAATAAAGATTTGATAGAAAATAATTAAAAGACATAAAATAGTTATGGAAAGTACATTAGATATTTTTATTAAAGCAATATTTTCAGAGAATATGATTTTTGCATATTTTTTGGGTATGTGTTCATACTTAGCTGTTTCAAAAACTGTCAAGACTGCCGTTGGATTAGGTGCTGCTGTTATTTTCGTTTTATTTGTAACTGTTCCAGTAAATTTTTTACTAGAAAATTATTTGTTGAAAGAAGGAGCCTTAGAATGGTTAAATTCTGATTGGGGTCTAAATGGAAATAATACTGTTGATTTAAGTTTCCTTTCATTTATTATGTTTATTGCAGTGGTTGCATCTATTGTTCAATTAGTTGAAATGTTAGTTGAGAAATTTGCGCCTGCTTTATACGGCGCACTTGGTATTTTTTTACCTCTAATTGCAGTTAATTGTTCTATTTTGGGTGGTGCATTATTTATGCAAGACCGTCAATATTCAACTATACTGGATGCGACAGCTTTTTCTTTAGGTTCAGGAATCGGGTGGTTTATAGCTGTTGTTGCAATTGCAGCTATCCGAGAAAAGATAAGGTATTCTAAAATCCCGCCACCACTTAGGGGCTTAGGGATTACATTTATAATTACTGGGCTAATGGGAATCGCTTTTATGAGTTTTTCAGGAATAAAATACGGTAAAGATAAAAAAGCAGAAACAGTTCAAGTGAATCAGAATAGTAGTAAATTTTAATTTTTTAGAGAATGGAATTATCATTAGGCTTAATATTAACTCTAGGTGTATTTCTAATAGTTGTTCTAGTATTGGTATCAATGCTTTTATTTGTTAAGGCAAAGCTTTCACCATCTGGTAAGATAAAAATTGATATAAATGATGGAGAAAAAATTATAGAGGTAGATGGAGGTGGAACATTATTAAGTACGCTTGGAAGTAATGGTATTTTTCTTCCTTCTGCATGTGGTGGAGGTGGAACTTGTGTTCAATGTATTTGTAAAGTCAATGAGGGAGGAGGTAATATTCTTCCTACAGAAGAACCTCATTTTTCTCGCAAAGAAATTGCTGCTAATATGAGATTAGGATGTCAAGTCAAGGTCAAAGAAGATATGAAGATTCATGTGGAAGAGGAAGTTTTAGGGATCAAAGAATGGGATGCTACTGTTGTATCTAATTATAATGTAGCAACTTTTATCAAAGAATTTATTGTTGAGATTCCGGAGGATATGGATTATAAAGCAGGTGGATATATTCAAATTAAAATTCCTAAGTGCACTATCAATTATTCTGATATAGATATTTCTGCTCATCCTCAAGATCATCCTGGTGAGATTGATAAGTTTAAATCTGATTGGGACAAATTTGGTTTATGGCCTCTTGTTATGAAAAATGATGAAGAAGTTGTAAGAGCATATTCAATGGCCTCTTACCCTGCTGAGGGTAGAAGAATCATGTTAAATGTTCGGATTGCTACACCTCCTTGGGATAGAAATCGAAATGCATGGATGAATGTCAATCCAGGTGTAGCCTCATCTTATATATTCAATTTAAAAGAAGGGGACAAAGCGACAATCTCTGGTCCATATGGTGAGTTCTTTATTAATGATTCTGATGCTGAAATGTTATATATTGGAGGAGGTGCAGGAATGGCACCAATGCGTTCTCATTTATATGAATTATTCAGAACAATAAAAACTGGTCGTAAGGTTTCTTATTGGTATGGTGGTCGTTCAAAAGCAGAATTATTCTACATTCATTACTTCAGAGACTTAGAAAAAGATTTTCCGAATTTCAAATTTTATTTAGTTCTTTCAGAGGCTTTACCAGAAGATAATTGGGTTTTGAAAAAAAACATAGATGATCCAAATGGAGATGGATTTAAAGGGTTTGTTCATCAAGTAGTCATTGATGAATATTTATCTAGGCATGAAGCACCAGAAGATATTGAATTTTATTTTTGCGGGCCTCCATTAATGAATCAAGCTGTTCTTAAGATGTGCGATGATTGGGGTGTTCCTGATGAGCAAGTCAGATTTGATGATTTTGGTGGTTAAGTTTTAATCTATAACTTGATTAAATCAACAGGTTTGTTTTAATGTTTTTTTACAAAATAAACTTCTAGATTGTGTATTAATATTTTTTATTTACAACAAAAAATAATGATAGAAATAAAACAAGTTGGTATACATGAAGTTTCTATTGTGAATAATTTAGCTTATCAAATTTGGCCTAATACATTTCATGAGATTCTAACATCTAATCAGATTAATTATATGCTTGATTGGATGTACGATGTTAATAAATTAAAACAAGAAATTGAAACAGGTTATTTATATTACATAGCCAAACATAGTAACGTTTCTGTTGGTTTTATGTCTTTAGAAGCAAACTTTCCTGATTCAGGTTTTCTTCGAATTCATAAAATATATTTAAAAAAAGAATTTCAAGGTAAAGGTATAGGTAGAGAATTAATTAATCATGCTATTGATATTTGTTTTGATTTAGATTTAATTTCTTTACATCTCAATGTAAATAGATTTAATAAGGCAGTTGAATTTTATAAGCATATTGGTTTTAAAATAATTGGTCAAGAGGACGTAGATATTGGTAAAGGATATTTAATGGAAGATTATATAATGGAGCTTAAGCTAAAAAACTAGTAGTTATAATTTCAAGAGTTCTTTTAATAAATCTTTAACGGTTATAAAACTATCCCCCAACCCTGTTTTATAATCTCCATACCAAGGCCTTGTTTTAACTATTTCTGTTGCACCAAAGAGCCCAATTACTTTAGCACCGAAAAACGATGCTAAATGCATAGCCCCACTATCGTTGGCAAGCACAAAATTTGCTTTAATCATTATATATGCTGAAACAGATAATTTTTCACTTATTACAAGAATATTTGGGAATTCTTTTTTGCAACGATTAAAATCGTTTTTTGCAACCAAAGCTACGATTTTAGTGTCTTTATATTTTAAACAAAAATCATTCCAATATGGCCATTCTTTATTCTTTCCCTTATGCAGATTTGTCGCGTATGGGCATATAACTATGTACTTTGATTTTATCTTATTAGTAATAATCTCTTTACCTTCAGCTATGCTATTTTTATTAAGTGGAATTTTGTTTGAATAATCAGTAGCTTTAATATTCTTATTTAAGAATCTTCTTACTAAATCAAAATAATTTTCAACTGTATGAATATCATTGTTTAATTTGAGCCGGATTTTTGTTAAAAAATGATAGCCAATTGTTTTTATTTTAGCACATCTCATGGGTAAAACAGTTGATAATGTATTTGGACATATTAATCCATATTGAAACTTATGGGTTTTGTAAAAATCATAACACCATTTCATATTTTTTACATTTGGACTTACAACAATTTTTATATTTGTCCCGGAAAAAAGATCTTTAGTCCAAGGATGACCAAGGCAAATGAAATCTATACCAGTTTTCTCAAGAGCTAACAGCATAGGAAATGTCATCAATGTATCACCAATCCAATTAGGAAGACGAATAACCATTGTCGATTCTGCAATTTCTTCTTTAGTTAAATTGTTTTTCACAAAATAAAATTAATCTTATTTTAGTAGAGTAACATGGCCTCTTTTTATAATTTCAATACCATCTCCATTATTAATTTTTAACATGTAGATATAGGTTCCAGTATTTGCCATCATATTAGATGATGATATTCTTCCATTCCAACCTTCTTTTGGGGAATTAGTTCTAAATATAACTTGTCCCAAATGATTAAAAATACTGAATTCATAGTTTGTTGGATCAAAATCATTTAAAATTGGTATAAATATAGGATTTACTCCTTCAGGTGTAAACGCATTTGGAATATATATTAAAGGAGGTATTGTTATACAAGCTTCATTTGATTTACTTATTTCTGAAAAGTTATATGTGTTCATTGATTCTATAGCCTCAACATAATAACAAAATTTACCTTTAGAAGATAGTTCATTTACATCGTCAATGTAATACCCTATATTAGGACCAACAGATGCAATGGGAGAAGAGCTATAAAGACCATCTTGTATTCTATAGATATTGTATCCAAGTATAGAACCGTCATATTCACGATATTCTGTCCAGTTTAAATAATTCATTTTTGAAATTTCATCATTATTTATAGAAAGTAGAACTGTTTGTGCTTCATTAGATGTATCGCTAAGTTGACCACAACTATCTATTACTTGTGCTCTGTATGTATAGAAATAATCATTAACATTAACATTTTCATCTCTAAAATTCACCTGATTACTAGTTACAGGAACTCTATTTAATTCTTTAAAAGAGCTATTCTCTATTCGTTGAAATGACACTTCTGAGATATTTGAACTAGTATCTATAAAGAGTTTTAGATCAACTTTTTTGTTATTCACTGTTGCTACTTGTAAATAATTGAAAGATGGTTTTCCTAATTGATTTATAAACAAAGTGTTTTGATTAGAAAATGATTCTTGACCATTTTCTGATTTTGAATTAATAATAAAAGTATAAGTTTCACCAGGTATTACATCAATAATGAAGTTAGTATCTGAAGTATTCCCATAATCTATCCAACCATTACCAAAATTTCCGAGAATAGTATATTCAGTTGATCCTATCCAGCCAACATAAGGTGTCCAGAAAAGTTCTACCTGACGACTACAAATATTTAAGTTTGTATTTAAAAATACAGATGAGTGAATATCACCTTTTGCCGATGTTTGGTATGTTGGTGGTATACTTGAAGTCCAACAGGAATCAAAAGCTGCAACGGAGTATGTAAGTGGACCATCATTTATGTCGGGATTGTAGGTATATGAAGTTGTTCCTATACCAAATACATTATCGAGTTCAACAATGGCTCCAGTACTATCTTTTACATAAATAATATATCCAAATGTATCATCTTGATTATTCTGATTCCAAGAAATAGTAACGGCACCATTTAAAGTATCAATAGTAACAAAATTAATAATTGGAATATCGGGTGAGATATTATCTTGAAAAACGTCTCCTTGAATATTTGATGTATAATCACATGGTATGTTTGGAAGGACAATTTGATAATTAAAAGAATCTTCACAAACAGTAATTGTATCAATATAAGAATTGGAACCAAATGCTACACTATCATAAAGTATCCAATTACCTGCTGGGTACTCTCGATAAATATGATAATAATTTCCCATTGTACTTAATCCTGTTAAAATTGGGTCATTCCATTGAAGAACTGCTGTACCATTTCCAGGGTTATTTAAATCAAGATAAATATTAGAAATTGTATCAGAATATCTTTCTGTATTTCCATCACAACCAGCAGCGGTAGAAATATAGAAATTATCTGCTTGATTTATTCCACTTATTGTATATGAAGTTGAGTTCACATTAAAAATAGAATCAATTAAACCATTTTGTACAGAATAAATTTTGTATTGGTTGAAAGAACCTAGAGTATCAGATACTGGAGTCCAATTGATAATTACATCACCCACATTATTTGTTTCTATACAATTTATTTGAGGAGCTGATATTATACCAGGATTATTTACATTAATAGTTATTGTCGCATAATTTACTTTTGGTACAGAACAATAATTATCTTTTATCTTAAATACAAAGTGATAAGGTATTTGGTCTGCTATTATTCCATTTTGAGTTACTAAATGATTGCAAGATGTTTGCCAATTGAAATTAGTTGTAACACCTTGATTCATAGTTATTAATGGTTGGTTGTCTAAAGTAGCACAGGGTGGTGAAATACATCCAGTGTTACTTGTATAATTAGCGCCAAACATTAAACCACTAGCTGAAAGAATATTTTCCTGAGGAATCCCATTTTGTAATAATTCAATATCACTAGAACTTAAATTAAAATTAATTAAGTCACCAGCATTTATAGTTGTTTCAAATAATCCTCCAAAAGGGCCATTAATGACTGGTTTATTATTCGCTCCTGAACAGTTTGTTATTATAAGTAGCATTTCTCTTTCAACTTCAGATATTAAAATTCCGCTACGATATGATTTTACAGTCAGTTTTACATTGAAACTTCCCGAATTATTGCATAAAAATGTTAAATTTCCAGAGTTAGGATTAAGTTGTGCTAATATATTTGTTGGGCTCATTGCACTACTAGGTAATGGAGAATTATAGCTAAATCCTATTTCAAAATCAAGTGGCGATGGTGTTAATCCAGGAACATAATTTGCTCCATTTAAATAATCATAGGGAATACCAAAGTCGATATGGATAGAGTCTAAATCAGGATCTACAGCATTAATATTATATTCATAATTATCACCTACACAACTTATAAAATAAGGATCTTGAAGGAATTGAGGAGAATTATCAATGCACCCAGAAGGTGTATTAGGAATAGAAAACATTTTTGCTAATAAGGTAATTCCTTTTGTAGTAGGATCTACTAAGTTTGTGACACTATTACTCCTTGAAAAATCTTCATAACTAAATACCCAACCTTCAATAGGTGGAGTTCCACTTAAGGTTTGAGGATTACTTTCATATATAATTCTCTCAATTGCTCCCATACCATTTCCGGTATTTGCACCATTACCACACTCTAACATTTCTGGACCACCAGGTATTTGAGTACATAATGGAGAAAGATCTGTCCTTGACACAAAGAAACATTCAATCAGATTAACCGTTGGATGTCCCCAAACTTTTAATTCTTGAGATATTGTATTTATATCAGCACTATTACAATCACGGTATATTACTAATTTAAAGGTATATTGACCACCTTGACAAGTCCATGTTATATCACCTCCCATTAAGTGAGTACTATTTCCAGAAAAGGATAAGATACTTAAAAAAACAATTAGTAAAAATGATTTTATCATCATAGCTAATAACGCATTTTAGAGCTTTGTAGTATACTGACGTTTTTTTAAAAATTACGTTGCTATCCTACTGAGACAATAGTCATATCATTCCAATTTAAGTATTTCTGCGCAAGTTTTTGAATTCTGACTGGATTTATTTTATTTATTGATTTAATTAATTTATTATAAAAATCTAAATTTAAATTATAATTCTCCACATCAATAAATAAATCTGTCATTGCATATGGGCCATCAGCATTTTTTAGGATTTGACCTAACATATAATTTTTTATAAGGTTTAATTCTTTTGAGCTTATAGGTTCATTTTTGAGTCGTTCAAATTCGATTTTTATTTCTTTTAGAGTAGCATTTACAAATTTTGATCCTACTTCTGTCGTGATAATAAAAAAACCAACATTTTTAAATTCTGAGATAAATGAATTAATACCATATGTATATCCTTTATTTTCTCGAATATTGGACATAAGCCTACTCCCAAAATAACCGCCAATTATTGTGTTTAAAATTAAGAAGTCATTATAATCAGGGTGATTTTTATTAAATAATATTCTACCCAAACGAATTGCTGATTGTAATGATTTTTTTCTTTCTATGTGATGTATAGAAGGTATGTTTTTTATTTCATCAATAAATTTGCCTTTAGATGTTATTGCAAATTCTCTACTTTCATTAATAATATGGTTAATGGTTTTTTGATCTAAATCACCTATAACTACAATTTTAAGTAGTCCTTTAAGGTAAAATTTTGAATGAAATTTTTTAAGATCATCAATTTTAACACTATCAAAATCAGACAATTTAGTATTATATGCATAATCTTTATTTGAATTAAAAAGTTCTTTTTGAAATTCCCTTCTTGCTAGATAGCTCACTTTCTCAAGATTTATTTTAAAGAGTTGTTTCTGGTCAGATAAATATTCTTTTACCTCTTTTTTAATAAATGCAGTATTTTGTATAGCATATTTAACGGTATTAAATATCTCAAGTATATTTTCATTTAAAGAATATACTGAAATAATTGAGTTTTCATGAGTTATTCCTGATTCATAAAAACCTCCTCTGTTATTAATTTCATTATTTATTTGAACAGATGTTTTATCTTTTGTTCCAGATAGCAACAATCCATTTACAAAACTTGATATTGTATTCTTTCCACGGCATTTTCCGGCATCAAAATAAAGGTCAAAACGACATGTTTTATTAGAAACATTATTCATATGATATAAATTCACATTTTGTGTTATTTTGTGTTTTTTTAGGTTGATAAATTTAATTTTATCTATTTTTTTTAAGTCTGGTTGTGATGTTCTATCTATCATTTTTTTCTAACTTTTAATAGCGAACAGGATGATTTTTTCAATATTGATTTGGCAACACGATTTATATCATTTACTTCAATTTGATTATATATATTAGATTCTTTGTTTATCATGTCTGCATCTCCAAGAAGCTCATAATAACACAAATTCATTGCTTGATTTAATATACCCATATTTTCAAACTCTTTTGACGTTCTTATTTTATTCATAATTCTATTTAGATCATTTTTCGAAAGGTTATGTGATAACAATAAATTAATTTCTTCCCAAATAGCTTTGTCTAATTTTTCGAAAGAAATGTTATCATTAAGTTTTCCCGAAATAATGAGTAGCCCATCATCTATTGAACCCGTAATAAAAGAATTAATACTAGAAACTAATTTTAGTTCTTTTTTAAGTGAATTATATAAACGCGAACTTTTATCTCTACCTAAAGCATCTGATATAACATCAATGGTTAAAAAATCAGGGTCTAATCTGCCAGGCATTTTGAAAGCATAATAAAAAGAATTGGCAGGCACATTTCTATATATTGTTTTTTTCCGAAATTTTTTTTGTTTTGGCTCTCTAACTATATTACGGCAATATTTATGTCCAGCTGGTATTTCATTATACCACTTTTTCACCATAGATTTCACCTCATTTAATTCAAAATCTCCTGCTATACAAAGAATTGCATTCGATGGTGAATAGTGTTTGGCGAAAAAGGATTTTACATCAGTGATTGTTGCATTTTCAATGTGAGAAATTTCTTTTCCTATAGTTGCCCATTGGTAAGGATGCTTTCTATATGTAAGAGGTCTTAATTCAAGCCATACATCACCATATGGTTGATTTAAATAACGTTGTTTGAATTCTTCTATAACAACATTCTTTTGAACATCTAAACTTTTTTGAGTAAATGATAATGATAGCATTCTATCGCTTTCTAACCAAAGAGCGGTTTCAATATTTTTAGCAGGTAAAACATTATAATAGTTTGTAATGTCATTTGAAGTAAATGCATTGTTCTCTCCTCCAGCTAGTTGAAGAGGTGTATCAAAATCACTAATATTTATTGATCCACCAAACATTAAATGTTCAAAAAGGTGAGCAAACCCAGTTTTATTTTTTGATTCATCTCTTGCTCCAACATCATAGATTGTATTAACAACTGCTAATGGTGTAGTTTTATCTTGAATGAATAGAACAGTCAAGCCATTTTCAAGAAAAAATTTATTATAATTTAGCATGAAAATTATATTTAGCTTTAGATAATTCTTTCAAGCTTTTATGATATTCTGTAATTATTTCAGACACTATATCAGCAGCAGGTTTAACTGAATTAATTAACCCGGAAATTTGTCCGATTTCAAGTTCTCCTTCTTTTAAATCACCTTGGAACATGCCCTTTTTTGCTCTCCCTCTTCCTAATATTTTTTTCAAATCTTCAGTGCTAGCACCTTGGCTATATGCCTCTTCTATTTTCAAATAGAATTCATTTTTTATTAAGCGTACAGGAGTTATATTCTTTAACGTTAATTTTGTATCCCCTTCTTGGGAATTTATTATTGTAGATTTGAAATTATTATGTGCGCTAGATTCTTTTGATGCTACGAATCGTGAACCAATTTGAACACCATCTGCTCCTAATGCCATTGCAGCAAACATACCCCGTCCTGTTGCAATCCCCCCAGCAGCAATTACGGGGATTTTTATAGCTTCAGTAATCATTGGGATTAAACACAATGTTGTTGTTTCATTTTTTCCATTATGTCCACCAGCCTCAAATCCTTCAGCAACAATAGCATCTACACCACATTCTTCAGCTTTTTTAGCAAATTTTATGCTAGAAACAACATGTACTACCGTTATATTATTTTTTTTTAAGTAAGACGTCCATATTTTTGGATTTCCTGCAGATGTAAAAACTATAGGTACTTTATATTTCACTATGGTTTCAATATGCTTATCTATATCAGGATAAAGCATAGGTAGATTAACAGCAAAAGGTTTATTAGTTGCAGCTTTACATTTTTTAATATGTTCTTCAAGAATTTCAGGATACATTGAACCGGAACCAATTATACCTAGTCCTCCAGCATTAGAAACAGCTGAAGCTAACTCCCAGCCTGAGCACCATATCATACCTGCTTGAATCAGAGGATAATTTATGTTAAATAAAGATGTAATTCGATTACCCATAAAAAATACTTATTCCCAAAAATAAGATTTTCAAAAAACTTATTTGTTTGTTTTATCGTCTTAATATTATAATTGACTAATTTAGTTTGTAACATTTAATTGTATGACAAGAAAAGGTATAATATTTTTTTCTTTTTTATTTTATATAAAAATTTGTTTATGTCAAGAGATTAATCATAGACATATTTCTTATTATTCATTTATTGAAAATAAAGGGCAATGGGATAATAATATACTTTTTAAATCAAAATTTGAAGGTGGTAATTTGTGGATAGAACAGGGGCGATTTTTATTTCATTTGTTTGATTTTTTAGAGCTTGAAAATCATCATCATCAAATTATTAAAGACAATGTTTCACCAGAAATTAATCAAAGTTTAGTAGAGTTGTCATTTCTTGGTTCAAACGATATCAATTCAATCAAAAAAAATGAGAAAACAAGTAATTATTATAATTATTTTTTAGGTTCAGATAATTCCAAATGGGCATCTAATGTATATGGATATGGTGAAGCAATTTTAGAAGACATTTATAATGGAATTGATTTAAAGTTAATTGAGAATGAGCAGCATCTAAAATATGAATTTCATATTGAGCCAAATATAAATCCTAGTCAGATTTTGTTACAATATAAGGGTCATGAAAAAATTAACATTGATGAAAAAGGTAATCTAGTACTGTACACAAATGCTGGTCAAATTATTGAAGAAAAGCCGTATGTCTATCAGATTATCAACGGTAATATTCGTCAAATTGACTGCCAATATATTTTAGATGGAAATATTGTTCAATTTGATATTGGAGAATATAATCCAAGTGTTAAATTAATTATAGATCCAATTTTAGTTTTCGCTACTTATAGTGGTTCTGTTACTGATAATTTTGGAATGACTGCTACATATGGGAATGATGGTTCTTTGTATTCTGGAGGAATAGTTTTTGGCAATTCATATCCAACTCCATCACCTGTATGGAATAACTCAACAACGATTACCAATATTATGCCTTCTGCTAATGATCCACTTGGCACATATGGGGTTACAGATGTTTTTATTTCTAAATATTCATCAGATGGTATTAATATGTTATGGACCTGTTTTATAGGAGGAGGGAATGATACTATTGGTACAGAAACAGTTCATAGTTTAATTTGTGATTCTATTGATAATTTATATTTGTATGGTGCTACATCTAGTTTAGATTTTCCGATTCAAAACGGGTTTCAAACAATCCATGGTGGTGGAACTCCAGGATCAAATTTTACTAGTAATGGAGTTCATTATTTGGATTATGGAACGGATATTTATATTAGTAAGATAAGTTCAGATGGAACAGCTTTATTAGGTTCAACTTATATGGGTGGTTCTTCAAATGATGGTGTGAGCTACAATAGTAATCCGGGGTTATATGATTCATTAACAACTAATTACGGGGATCAATTTAGGGGAGAGATTATGTTAGATAATATGGGTAATTGTATTATTGCTTCATGTACGCGTTCAACTGATTTTCCTACTCAAAACGCATTTCAATCTCTAAATGCAGGAAAACAAGATGGTGTAGTGTTTAAATTATCTTCTGATTTGTCTATTTTAAATTGGTCAACTTATTATGGTGGTTCAGAAAAAGATGCATGTTATTCTGTAAAGGTTGATCAATCTGATAATATTATTTTTTCTGGAGGTACTTGTTCTAATGATTTATTTGGAATGGGTTCGGGTTGGCAATTTACATATAATGGAGGAAAAGCTGATGGTTTTGTAGTTAAGATGTCATCTGATGGAACAACTTTAATTAATGCTTCTTATATTGGAACTTCAAATTATGACCAATGCTATTTTGTTGAAACTGATAATTCAAATGAAATCTATTTGGTTGGTCAATCAGTCAATGGTAGCTTTCCTGTTATAAATTCAGGGTTTGTTATCCCTAATAGTAGTCAATTTGTTATGAGATTAGATTCGAATCTTATTAATGTATTAAATTCAACTGTTTTTGGTAATGGTTCTTCTAATATCAATATCTCTCCATCAGCTTTTTTAGTGGATATATGTGGTAATATATATATTTCTGGATGGGGAGAAAGTTTATTTACTAATACTCCTCTTAATGGTATGCCAATTACTGGAGATGCTTTTCAAAATTTAACAACAAGTCCTGGCTTTTATTTATTAGTCATTGAACGAGATTTTACTGATATTCTTTATGGTTCGTATATTGGAGGCAGTATTTCTGGAGAACATGTTGATGGAGGTACATCAAGATTTGACCGAAAAGGAGTTGTCTATCAATCAGTGTGTGGTGGTTGCGGAGGTAATAGCGATTTTCCTGTATCTTCAGGTGTTTGGTCAAATCAAAATTTAAGCGCGAATTGTAATAATTTAGTTTTTAAATTTGATTTTGAATTAATTCCGGATGCAGAATTTGTTATAAATCAAGATATAGGTTGTCTTGCTTTTACTGTTGATTTTGAAAATAATTCTACTGATTCAGGCTCTTATTTGTGGGACTTTGGAAATGGTGATACAACTTCTACTATTTTTAATCCAACTATTACATTTGATAGTGCAGGAGTATATGATATATATTTATACGTTACTGATTCTATCTGTTTGATTACAGATACAGCACAAATTACCATTACTGTTTTAGATTCTTTAAGTCTATCTACAACTATTGATCAAGAATTGTGTGATCCCATTCCTATTGATTTAATTGCCTATACAAATGGGGTAGCAGATAATTATGTTTGGTCTAGTAATATTGATTTTACAGATACGTTAAATTCAAATATATATGATTCAACATATACTGTAATACCAACTGATCCAGTAGTTTTTTATATAAAGGCTAGCAATGCTGGCTGTTCAATGATTGACTCCGTTATTATAGATTTTATTGGTTCAAATATGATTTTGGAGGGTAATACTAATATATGTATTGGTGATTCTACATTAATTACAGCAACTCACCCTAATTCTGATTTAATATTTACATATTCTTGGTCTCCGGATTCTATAGTTGTTAGTCCTTCTTTAGATAATACTATTTATATTAACCCTAATGTAAATCAGTTTTTATATGTTTCAGCTATTTCTTCAAATGGTTGTTTAGTTGAAGACTCTATTTTTGTTAATGTAAGCGATATACCAGATTATTTAGTGAGTGCTAGTGCATCAGATTATAATGTTCCTGTTGGACAAACTATATCTCTTTATGGAGAACCTGATGGATTTTCTTATTCTTGGTCTCCAAGTTCAATTATTAGTAATGCTAATGTTCAAAATACAAGTGCTGAGGTTAATGAAAACACTTTGTTTTTACTTTCAGTAACAGATGGAATATGCATTAGGTCCGATACAGTGTTTGTCAAGGTGTATGATTTTATTTGTGACGATTCTTTCATTTATGTTCCCAATGCTTTCTCTCCAAATGGAGATAATAACAATGATATTTTATATGTTAGAGGACCAATTGTTAAAGAAATGATTTTTAGAATATATGACCGTTGGGGAGAATTAGTATTTGAATCATTTAATCGGCTAGATGGTTGGGATGGGAAATTTAAAGGTAAAGATTTAGATCCTGATGTATTTGATTACTATTTAGAAGTAACTTGTATAGGTGGTGTAGAAAATGTAATTAAAGGAAATATTACCTTATTAAGGTAGAATCTTTAATTATATTTGGCTCATCTAAATAATTAATATTTATAATTTTTTTTAAATGAAAAACTTGAGAACAAAAAAATCACAACTTTTTTTAGAAAAGTATTTAAATAATTCTTCTCCTACTGGATTTGAATCAGAGGGTCAAAAAATATGGTTAGATTATATCAGACCAAATATTGATGATTATTTTACCGATAATTATGGTTCAGCTGTTGGTGTTATTAACCCTAAAGCAGATTATAAAGTAATTATTGAAGCACATGCTGATGAAATTTCTTGGTTTGTTAATTATATTAATTCTGATGGGTTTATTTATTTAAGAAGAAATGGTGGATCTGATCATATAATTGCACCCTCTAAAAGAGTCAATATTCATACAGATAAAGGAATTGTAAAAGCTGTTTTTGGATGGCCTGCAATACATATGCGAAATAATCAAAAAGAAGAAAAACCTAGTATAAAAAATATTTTTTTAGATTGTGGCTGTTCTTCAAAGGAGGAAGTAGAAAAATTAGGAATCCATGTTGGATGTGTCGTAACTTTTGAAGATGAGTTTATTACATTGAACAAAAATAGATATGTAGGGAGAGCTTTAGATAATAGAATTGGAGGATTTATGATAGCTGAAGTAGCTCGTCTGCTAAAAGAACAAAAAATAAAATTACCATTTGGATTATATATCGTTAATTCTGTTCAAGAAGAAGTTGGATTAAGAGGAGCGCAAATGATAGCTGAAAAAATAAAACCTGATGTTGCAATTGTAACAGATGTTTGTCATGATACACAAACACCTATGGTTAATAAGATTGAAAATGGTGATTTGTTCTCAGGTAAAGGACCAGTATTAACATATGGTCCTGCGGTTCAAAATAATTTATTAAAATTAATCATATCAGCCGCGGAAAAAAATAAAATTCCATTTCAGCGTGCTGCTGCATCAAGATTTACAGGTACAGATACTGATGCTTTTGCATATTCGAATGAAGGTGTCCCAAGCGCATTAATTTCATTGCCTCTTAGATATATGCATACAACTGTAGAGATGTGTAGACAAGAAGATGTTGAAAACACAATTAAATTGATTTTTGAATCGCTTAAGTTATTAAAGAATAATCAAGATTTCAGATATTTTAAGTAATTACTTATTAGTAAAAGCAATATAATAATACATTATATTATGAAATGGATAGGTAAGCGTATTAGTTTTATTGACAATAAAAATAAAACAACAATTATTGTTTATCCTAAAAAAAACAATCTAGTAAATGCTTTAATGGGTTCCTGGATTGCCATGTGGATCTCCATTGGTTTTATAATAATTTGGGCGTTTATTACTTTTGATTTTTCTGAACAAGAGAAAATTGTTTTAATTGTATTTATGTCTTTTTGGCTCTATTTTGCTGTTAAAGTCTTTCGTGCTTTTCTTTGGTTGATTTGGGGCAAAGAATTAATAAAAATTAACGAAGTATCAGTGTCTTATAAAAAATCTATAAGAGGATACGGTAGAGCCTCTATTTACTATATAGAAAATATATCAAAAATTAGACTTTCAAATATTGAACAAAGTTTAATTGAATCAGTTTGGGACAAATCTCCATGGATAAAGGGTAGATACTCTATAGAGTTTGATTATAAAGGGAAGATAATCTGTTTCGGAAGAAAAATTCAATCTAAAGATGCTAAATTGTTGTTTAGATTATTTGTTAAGTGTGTTAACGAAAGAGTGAAAAAACTAAATTAATATGTTTTTTCCATTAAGTAATGTTGAATAATATTAAATAATTTGTAGCTTTTTTTAATTTTTTTATAACCTATTTTTTTATAGAAATCTATAGAATAGTCACGAGAATGAAGGATCATTTTTTTATTTCCATTTTTTTGTGATTCATTTTCTGCAGCTTTAATAATTAATTTTCCAAACCCTTTTTTTTGATATTTAGTATCTACTGCTACAAAACGTACTTGTGAAATATTATTTTGATTTTGATCTAATCTAGCTATTGCTCGAAGATCATCATTTTCATATAACGCAAAATGTTTTCCTTTTATATCACCATCATTACGTTCACTTCCTATTGGCTTATTAAGGGGTTTCCTCAATATATCGTACCTCATTTTATAATATTCATGCCATTCTTTTTCAGTTGAAGGCTCTCTGATTTCATATTTCATGTTTCTTTTGAATTAAATACAACCGAGGTTGTTCGGTATGTTTTAACGCCTTCTATTATTTCTTCTTTTATTAATTTTTTTGCTTGAGGTGTTGTTAAAACTTCTTCTATATTTTTTATTTCGCCTGCAGGAACTTTCAGATTTCTGAGTTTAGATAATAAGTTTAAACTGTTTTTGTTTTGAATTTTTTTCTCAAGTATATTTTTCAAAATGATTCTATTTTCAACTCTATTTTGATTCGTTTGGAATCGATTGTCTATACATAGTTCTTCACAATTAAGAATAGAACAAAGTTTTTTGAAATGTTGATTTGATCCAATAGCAAGTGTTATAATATTACCATCTTTTGTCGTGAATAATTCTCCATATGGTGCTATATTAGGATGAATACTTCCAATTCTATTAGGAATATTTTTAGTCATTAAGTAGTTACTAGATTGATTAGTTAAACTACTAATAGCGACATCATATAGTGAAACACTAACAGATGATCCTTTTCCTGTTTCATTGCGATTTAAAAGACTTATTAATAAAGCTTCTTTTAAATGATGAGCTGCGAGTATATCAATCATTGCTACTGGCATTTTTATTGGTCCACTTTCTAATGTTCCATTTATTGACATAAAACCTGTTTCTGCTTGTAAGATTAAATCATATGCGACTCTATCACTATCACTTCCATATCCATTTATTTTTCCTATAATCAATGAAGGGTTTATTTTATGTAGTGTTTTATCTTCTATATTTAGCTTAATATCATCTCCATATTTAAAATTTGTAATTAAAATATCTGCAGTTTTAATTAATTTAATAAATTTAATGTAGTCACTTGATTTTTTTAAATTGAGATTAATATATTTTTTTTTATAATTAACACTTGAAAAATAAGCTGAAACATTAATGTTTTTGTCTTCTATTGGCAGTTTCCATTTTCTTGTTATGTCTTTATTTTCTGGGTGTTCAATTTTAGTTACTTCAGCTCCTAATTCAGCAAAATATGTTGCTACAGATGGCCCTGCTAAAACTGTACTAAGATCAATTACTTTTAATTTTTTAAGCATTCTCTAATTTTGTCATTATCATTTAAGACTGTAGTTCTTGGAGAGCAAGGAGGAATGATATTAAAAGAGGAAAAAAGTATTAATTTATTCATTTATCTAAGATACTAAAAACAAGTATCATTTTTTAAAAATTACATTATAAACTTTACGCTAAATAAATATGTAACCATTTTTAACTTTTAAATTAGGAGGTATGTTATTTATGTATATTGATCCAGTTCCTAAACCTTGAGGTAATGGATTTTCATATTCTGCTGATAATTGACATATTGCATTCAGTCCAATATTAGATTCTAATGCGGAAGTTATCCACCAATTTAGATTGAATTTTTCTGCTATTTTAATCCACTCTTTTGTTCCACTTATTCCTCCATGGAGGCTAGGTTTTAAAATTAAAAATTGAGGTAATATCTCTTTTATTAGTTTCACCTTACAATCATATTTATATATTCCTATAAGTTCTTCGTCAAGGGCTATTGGTATTTTTGTTTTTTTACATAATTTTTTCATTTCATTAATTTGACCAGCCATTATAGGCTGCTCTATTGAATGTATATCAAATTTAGAAAGCTCATCTATTTTAACTAAAGCTTCTTCAGCTGTAAATGCACCATTTGCATCAACTCTCAATGAAATTTGTTTTCTTGAGTATTTTTCTCGTATCTGTGATAGAAGCTTTATTTCATCATTGAAATTTATGGCACCAATCTTCATTTTGATTGTAGAAAAACCTTGCTCTAATTTTTCTTCAATTTGTTTCTCCATATATTTGTAGTCTCCCATCCAAACCAATCCATTTATTGGAATTTTTTTATTTCCATTAATAAAAGAATTCTTAAAAATTATCTTTTCCCCTCCATTTTTTAAATCCAAAATAGCAGTTTCAAAACCAAATTTTATAGATGGCCATAAATCCAAATTTACATTTATATCATCACATAAATCTTGTAGTTTCTTTTCATATTTTTCGTGAGATTCAAAATCTGGTGATAATCCAGGTATTATACTACATTCACCAATCCCTTTTATTTCTGGATTTTTCGTTTCCCAAACTTCAATAAACCAAGAGTGTTTTTCTTTTAATATTCCTCGGCTAGTTTGGCATATTTCTTTGAATTTAAATTCTTTTCTTGTGAACTTTAAATTTATCATAGTACGATTAATGTTATTAATGTGTTTATTGAGAGAAAAAATCCAGTTAATGAAACAATTTTTAATTCAGAGTCAAATTCTTTTGGGTTGGTAGTATAGATTATTTTCCACAGATGTTTAAACAAAAACACAGATGGAATTAATGCTAAGAAGGCCATTGGTTCTTGAAGTTTGTTCAAATATAAAACTATTGAAATGAAAGCTGATAATATTAATATTATATGATAATTTTTTGCCTTTTTAATTCCTATTTTGACAACAAGAGTGTTCTTATTACATTTCTTGTCATTTTCGAAATCTCTCATATTATTCAAGTTAATTACAGCTGTACTGATAGATCCAATAAAAATTGCAAGCAATATATTTATGCTTAAAAATGATTTTGCAAAAAGGGTATATACACCAATTACACTGATAAATCCGAAGAAAATATAAACCATAATATCTCCAAAGCCATAATATCCATATGGACTTGATCCCAATGTATAACTAATAGCTGCTACAATACATAAAATTGCTAATATTATGAAGAAGATAATAATATAATAAGGCATACCATTCAAACTATGATATATTAAAAGTAATGATGATAGAATACTTAATATCGTTGTTAATATAATTCCAGTTTTCATTTCTTTTTTTGAGATAATACCTGATTGAATTCCTCTAATTGGGCCAATTCTATTATTGTTATCTGTTCCTTTAATTCCGTCTCCTAAATCATTTGCAAGGTTTGAAATAATTTGAAACAAAACAGAAGTTAATATGGCGAGAAAAAAAATTTTATTATCCCAATGATTATTATAATGTGCTGCGCCTGACCCTAATAAAATACCTGAAAGAGATAATGTTAGTGTTCTTAATCTTAATGCACTAAACCACGCTTTTATTTTTAACATATGAACAAAATTAAATAAAGTGATTTTAAATTTATATCAAAATTTTACATTCTTGTACAATGAAATTAAGTTTGATATTTAAATTGTCTATCATTATATACTATATTTATTTATTTAATATAATTTTATGTCAATGAAATATATTACTCCTAATCAATTAAATCACAAAATAAAACAGAATGACAATATATTTGTTATTGATATTCGTGAATCATACGAATTGGATATTTGTAAATTAAAATCAACTCACATTCCAATGGAAACCATACCTGAGCGAATTAATCAATTGAACCGTCTTACTGAGACGATTATTATTTGCAGAACAGGAAAACGTGCAGAGGCTGTTGCTAATCTCTTAATTCAAGAATATAATTTTGAAGATGTTAAAGTATTAGATGGCGGTATAATGAACTGGATTGAGGAGATTGATTCAACTTTAGAAAGATATTAATGGGTAATAGATCAATGATACAATATTTGATATTGATGTTCAAAGCGATGGCTATGGGTGCGGCAGATGTTGTACCTGGTGTTTCTGGTGGTACAATTGCTTTTATATCTGGAATCTATGAGGAACTTATAGATAATATTAGTAATATAAGTGTTAGTTCTTTTAAAATATGGTTAGAAAAGGGGTTTAAAACTTTTTGGACTAAAATAAATGGTACTTTTTTTCTCTTTTTATTTTCAGGAATAGTTATCAGTGTATTTTCTCTAGCAAAATTTGTTTCTTATTTATTAGTAGAATTTCCAATTTTGGTTTGGAGTTTTTTCTTTGGATTAATTATTTCGAGTGTTTGGTTAATATTTAAAGTTATTGAGAAATGGTCCTTAATTTTATTTTTTATGACAGCAGTTGGTGCGGCACTTGCTTATTATTTAACTAGAGTTGATACTATTGAATTTATTGATTCAGAATGGTATATTATACTGAGTGGTGCTATTGCAATATGTGCTATGATATTGCCTGGAATATCAGGAGCGTTTATTTTAATTATTCTAGGGACCTATGATAAAGTCCTCAATGCAATTGGAGATAAAAATTTTCTAATTATTAGTTTGTTTGCTTTTGGTTGTTTATTTGGCCTCTTCTCATTTGCAAGGCTATTAAAATATTTGTTTAGTAATTTTAAGTCTTACACCATTGCTGTTTTGATTGGATTTATGATAGGTTCTCTAAATAAAGTATGGCCTTGGAAAGAAACAATGATCAAGAGTAAAGAAAAAATAATTCAATATAATATTTTACCTTCTGATTTTGCAGGTGAATCATATTTATTATCTGCTTCTTTATTATTCTTATTAGGTTTTTTTGTCATAATTATTTTTGATAGGTTTTCACCTAATCACATTAAAAAATAATCTTTTTCCATTCAATTTAATGAAAATGAAGAAATATGGTTTAATCGGTAAAACATTATCTCATTCCTTTTCAAAATTATTTTTTGAAGATTTCTTTCGTAAGAATCAGATTGATGCAAAATACTTTAATATAGAATTAAATAACATTGATGAGATTGATAAATTATTTACTTCTCATTATAATGGCTTAAACGTTACAATTCCTTTTAAAGAAAAGATTATACCTTTTTTAGATGAGTTAAGTGAAGAAGCGAATAGTGTTGGAGCAGTTAATACTATACAATTTAAATCGGGTAAAAAAATAGGTTATAATACTGACATTTTTGGTTTCAAAAATTCTGTTAAACCCTTTATAACTAATAGACACGAAAGAGCCGTAATATTTGGTACAGGGGGATCTTCTAAAGCTGTAAATTTTGTGTTAAATTCAATTGGTATAGATGTAATATTCATCTCTAGGAATCCTAAAAATGAAAATGAATTTTCATATAATAATATTAATGAGGATATGATTAATTCTTGTAAAATGCTTGTAAATTGTACTCCAATTGGCACATATCCTAATATAGATGAGCAGTTTAATTTGCCATATAATCATTTATCAGAGGATCACTTAGTTGTTGATTTGACATATAATCCATCAAAAACTATATTATTGAAAAAAGCGGAAGAGAAAGGAGCAGTAATTTTGAATGGATATACCATGTTGAAAGAACAGGCGTTGAAATCCTGGTCAATCTGGAATTCTTAGTTAAAGGAAATTTTTTAAAAACTTTTGCCATTAGTATATTAATAAAATTATTCTTTTTGTATATTGCGCGAATTAAAAATAAATATTAAATTACAATTTAATGGGAAGACCAGCGACTAAGCCAGCTAGATTGAAAGACGGTTTTTACATAGAAGTGAAAAATCAAGGTAGTGGAGGTGTTTTAATTAGGAGAGATACTAAAGATCAAATGTTACTTGCAGCTAAAGATTATTCAAGAATGAAACAAGTTACTGTTCTTGGCGAAATGAAAAGTGATAAATGGGTTGATAAAATCAAACCATCAAAAATAAAAACATCGAAAAAGAAATAGCTGTTTCTAGTTTATACCGCTGCTTACTTTATGATATTATAAACAGATTATTTTTTAAAAGATACATTTTTATAAAATTCATATTTTTTTAGCTTTTATACAATATTTACAGATTGATTTAATTACAAATTAATGTTTTTTTTAAAAAAAATATTAATTTCTTTATACTTAAAAATCAGTAGCTTAGGCACTTTATTTGCATTTTTTTTTTAATACTTTTTTTATTTTTTAATAAAAGCATTGTGATAATAAAAAAGATGTATATCTTTGTGCTCCCTAAACAAACGAGTTTAGGTTAATTTGAAGTATAACTGTACTATATCATTAGCTCAGTTATTATTATATTATAAGTTCTTTGAAAATATTGAGAAATAAGGAAACAGCGTAAAAATTAAATTAACAAAGAGCCTCAACATAAATTCAAAGTTTTATACAACGGAGAGTTTGATCCTGGCTCAGGATGAACGCTAGCGGCAGGCCTAACACATGCAAGTCGAGGGGTAACATAGAAAAGCTTGCTTTTCTGATGACGACCGGCGAACGGGTGCGTAACGCGTATGCAACCTGCCCTATACTGAAGGATAGCCCGAAGAAATTCGGATTAATACTTCATAACAATTATTAATCGCATGATTTATAATTTAAAGGTTACGGTATAGGATGGGCATGCGTCCCATTAGCTTGATGGTAAGGTAACGGCTTACCATGGCAACGATGGGTAGGGGGCCTGAGAGGGTGATCCCCCACACTGGTACTGAGACACGGACCAGACTCCTACGGGAGGCAGCAGTGAGGAATATTGGTCAATGGAGGAAACTCTGAACCAGCCATGCCGCGTGCAGGAAGAATGCCCTACGGGTTGTAAACTGCTTTTATATAGGAATAAACCTTTCTACGTGTAGAAAGCTGAAGGTACTATAAGAATAAGCACCGGCTAACTCCGTGCCAGCAGCCGCGGTAATACGGAGGGTGCAAGCGTTATCCGGAATCATTGGGTTTAAAGGGTCCGCAGGCGGACTAATAAGTCAGTGGTGAAATCCCATCGCTTAACGATGGAACTGCCATTGATACTGTTAGTCTTGAATTCGGTCGAAGTGGGCGGAATGTGTCATGTAGCGGTGAAATGCATAGATATGACACAGAACACCGATAGCGAAGGCAGCTCACTAGGCCTGAATTGACGCTCAGGGACGAAAGCGTGGGGAGCGAACAGGATTAGATACCCTGGTAGTCCACGCCGTAAACTATGATTACTCGTTTTCGGCTATACACTGTCGGAGACTAAGCGAAAGTGATAAGTAATCCACCTGGGGAGTACGATCGCAAGGTTGAAACTCAAAGGAATTGACGGGGGCCCGCACAAGCGGTGGAGCATGTGGTTTAATTCGATGATACGCGAGGAAC
>Ga0160423_10000245_pt1 | contig 43123 bp, 27 predicted proteins | sample CRUFie14St8metaG_FD_108191 | JGI IMG/M metagenome (GOLD analysis project Ga0160423, IMG submission 108191) | Marine microbial communities from the Costa Rica Dome - CRUD Field 142mm St8 metaG | ecosystem: Environmental > Aquatic > Marine > Oceanic > Photic zone | place: Costa Rica: the Eastern...
GGCCCGCCCGGGGGCGCGGGCCCCTCCGTTGCAGCGGGGGTGGGGGGGGGGGGGCAGGGGGCGGGGGGGGACGGAAAAGGGGAGGAGGATGCGTCAGCCAAAGGACGAGTCGCCGGAGGAGTGCCAGGGCTCGACTTCGGAACTCACCGTGCAGACCTTGCACTCCGTCGCGTACTCCTGCTCGATGATGCGAACGAAGGGGCTGGGACCGAGGCACGTGTCGCATACGCTGGGCGTGCTCGAGTCCCACCCGCTTGTGTCTCTCAGCATCCTGTGGGCGCACATGACGCCTATGCCTCTGTCCCGATCGCCAACTCCCTTCGAAAAGAGACACAACTAGCGCCGTCCGGTCCGGTCGTCTGCTGCGGGCGCGAGATCCGGCTTGCCGAAGCTTCGCGCGAAATTTCCATTTGGGGCTGACTTCGAGACCGCGGAAAGTGATAACGCTCTGTGGGGCGCCCCACACAAGGGAACGCAGATCGAGCACAAAAGTAGAGCGCTTGAGTGACGACAGACATGCCTCTCTACTTCGGAGCCGTCGCCCTGGCATGGCGATGGCTGCATCGCGAGGACTTCGACTTCGAGTAAGCGGCCAGGCTCCCGCCCCCTCACCCGACCCCCGCGACTGACGAGGTCGGTTGGCCCCGAACAACCTCTCCAACCTCTCCCCCCGTAAAGCCAAGCGCTCACGCTGAACAAGAGCGGCGATGGCCACACGCCTTGCCCGCGCAGATACAGCTGCGGTTTCGGTTTCTTGGACCGAAACCTGGAGTCCGAGTTCGTCGACTATCTCATCCACGTCAGCAAGCACGGAATTTTGCTGGGGTACCTCGTGTCCCTGATCGTCTACCTTCTCGGCCCGTTCTTGGTCGACTTTGCGAGCTACTCTTACCTGAGGTACCAGCTTGGGGAGGGCGTGCTGAAGCACTACTTTCCAGACTGCGTGTTGCTTGTCCTGTTCATCTTTGGCTTTGGGTTCTCCGCGCTCGTGTACTACTCGGAAAGGTTCCAGAGAATTTTTCCAAAGGTCTCCGTGCTCTATGTCACAGGCTCAGTCTACCTGATCTTCGTCGGCGTCCAGGGCTACGACTTCGCTTGCCTGTACTCGTTGTGGAATTCGGTGTACGCCGGCCCAGGGCCGCTGAGCTGGATCGTGATCCTCGCCTTCTATGAGCTCTGCCCCCTGATGACCCTGTTCTTCATGGGCCTGCCCTTCGGTCAGACCCTTGAGATCATCCTCGCCGCCGTCCTCGTCTTCTTCGTGGTGCTGCCCCTCACCACGGACGCGAACGTCTGGCAGTACTTTTCCAGCGCGAGCGTCGAAGATCTGTTGAGAAAGCAGAGCGAGGACCTCTCCGCATTCTGCGACAGGGAAGGCACCATGGGCTACTGTGTCATGACATTCCGATGGCTGCTTATGTTTCCGATCGTGTTAATGGGAGTCCTGGCGGTCTGCGCGGTCGTCCTCTCCTTTTGCGTGACACGCGCCAAGCGCACCGAGTTCGTCAACCGCAAGACGATCCAGAGCCTCCACTCACAGAAGGAGCGGGCCTTCGAGCGGCAGAGGGAGGACCAGGAGCACCTGATTCACTCGATCTTCCCTCCAGCCGTCGCGGACGAGATCATCCTCCGGCAGAGCCAGGAGAGCGTGGTGCCGGAGGGCATGACCCTGAGGGCCGCGGTGAGCACCAGCAAGCTCGACTCGGTCACGGCGCGCATACACCAGCAGATCACGATCATGTTCACAGACATCGTAAGTCTCTCGCTCTACCGACCGCCCCCGGCCCCATCCGTCCCATCTCAACCTCTCTTCTCCTCCTCTCGCTGTCTCGGCCTAACGACTCTCCCCCTCCATCGCGCGATCAACCCACAGGTTGGTTTCACGAGAATGGCAGAGAGTTACGCACCCTTTGAGATTATGCATTTCCTCCACAAGCTCTTCATCGCGCTGGACCAGCTCGTCGACGCAAACCCGAAGTGGCTTTGGAAGGTAGAGACTATTGGAGATGCTTTCATGGTGGCCTCAGGTTTGGAGAGCGGTTCGGAGGACACGGTGCTGACGGTGGAGTATGATGGGTCCAAGACCGCTTTCAGTTACAGCCAGCCTCTTAGCGCGAGTTCCCCCGAGGGCGCCGAGTCCGTGGACATGGCAAAAAATCTGGGGAGCCAGGTCTCCCTTTGCTCCGTCAGCACCACCACATCCTTCGGAGCCGCCGAGGCGGCGGTCGCCTTTGGGGTGGCGGCCCTCAAGACGGCCTCTCTTATCTCCACGCCCGACGGGAATCCTTGCCGCATCCGCGTGGGAGCGCACACCGGCGACGTGTGCTCCGGCGTCGTCGGAACGAGGATGCCTCGGTATTGTCTGTTTGGAGACACCGTGAACACTGCGAGCAGGATGGAGTCCACAGGCCTTCCCGGACGCATGCAGATCTCTCAAGCCACACACGACTTGGTTTGTGACAGAACAGAGCACGAGTGGATGGAGCGGGAGGGCGTGGACGTGAAGGGGAAGGGAAGCCTGAAAACGTTTCTCCTCGCACAGGAGCTCTGACTGACACTAAAAAGTAAAAAAACTTGAAGAAGAAAAAAAACTTGAAAGGAAATTGTTTGCGCTCAACTCCCAAGAAGGAACCATTCATCCATCGTCAGAGGACGCCTCCTTCTCCTCTCCCTCGTGGTCGTGGTCGTGGTCGTGGTCGTCCTTGCCCTCTTCCTTCTTGCCCTCTTCCTTGTGGTCGCCCTCCTCCTCGCAAGTCTCCTGGAAGATGTCGACCGGTCCGCTGGAGGTGTTGCAGAGGTTGGCCTCGCAGATCTCCTCGTAATCGTGCAGGGCCTTCTCCACCTCGATGGGGACCTCGCCCTCGCCGCACGTGTCGTGGCCCATCAGAATGGTCTGGATGGCGGAGACGCAGACGTCCGAGTCGCAGCTTGTCATGCAGTCGTTGTCCTTGAGATCCGCGGCGGCCTTGGTGAAGGCGGCGCTGTCGGTGCAGTCCACCTTGGCGCAATCCGAGAGCTTGGCGTTGTACTGCCTCACAATCATGCAGTTGCTGTACGAATCCTCAAAGTCGTGGAAGTCCTTCTCGGCGCCCTTGGGCAGGACGTTGCTCGGGCAGTGGTCGTGGTGGGCCTGGAGGATCAGGTACTCGCGCTCGCACTTCATCTTCTCCTTGCAATCGTTCGCGGGGTTCTTCAAGAACTCGATGGCGGACTCGATCTCGGTGGTACCCAGATCGTCGCAAGAGATGGTGAAGTTGAACTCCTTGGCCTCGCACGCGCACTTGTGGCCATGGGCGTGGCCGTGGTCATGGTCGTCGTGGTCGTCCCCTTCCGCCAAAACGGGGTTGGTGGACGCGAGGACCAAGGCGGCCGCGGCGACGAGGGCGATCAGGGCGGCGTTCTTCATCGTTCTTCGTGGGCGTGTGTTTCGCTTTCTCTCTTCGGGGGGGGTCGGGTCGTAGGTTTTTTTCGTCCTTGGGCGACAAGTGTGGCTAGGTTAATGATCATGCGGTGCCCGCCGCTGCACGCCACCCCGCCGGCACTTAACCTTGAGCCGCCCCATGCTTTTGCCGACTGTAGATTTTGCACTTTGGTACCTGGTAACCCCCATCCAGGCGTTGATGCCAACATCAATTGCGATATTACGATAGGCGGGGGCGGGGCTTGGGGGGGCTTGGGGTAACTTACTATTCCCATTCGTGGTCACCATTTACTTTACTATCACCATCATAATCCACCATCTATCCGTCCGTCACGCACCCCTTGCTCGCGCTTCCGACCGCCCTCACGTACTTGAGCAACGTCCCCCTGTCCGCCCTGAGGGGCGGCGCGACCCACGCCTCGCGCCTCCGCTGCATCTCGGCCTCGTCCACACCGGGCAAGTTGATGGTCCTGACGGACTTGTCGGCGTCGATCCTGATCACGTCGCCGTCCCTGATGAGCGCGATGGGGCCGCCCTCCTGGGCCTCGGGCGCCACGTGGCCGATGACGAAGCCGTGGGACCCGCCGCTGAACCTGCCGTCGGTGATGAGAGCGACGCAGTCTCCGAGCCCGGCCCCCATGATGGCGCTGGTGGGGGTGAGCATCTCCGGCATCCCCGGCCCGCCCTTGGGTCCCTCGTACCTGATGACCACCACGCAGCCCCTGAAGGACTCGGGGTCCTCCTCGAGCGCGGCGAGCATCGCCTCCTCCTGGTCGAAGCACCTCGCGGGGCCCTCGAACTCGAGCCCTTCTTTTCCAGTGATCTTTGCGACGGACCCCTCCGGCGCCACGTCGCCGTACAGGATCTGCAGGTGCCCCGTCTCCTTGATGGGCCTGTCCAGCGGCATCACCACGTCCTGGCCCTCGGTGAAGTCGGGGCAGGATTCGAGGTTCTCCGCGAGCGTCTTTCCCGTCACCGTGAGGCACGACCCGTCCACCATGCCGTGCTTGAGCAGGTACTTGAGGCACGCTGGGGTGCCCCCCACGGCGTGCAGGTCCTCCATGACGTACTTGCCGCTCGGCTTGAGGTCCGCGAGGAAGGGGGTCTTGTCCGAGATCCTCTGAAAGTCGTCCAAGGTGAGGTCCACACCCACACTGTGCGCGATGGCGATCATGTGCAGCACGGCGTTGGTGCTCCCCCCCGTCATCATGATCAGCGTGAGCGCGTTCTCAAAGGCGGCCTTGGTCATGATGTCCCTGGGCTTGATGTCCTTCTCCAGCAAGTTCAGGATGGCCTGGCCCACCATCTTGCACTCGTCCGCCTTGAGCGGGTCGTCCGCGGGGATGCTGGAAGAGTAGGGCAGCGTCATCCCAAGGGCCTCCGCGGCGGAGGCCATGGTGTTGGCGGTGTACATCCCGCCGCAGGCGCCCTGGCCGGGGCAGGCGTTCCTCACGATGTCGTCCCTCTCCTCCCGGTCCATCAGGCCGGCGGCCATGCTGCCAAAGGTCTGGAAGGCCGAGACGATGTCGATGACCTCGCCCTTGCAGGACTTTCCTCCGCGGATGGTCCCGCCGTACACCATGATGGACGGGCGGTTCAGCCTTCCCATGGCCATCAGGGTCCCTGGCATGTTCTTGTCGCAGCCGGGGATGGACACGTTGGCGTCGTACCACTGCGCGCTCATGACCGTCTCAATGGAGTCCGCGATGATGTCCCTCGACTGAAGCGAGAAGGACATGCCGTCGGTTCCCATGGACATGCCGTCGCTCACTCCGATGGTGTTGAACCTCATGCCGAGCATTCCGGCCTCCTCGCAGCCCTTCTTCACGTACCCGCCGAGGTCGAGGAGGTGCATGTTGCAGGGGTTGCCCTCGTACCACACGGACGAAACGCCGACCTGGGGCTTGCTCATGTCCTCGGGCTCAAGGCCGGTGGCGTAGAGCATGGCCTGCGCCGCGCCGTTCGACAGGGGCTGCGTCAGCCTCGAGCTAAATTGGTTCAGGCCCTCGCCGGCCTTCAGTCTGGGGAGCCTGGTCCTCTTCTCCGTCTCCTCCTTCTCCGCGGCGGCATCGGACGGCGCGGCCCTCGCCTTGGTGGTCTTGGGCCGTTGGCCCTTCGTCCCGTGCCGGAGCCATGACGGAAAGGACGACGCCGCCGCAATCCCCGAAGCCTTGCACTCCTTCCCGCGCGCCACGCAGCTCGTCACCATCGTCTTCATCGAGCCCTCCCTCGTGTGCCCCCGTGTCTGCCCTTCCCCTCCCCCTCAAGGTTGTCGCCCAGCTGGTGACGCACGTGCCGCTCTACTACGCGATAAGAAAAAACCCTCCCGCTGCAGGCCTGTTTGCGCTTTTTCGTTCTGAATCCCTTTTCGTATTTTAAGTTACTTATACAGGAAACTTCGCTGGGAAAATCGGCAACCCCGGGAAACAGCTTGCCAGCTCGGAGAGCCCGGAGGGAGGCCATGGCCGCGATGGGGGTGGAAGAGAGCCAAGGGCCGCGGGACGAGGAGGAGGTGTGGTTAGAGGGCGCCACGGAGGAGGACCTGGAGAGGCACGCGGAACGCGTCAGTGAGCTCTTCGAGCGATATGGCATCTCACCGGCCTCGAGCCCGAGCGTGTCGGGCACAAGCTCTCCCGCCCCGGAGGAGGAGTACCGCGAGGAGCCCGAGAGCTCGGATACTGGCGACAAGCGCCCGACCGTCGCGCCGTCGCGGGGGCTGGAGGTGCAGCTGCGGCACCATCAGGAGCAGGCCCTGCGCCACCGCAGGAACTCGTCGCTAATCACAACGATCGTGTCTCAGGAGAGCCGGGAGGCGTCGCGCTCCGCGGTGCCCGAGATGCGGTCCACGCTGTTCTCGAAAACCCTGCGCAAGCAGGTACAGAGCGCCATCGAGCCCACGGAGGGGTCCTCTGGATCGAGGACGCCGTCCAAACTGCCGGAGCCCCCGCGGGGTGAGCCAGGGGCCGGCCTCGGCCTCGACGCGGAGCGGCCGATGGATCCGGAACCCGCTAACCGGTCGGAGGAGGCCGGCAGCGACCTCGTCTCACCGTTCCTGGACTCGCTCTACGAGGCGGAGCGGTCGGAGCTCTCGTGGCTCCGGCCGCGACGGGGTTCCGCGCCCGCCGAGCCCCCGGAGACTCCCAATCCGACCACGGCCGAGTCTGGCGGCGAGGACGCCATGAGCGTCGGGGGTATGGCCATCAGCAGGAACTCCTGGCTCGGGACGCTCGATCTGGACGCGGGCCCAGAGGATGGGAGCCTCATCATCGCCTCCTCCAGGACCCTCCCGGACGACTCTGGGGTCTTAGCCGTCGGCACGGGGACCGGGGTCGTGCTTGTCAGGGTTGTGAGCGACCTGTCGTCCCCCCGGGGGACTCCCACGCTGAGGTGTGAGCCACCGCCTCCCGCTGGGCCGCAGGAGAAGAATTTGAAGGTCACCTGCTTGGCCACGAGCTTTGGGGCGGACGACTACGTAGCTGTGGGGTACTCCACTGGCGCTGTCGCCCTGTACGACACCAGCGACCTGACTGAGGCCCAAAGGGGCGAGACGGTGAGCTGCCAGCCGGTGAAGGTGATCCGGCAGCCGGAGACGAAAGACGTCGCGGTAACCTCGCTGGCGTTCACCTTCTGCAGGCAGGTCTCTGGGGAGGGCGCGGAGGCTGCCGACCAGGGCCGGCAAAAGTCCCTCAGGGGGACGGCAAAGGCGGCGATCGGGGCCATGGGAATGGGGAAGGTCTGCAGCTTCCTGGCGTGCTCGGCCAACGGCCTGGTCTGCAGCCACTCCATCTCGGTGGTTGCCCCAGCGGTCTCCTTCTTGCGCAGAGCCCCCGTGCTCAGCGTGTCCACGAAAATCAGGGGACGGCTTGAGTCCGGGATCCTAGACTGCTCCGCATTCGTGTCCCAGGCCGGGGTCCTCGCCGCGATCGTCCTGCAGAACAGCATCACAGTCGTGCAGCTGCCACTCTCGGAGAATCAGGAGAACGCTCAGATGGCAACCCTCGGAAAGGTGTCCAAGCCCGCAAGTGGAGGTTTTGGTGCTGTGCCCTGCGTCTGCTGGAGGATGGTGGGACCCCTTCCCAACGCCCTGGAGCTGCTGGTGAGCTGGGATTGTATTGCTCAGTCTGTGAGCGTGAAGCCAACGACTGGGAGTGAGATAGAGGGAGGCGAGAGTCTGGTGCATGTGGTCCACGAGTGGCGTCTGGAGCAAGCAGTCGCGAGTATGCATTGGCTTGAGCATTCTGGGATGTTGGCCATCTGCTCAGAGCACGGGCATGTCGCTCTCTCCGCGTGCCAGGCAGGAACTTATCACCAAGGCCTGCAAGTGGTGGAGTCCATCTTTTTGCAAGACTCGCCAGCAAGGCAAGCAGCAGTTCACGAGAGGTCTTTCCGTGGGTCAACTGCGACCATTTCTTCGCTCGAATTTCCCTACGCATCCCCGGAGGCGTCGCATGAGACGACCATGCAAGGGCAGGCAGCTCTATCGATCGTTTGCAACAACGGAAAGATGGTCTACATCTTGCTTTTGTCCCCTCTGTCAAGAGCAATTGCACTGTTTTCCAAGAATGTGGCAACACCAGAGCGTGCTTTGAGATCGAGCTTGGACATGCTCGCCTCGGGGTGCATCGCAGAAAACAGAGATGGCTTGATCAAGCAGATCCTGGTAACGCTAGATGCCACTATGAGGAAGGAGATTCACGAGGAAATGTACGATGTTGCCGCGAAGACAACCTTTTCTGCCTGCTTGGAGATTGCAGAGAGCCAAGTGAAGTGCAACGACATCTCCATGCTTGACGATTCTGTGGCTATCCGGGATTTCTTATGGCAGGATGCCTTTGCAGCCTTCAGCGAGAATGAGAGCAGCATCTCTGCATTCACTAGAGCGCTCGAGGAGGCCATCATGAAGCAGGTCGGAGCAGGTGGCGGAAACTTGCCTGGCTCAGAAACCATCCGTGTGCCTCCAGAAGTGATGCAAAAGTTGGTTGAAAGCCTTAGCGCACACCCAGAGAGGATCGAGAGGTGTGTCATCCAGATGCCAATCTTTTGTCTCGATTTCAACCAGGTGGCAAAATTGTGCATTCTTCACAACTTACACACAGCATTTGCGTACCTGTACAATGAGGGACTCAAGGATGCCCTCACTCCAGCAATTGAGATGATCCGCGGACTCCTGAAGTGCGAAACGACAGAAGCACAGATCAATCTCATGCGAAAGCTCAGTGTGTACGTGGGTTATTGTTTCCAGGGGATGAGGTATCCACCCGTGGACCAGTCAAAAACCTTGAACATCGGTCGGTCAGTGGGATCACAAAACGAACCCCTGACGGATCTGGTTCAAAAGGAGGAGCAGCTGCACACGGTACGAGCGCAGCTGCTGAAGTTGCTGCTCCTATGTCCTGTTCGGGATTTGTTGCAGCCTGGGATGGCGACGCCGCTGCTGGATTCCGAGGACATTCTGAGTGGCCCAGTCGTGCGTCTGTTACTGCGCGTGAACTCCTTTCTTTCCTTATCAATGCTCTTGTGTGCATTTGAGGTGTGGGATGCCGCTTCTGCTGATATTCTGGAGGCCAATGTCCTGCAGCATACTAGTGGCAGTCCGATTCAGGGAAACCCAGACGGGTCCACCGCGCTTCAGCTCACGGTGGATGTCCTATCCCAGGAAGCGGAGGAGTGTGAGCGCATGGGAAGCGAGGGGATGGCCTGCGCAGGGTGTGTGTGGATGTTCATCGCTCACGAGGTCGCCTCTGGTCGAGCCAGACTTGGGTCCAGCACTGGGGCTCAGTTGCTAGCTCGTGTGTTAGAGCACCTCTGTCTGGCTGCCTCTACCATTCAGGACTTGAAGAGGAGGGAGTCCTTTGAGAGGGCAGCCCTTCGGCTCGTCGATGAATGGTGGGATATAAACTGCTCCCCGGACCTCGCTGAAAGGATCGGTACCCTCGCGCTGAATACCAAGCTCTACCTGCTATGTGCAAAAGTTCAAATGCTCTGTGGTGATTATGGGAAAGCTGTTGATTTTACGCTGAAGTACATTAACGAGCTGGACAGAGACGGCGTCCATGGCGATGAGAAGGAGGTTTCTGCAATCAGGCATAGACGCTGCGAGGCAATCTTCAAGATGCTCAACGATTTGCTGAGCATTGAGGGCAAGGGCAGGGCGGAGGCGCGGCAAGCTGTCACCTCAAAGTTGAAGGACTTCACCAGAATTGACGGCAATCGCACCGCCCACCTCATCGGCACGATTCAGAGTTCCACTGGTGACGGCGATGGCTTAGGTGGACAAGTGCAGAACAGAGCAGAGGATCTGGAGAACAAGCTTCTGACCGAGAACTACATTGAGGCCATCTGCCAAATTGATCCCGATGCTGTCCTGTCCTACCTCCAGAGGAATGAGGGAAATTACAGGCTGGATGCTGTGCTGCAGGTCATCATGAATTTTGCGGCGGAGGGGACCTTCACGTGCGACGACGCTGCGGTCTACCTGTTAGAGAGGCTCGGGGACATTGGGGGTGGCCTGGACATCATACTGAGGGTGGTGAGGACGGGGCTCGCGCTGCTCTTGGCCAAGCTCACCGAGAGCGAGGGCAGGGGAAACATTCACCTCATTTTGGAGGGCAGGGCGACGAGGGAGTGCCTACGGGCAGCCTTTGAGCTCAATTTTCGGAATTCGCAGCTCTTGGACGCCCCGGAGAGAGAAGAGCTTTGGTTCAAGATCCTGGCAACCTTTGTGAATCCCGCGCACGACGCCGCGCTCGCCGCCCCCGCCGCCACGACGGGCAGCAAGCAGGTGCTGAAAGAGATGCAGTCCTTCCTTTCCACATGCATGAGGGACACCATCACGGCGATGTCGGCCGCCATGCCACTCACTCGGGTGGCAGCTAGGCTGGTCCAGGAGCACAGCGGGTCCACGCTCAGCTCCTTCAGGGAAATTCTGTCGGACCTCCTCCAGGCGTGCGGGCACGAGGTGGATGTCCTGGCGACGGCAAAGAGGGTCTTCGACTCGCAGCAGTGCTCGAGCAGGCTTGCGAAATGGGCGATCTCCAAGGGGAGCGTGAACAGGAAGGAGCTGAGAATTTCGGAGAGGGAGGAAGGGGTGAGGAGGAAGGGCACGTCCTCCTGGCTGAACAACGTTTCTCCAGCCATGTTCTCCAGCGCGGAGAGCCAACAGCTGCACCTGCAACTGGCGCCCCCTCCAGGCTCAGAGCTCGTGGCTCTCGGACCCATCGCGCCCTCCTCATCCATGAGGGTGGTTGGCGCCTTTCCATCGGAGGCGAAGTTCTCGGGGAGCGGCTGAACAATTCTGGGAAGAATTGAGTGCAGAGCTGTGTTTGGACCTTTTCTCAGCTGAAAATAAGAAAAGGTGGCGTCCGCGGAAATTTCCAATTTCTTTAGAGTTCAAAAATTTAGTTCCAAATCCTCCGTCAGCCCCCCAGTCAGCCTGGAGGCGGCTTGGTCTAATCTTTTAGACCGATTTTGGGCGAGTTTTGCGGGATTTGCGCGGTGAAGGATCCCGAAAAAAAGAGCGATTGCTGGAGGTCGGATCCTCGGACACAAAATTACCTGACAAACAGCAAACAGCCACAGAAAAAAAAAGCAACAGGTCGGACGTGGACTGGTTCTGCCTGTTGAATACCATCGCGCTCGCCTCGGCGAGCACACGGGATACGGACGGGCGTCCCGATCGCTCGCTCGAATACTTGAAGGAAGGCGACCTTCAGCGCCTTCGTTTTCTATCGCGAAAAAGCAGTCGAGTTCGCGCTTTTGACACCCCACCCCGTGACTGGACGGGCCACGGCGACCTGACTCTGCATCCAAGCGAGGCAGAGATTCTTCGCTGCCTAAGTCCAATCTAACCGGCACAAATGTCGTCGTCGTCCAATTCTGAAGACAAGTCGTCGTCGCGGGGCGGGGAGGGACGCAAGAGGAAGAAAAGCACCACCCAGACCCAATCCCGAGCCACGCTCGAGAAGGAGAGAAGGCAGCAGATTCGCGCGAGGTAAGGAGGAGCCCTTCGTCGCCGCCGCCGTCGCCGTCGTCGTCTCCGTCGTCTTCGGCGTCCGGCATTCCGAGACTGACCACACGCTTTCCACGTGCACGGCATGCCCCTGAACGCAGAATCCTGGACCTTCGAGACCAGCTCCCCCACTTTACGGACTACCTGAGCGAGGCCGAGTCGGCCAAGGACGTGAAGCTCACGCGGGAGATGACCATGGTGCAGACCCTCGAGATCACGGTACACCTCCTCGATGAGCTGCTGAAGGACCAGAGGTTTCTTCCTGGGGCGGGGGTATCATTGAGGGGCGCGAGCGCCGGCTCCAGCCGGCAGGTCCACCAGTTCACAGCGCCCAAGACCTCAACGCGGCTGTCCGATGAGTCAAGGCGGATAGGAGATGGCTCCAAGTCCGTGTCCAGGTCCAAGTCAAGGTCCGGGTCGCAGGGGGGCCGGGAAGGCTGAGTCACGAGGGTCGTCTCAAGACGAGCGAGGGAAAGGAATTCTTTTTGAGATTAAGAATTGCCAAGAAGTGAGCTAATCTGTTTGACTTCAATTTATCATTCCTACATATCGACCGCCCGCGCCTCTCCCGGCTAGCTAGACGTCCGGCGCCAAGCGTCTCGTCTCCCCTTCCTTTCCCCGTGCCTCATCCTCGAGTGACTTAATGTGATGTTGTGCCTGGATCTCTTTTTTTTTTGACCCTTCGCGATCTCCGAAAAGATCTGTCTGATCAAAAAAACGATCGAAATCCAAACAAAAAAAAAGAGATCAAATTTCCGCGCGGGAAGAGAGGCCGGGAAGGGGGGGGTGCGTAGCCCAGGGACCGGCGCACTTGAGCGGATCATGGTGGTCGGGGACTGAGTTTCTGGGGGTTTGGTTGACCATATCTGATCGATAAGGCTCCGGAGGACGCCTTTGACCTTGCGCAGGCTTTCGGGGTCCAGGAAGGATGATGGGGATTCCAGACAAGACCTCGGACTACCTGAGTCCTGAGTACTGGAACGAGCGCTTCAAGACGGAGGAGGCCTACGAGTGGCTCGGGAATTACGAAAACTTCGCCCCGCTGATTCGCGATTACTTGAGCGAAAGTCCAGGGCCGCCGCCCCAGTCGGTACTCGTCGTGGGCAACGGGAACTCGACTATGGGCCAGTCGGTGGCGCAGGACGGGAGGGTGGCCGGAGGGGGTCCGGCCGCGTGCTGCATCACGGACATAAGCCCCGTTGTGGTGGCCAAGTCCAGGGATAGGTCTCGAGGGGGGCTCTCGTCGTCGGTCTCGTGGGCCGTGTGCGACATGCTCCGGATGCCGTACAGGGACTCGAGCTTCGACCTCATCGTGGAGAAGGGTGCTATGGACGTTTTGGAGGTCGACGGGGGGCGGGACCCGTGGAATCCCAACCCCCTTTCGCTTCAGAGGATGCACCGCTGGCTTTCGGAGGCCCACCGAACCCTCGCGGACTCGGGCGTCCTCATCAGCATCTCCTTCGCCCAGCCGCACTTCAGGAGGCTCCTTTACGACGCCGAGGGCTACACGTGGATCGTGGAGACGGAGTCTTACACCACAGCCTCCGCCGGCGGGGCCTCAGATGGGAGGGTTGCCGACGGGGGAGAAGAAGGGTCATCATCGTTCTGGGAGTACTACGTCTACTACGCGAGGAAGGGGGGGAGGTCCCCGCTGTCACGGCACCAGAGGGAGGGAGGGGCCATCACGGAGGGCTGCAAGGAGGACTGCACGCACGAGATCTTGGACAGCGAGAACTTCTTGCTGCACATCGGGGTCGACGACTGACCCTCGTTTCGTTTGGTGGTAACGAGGGTCCGCCCGGTTACAGTCATTATCATTTTATTCTTTAACTCGACCAGGGCAACGGGCCCGTCCTTGATTCTTGTGATTTGCCCGCCAATTTTGCTGCCCGGACAGCCCGATCATGGGCATTAGGAGGGGAACGCGAGGCGCGCGCCAACGGCCCGCTGGCTTCGCGATGATGGCTGAGGACCTGCAGCTGCGCAAGGTCTTCGACGACGTCATGGCGCAGGTGGAGGAGGCCAAAGACTTGCGCTACGAGTCGGTCGAAAGGTGCGACCGCGGAGGTGACGAGAACTCGTCGAGTGAGGGTTCCCTGACACCCCCTCCCTTCTTATCTGACGTGACTTCTTCGCTCGAGGACAGCCTCTCGTTCCTCTTCGACAAGGTCCTTGACAAGGCCGTGGACATCGTGCAGAACTCTTGCGTGAAGCGGGTGGTCGGCGAGAGGAGCGGGAGGGAGATATTCCAGGTGAAGGCGGGCCGCTCGACGGGCGCGAGGAGGCAGAGCAAAGGGTGGCTACAGCAGTGCCACGCCGCCGACGGGCAGCACGCGGAGGTTCCCGATGAGTACCTCGTCCTCCCGTTCCACTACTGCTCCTGCCACGCCTTCCAGTTCGAGGTTATCAACAGGGGGGAGGCCTTCCTGGTGAGTGGGGACGGACTTCCCAACTTCGCCCGACCCACGGCGCCTGCTGTGTTCCGTTCCTTTCCGAGTTCCCAGTCGGCTGACCCCGCGCTCCTGAACTCCCACCACCGCCTCCTCCACCGCCACCCTCTCGCGACCATGATTGCAGTGCAAGCATATCCTGGCCGCCCGACTCGCGCGGGCCCTTGGGATGACCATGACCTACGTGGTCAAGGACGAGCTCCTCGCCCAGGTCCTGCTGGCTTATTGAGCGGTGGGGAGGGCAAGGCGCGGGTTGTGCCTTGCCCGTGTGTAGAAAAAATCGTGATCGTGTAAAAAAAACAAACTGATGCCTTACTCGGCCTTGATGGCCCTGTAGATCTTCCTGATGAACCACAGCGAGGCCCTCCAGCCCACGGACCCGAGCATCACGAAGAAAACCCAGCACACGCAGAACATGTACCCGAAGAAGAAGCTCGTCTGAAGCAGCCCGTCCATCTCCGACCTGGCGTGAAAGTAGTAGAAGCAGTACGAGTAAATAAAGGCCGCGGTGGACCCACCGCACAGCACGGATCTCCACCACCACCTGTGGTCCTCCACGGAGAGCTGGAAGTAGGTCAGGGCGATGGTGATGAACCCGGTGACCAGGGTGAGGATGAGGAAGACGATGAAGAGGATGGAGAAGACCGTGTACATCTTGTGGCCCCACACGCTCGCAAAAACGTAGTACAGCTCGATGTAGATGGCGCTGAAGGGCAAGAAGCCGGCGATGACCATCTGCGGCAGGGTCGTCCTGTACCAGGGCAGCTGAGGGACCTCCCTTTCGTACTTGTTGGTCCTGCAGGGGGCGTCGAAGTCGGCGGAGGACTCCCTGTTCTTGCCGATGATGCCGCCCAGCAGCATGAGTGGGAATGCGATGAAGATCCAGATCGCGACAATGATCATGATGGTGCCGAATGGGAAGGCGGCCGTGCTGCCCCACGCCCAGGCCACCGTGTTGTTGAAGCAGAAGACGAGAATGAAGGGCGCGACGATGCACAGCATGGTGAGCACCATGGTGCCCGCCCACCTCGTGCCCTCCATCTGCCTGTAGAGGGAGCCCGAGACGTACCCTCCGACAATGCTGGTGAGGCACAGAGCGAAGATCGCGGCGGTGTAGAACGCCCCGCGGTTGTAGGGATAAAAGACGTCGAGCATGGCCAGGGCAAAGATGATGAGAACCACCACGTAGATCTGCGTTCCGGCGCCGATGAACGCGGAGAAGAGCGCCTTGTTCCTAGGGAAGCGGAAGACGTCCCCGTGAACGAGCTTCCACCCGGTCTCGTCCTCCTCGTAGTCCTCCTCGTCATCCTGCAGCGCGGTGTTGTACCTCGCAAAGTCCTTGCGCAGGATTTTCAGCAAGATGGTGGCCAAAAAGGCGACGAGCAGCAGTACAGTGATCAGGCTGTTGATGATCGAGAACCAGTGAATCTCCAGGTGCTGCGGCAGGAACTGGTACCGCTTGTACTTGAGCATCCTGTCCTCGAACTCGATCTTTGTTGGCCTCCACTTGACTGAGAAAGAGAACTCGGCCTTTGTGAGCCCGCCATCCGCTTCCGGCTCGGTGATGTCCACGACCTGGGTCGGGTCAGTGCTCAGGGAGACCTCGATGACCCTATCGTCGTTGTAAAGGATATCGAAGTGCAAGTGGGTGAACAAGAAGTAGTGCTCCATGCGTGGGCCGTTGTACTTGCTCTCCACCAGGTGCAAGTCCTCAAACTCGGCGTGGATGCTGTCCTTCTCCTTCTCTACCTTTCCCACGAAGCCCCAGATGGGAAGGCCGTCGTAAAACATTTGGAAATAGTAGTCCTTCGCTACGGCGTTCCTGAACTTCTTGAGCTGCTTGGGCGTGAGCTCCTCCGTGCAGATGACCTCGTAGTCCAGATCCGTCCTGAAGGGAATGTTGTACACCGACGAAACAAGGCGGTTGGCGTCCACGACCTCGCCGAGAGACTCGGGCTGCTCAGAGGAGTGCAGTGGGGGCGGAGCGTAGTGTGAGTTTATGGCCAACCCGGTCCTGGACTTTCAAGCCTCCCAGAGGGGCTACGGCTTACCTTGTACTTCTCGCCATCCTTTGGCTTGCAGAAGGGCAGGCTGTAGTACTGGTACGTCTCGCTGGGGTTGTTGAAGGGCCCAACCTTGTTCGCGAAAAGAGGAACGCTCTCGTGCACCTTGTACTTCTGGCTCTTGTTGGCGCTCGCGCCGGTGAAGATCAAGGATGTTGCGACAACCAGAAGAAACGCAAGGCGGGGACCCGCCGCCACCTCGCCGCGACATTTGCCCGTTCCCGCCGCCATGGTTACCGAGCCTCGGTCCCAAGTGCCGAAACCCCGCTTCGAACGCTGTGCTCGCTTAGGTACGGCAAGCGCCCTTCCCTTCTCCGCTCTTGGGGCCCGCGCCCAAGATCCAGTTGAACGGCTTGGCTGTGCCTGTCTTGTCCATCCAGTGGAACATGGGGAAAATGGATGGAAAAGTCTCAAAGAAAGAAAATCGTACAAAGAAATCGCCACGGTGGCAGAAGGCACCAGACACGCAAACCAGACAGAGAAAGCCGCGAGGGAGGTGAGGGAGTACGCAGTAGATGTGGATTCCGTGGGCCGTGTGCCTCTCCTTCGTAGGACTCTCGTACTGGAGGCTCCATGACGGGAACCAAGCCACTGGCGCGCCGGCGAAGCGCGACTGCTACGTGATGTCCGCGAACTTCCTCGGCATCGCACTCCTAGGGCTGGCCTCGCTGGCCTGGTCTCGGCTTAAGCCCGAGCCCCGAACCCCCGCAACTACGGACGACACCGCAGACCTCTCGAAACCGCCCAAGCCCAAGGCCCACAAGGTTTACCTGACGAGGCTTAAGGTGTTTTTGACCTTCATCGTCATCGCGCACCATGTGTGCGTTTACTTCACCAAGGGCGGGTTCCACCTCCTCTTCCTCTCGGACGTGCCCTGGGGAGGCCCGGTGAGCGACAAAGACAAGATAATGGACAAATCAGGGCTCTCCTACAGAGTCTACAACATCCTCGGCACCTGGTTTGAGTGGCTGAACCAGCCGTACTTCATGGCCGCCTTCTTTCTCATCTCGGGCCTCTTTTGCCCCGGCTCACTCAACCGGAAGGGCCTCGCAGCTTACACTGTCGACAAGATCGTGCGCCTGGGGGGCGTAAGTGTCTGGATGCTGCCATCTCGTACCCACGATTCTGACACACCCCACCCGCATACCCCTCCCTTCCTCTCTAGCCCTATGTTTTGTACTCTGTGGCCCTCGGTCCCGCAACGGACGCGATGAATCTGGCCTACGCCGAGTACCCCGTGGAGTATCACTTTGCACAAGGGCCGGGCTGGTTCATTCTCTGGCTCCTGAACTGGTCGCTTATTTACGGGCTCCTTGCCGGCGCCCGGCGACAGTTCTTGCCAAATCTCAGGGTGCAGCTCGCCATGCCGCATCCTCTCGTTTTGCCGCCTGCGCTGGGCCTCGTCGGTGGAATGACGATGTGGCTGGTTCACACCGAGTGGAAGTTGGGAGAACAAGGTTACCGGAGTGTTGGGGGAATGCAAAATTGGATTTATGGTCTCGGTATCCAACTGCCCTTCTTCCTATTCGGTGTCACCGCCGGACACTTCGACTGGCTGGAGCATTTGGAGCAGATGAAAGTATGGGTGGCTTGGACTCTGCGATGCTACACTCTCGCGTGGTGCATGTACTTGATGATTGGCTACGGCGAGCGCACGATCCCTCTGAAGATTGTTGTGCAGAGGGGGCACGGTTACATTTTGTGGTCTTCCGCTGAAGCTACGTACGCGTTCGGAATGACCTTGACCCAGATTCAGCTATTTCACCAGTACTTCAACAAGAGCACCCTTTCCAAACTTATGCGCCACGCCAGCGGAGCAGCCTATGGCGTGTACCTCGTCCATCTGCCTATTCTTTACTTTTGGACCATCATCTATCTTGAGCTCCTCAAGGCATCGCGAGTGCCCATCGCATTCAGGAGGGATCACTTCATGGTCTATTCACTTGATAAGCAAGGCAACCCCCAGCTCCTTGACGGGTACGTGGTTTGGCTGGGCTTTTTCTTCCTCCTCATCGCGACAAACCTGGTGAGCTGGCCCTTGTGCCACTACTTGAAAAAGCTGCCGGTGCTCGAGAAGATGCTCTGAGAGGGGGGGGGAAAGCAAGCACAGAGCTTGCAATTTTTGTGTGCAGAGACTAAATTAATAATACAAAGAAAATTTCGGCGTGGTGGTCGGGACGGGGTATGGCGCCGGGTCTGCGAGGCCAGCGAAGGAGAGAGGGTGGGAGGTCACCTGGAGATGCTGGCCTGGCTCTAATTCTTCAGCTTCTTCACTTAAACTCGATCAGAAAAAGAGCGCTCTATCTCCCCTGTCCACCCTCTCGCCCACAACGCTCGATGGACCGGGCGGCGTCTTTCTTTGGAGTGAAGAAATGATGGCAAAAACATTCGTTCGCTTACAGAATGGGAAGAATGCTTCATAGAGCAGTTTAATTACAGAGGCCAATGGAAGGGGAGTTGGTCACAGCTGACAGCGGTGACCTTTCTGCGGCTTCGGCAGCTACCGAGACCTCCGCCTTCGTTGGAGTGCTCAGACACTCCTCTGCATTGTTCTCCTTCTCTTCAACGGGTGGTTCAGCACTTTCCTCCTTGATCGGCGTCTGAGTGCTCCTGGACTCCTTCTGTCTCCTGAACTTCTCTAGTACGATTTCTGGGGCTGGCGTGCAAAGAGACTCCAGATATCCGCTCTTTGGCAAGTCTATCGTTCTCTTCGCTGGCGTCTGTCCAGTGGGAAGATCTGGCTTGACGTTGGTGACGTGGTCATTGATGCTCTCGCTGAGCTCTGACACCAGCTGCAAGCTCTTCTTCGCATTCTCATTGAAGCACTTCAGGTGCTCAGCGGAAATATCAGAGACATCCTGGAGACCCTTCTTCTCGTTGGTCGTGATGTCCGCGAACAGCCCAGTGACATCGTTTGCACTCGTATCCAACATGCTGTGCCCGTTCGAGATGCACTCTTCAATGTCGCTCAGGGCCTTCTTCATTCCCGTCTGCGCATTTCCGAGCATGGCAGTCACGTCCTCGGTGTGCTTCTCCTGCACTTCACTCAAAGTATCCGTGGTAGTCTGGACAACATTCTGGGCGTCGGTGCAGAACTTCTCGCACTTCTCAAGACTCTTCTCGAAAGACTTCTCGATCTTCGAGGTAGCCTTCTCATTCTTCTTGATGTCCTTCTCGTGCTGCTGCTGCATGGACAGGAGCTGGTTCTTGCCCACCTCCGCCACCCCATCCACGCCTCCCAAGCTCGTGTTCGTAGAGTTGTAGCTGGCCTCGATTTCGCTTGTCATCTCCATGAAGAAGGACTGCACGGTGCTCTTCTGAGCGCTCATGGAGTCATTGACAGCCTGCGTCAGAGTGCTTATCATCTCGTCCTGCTGCGTAGTGAGCGACTGCATCATCCTGTCCTGGGCCTCCTTGAGCTTCTTCTTCAAAGCATCGTAGGTGCCTGTCACCTCTTGCTGGCAGGTCTCTGTGGTGGACTTCACCTGGAGCAAGATGGTCTCGGCCGTATCGGAGATCTGGTTAGACTTGTCCCTGATATCCTGGTTGGCCTCGAGTTGCTGCTTCGAGTAGGACTCCAGAAGATCCTTGGACTTCTGCACGGCCTCCTCGACCTTGCCCAAGTTCTTGGTGGTGGAGCTCAGAATCTTCTGGCCCATCTCCGCGGCTGTGTCACGGCTCGCCTTCTGCATGTTCACAACGTCGTCCAAAATTCCCGCCGCTTTCACCGTGAACTCCTCCTTGGCGAGGCTCAATGCATTTGACGCGAACATTTCCATGTCGCCCTTCATGTCCGAAATCTTGGAGGACAGGGTCTGCAGGTGGCCGTCCTGCCCGGCGAGCAGATCCCCGACCACCCTGCTGGAATCCTTCAGGAGGCCGTTCTGCAGCTTGGTGTTCTCGCCGACCATCTTCTGGAATCTCGCGATCTGCTCGGCGGACACGTTCTGCAAATCCTTGACTGTGGCAAGGTTGGACTCCTCGAGAACTCCCTTCCTCTCGAGCTTATCGTGCAGCTTGTACGTGTCGTCCGCAGCGCCCGTCAGGGTCTCCGTAATCTCAATTGCGTGAGACACGATTCTGTCCTCAGCTTGCTCGTGGGCGGCGATAAGGTAGTCCCTCTCCTCGATTCCCGTCTTTGCAAGCTCCAGCGCCTCACAGGTCTCGTCGAGCTCCTCGATCTTGCTCTCCAAGTTCGCCTTGGTGATGTCGTGCTCGTCGCTCAGGGTCTTGTGGGACGTCTCGAGCTCCAAGAACATGTCCTTTACGTTCTGCAGCTCCTCTTCCTTCTCCTCGATCTGTTGCTCGAGGTCCTTGACCTGCTCCTCCAGCTCCTTCTGGGTCGACAGCAGGCTCTCGTGATGGGCGTTGGACAGATAGATCCCGTTCTTCTCCCGGGTGGCGATCAGGTCGGCCTTGAGCCTGTCGATCTCGCCCGCCAGGTCCTTGATCAGGGTGGTCTTCGAGATCTTCCTGTTGACTTCGGGCCTGTTCTTGATGGACTTGGCCCTCTGGGCGTAGTCCAGGGTGTTCAGGGTCTCGTCCAGGCACAGGGCAGTGGGAGCGATCGTAGCGATGATGCAGGTCTTCGTCTTGCCGCCCAAAGAGTCCCTGAGAAGCCTCGTGAGCTTGCTGTCGCGGTAAGGGATGTGCGACTGGCGCTCCACGAGGGCGCTGATGACACGACCTAGGGTGAGGAGAGACTTGTTGATCTCCCCGGCCTCCCTCGCCCTCTCCTTCTTGGCGCCACTCCTGGAGATGTTCTCGCTTCCGGCAAGGTCCACGAGGTTGAGCTTGCCGCACTTGATCATCTCGTCTCCCTCAGGGGTGGTCTCCTTGATGTGGATGGTAACGGTGAACACGCTGTGCGACCTGCTCGACTCCTTGTTGAGCTTGGTCGCGGCGGTCTTCCTCCTCGCGGTTCCCCTCTCCAGCACCTCGAAGATCTCCTCCGAAGTCTTCACGATCTCCTCCTCCTGGCCCCTCACGACCACCCCTCCTCTACCGTCCTCGCACAGCTGGTGCTCGGCGGAGTCCTCGCAGATGCCGAGCAGGTCCGTGATCTTCTCGTTGTAAAGCTCGAGGTAGGACACCTTGACCGAGTACTCCGAGCCAGCGCTCTCGAGGGTCTCGAAGATCTGCTTGATGGCCCTGGGAATGACGCCCGCGGTTTCGCCCAGCAGGCTCGTCTCGGCGTCCCTCTCGATATCACCGCCCATGGTGTACGTCTTTCCCGTCCCGGTCTGGCCGTACGCAAAGATGGTGCAGTTGAAGCCGTCAAGGACCTCGCTCACAATGGGGGTGATCGCCGCGTCGTAAACGTTCGCTTGCGTCGCCTCGTGACCGAACACGCGGTCGAAGGTGAAGGTCCTTCCAATCTGCTTGTTCGCGATTTGCTGGGTCACCGTCACCTCGCGCGTGGCCTCGCAGCACTTGACGACCTGCTGCATGCGCTGGCTCTTCTCCTGCTTGCTGACCGGGCGGCATCGAAGGATGACCTGCACGTTCACCTCCGCGTCCTCCCCGTTGGAGTTGGCCTGCTGCTGCTGTTGCTGCTGGCCCCCCTTGGCGGTTCCGGGCCGAGAACGAGCCGTTCCGGGCCTCGACTTGCTCGGCGCCATATCGAGAACCTCCCTCCGGGTCACCTCACTCGCTCGTGTGCTCTCTCTCGTCTAGAGAACCTTGCGTCTCCCGCCGTCTTCTGACTTTCGTGCTTTCGTGCGCCCGCGCGCTCGCTCCTTCTAAAGTCCCCTTTCCGGGCCCCGGAACCCGACAGCTCGCCAGAACTTCATTTTGAACGGCTAGATCGTGGAATCGCGTTCAATCGCGAGAAAACGCAAAACGTTTTAGAAATCCCGTGTTGCGCCCCCGGAACCCGGAAATCCTTCTAACATTTCCAACGGAAATTTTGGGTGTTGTGGAGGGGAGGGGGGTGGAAAGGGGGGCGGGCGGCGCCATCGTCTGTCTACTTCTGTTCCTATGTTTGCGAGTTTCGGTTTTAAATATCGCCGTAGTCTAGCACCGAGCGGGTCTCCTGCTTGGGCTGGTCGAGGTCGAAGTACGACCTGCGCGGGGTCCGCGCCGGCGTCGGCGCCGCCCTTGGCTCCCGAGAAGTCAGGGCCGCGGCACTCACGTCCTCGCCCATCGAATCCTGTAGGGCCTTGACCTCCTCCTCGTGCTCCTTGAAGGTCTCGTCGGCCAGAAAGTTGTCCATGTAGATCTTCTGAACGGTCTTAGCCTTGACCTGTTCCACCAACTCGGCGTGCTTGTTGGATATGTGCTTCTTCGTGAAGTCGCTCCCCTTGAAGAGCTTTGTGCAGAGCTTGCACATGAACTTGTTCCCGTCGATCTGCTGGACCTGGCTGTCCACGTACGAAGAGAGCTCCCCTTCCAGCTTCTCCTTGCCCACAAGCTTGAAGGCCCGGTCCCCCTCGAAAACCCTCGTGTCCCACCTGATCTCCAGGTCCCGAAAGTACTGTGCGGCCTCATCCGACACCGCCGAGGCGCCGGCCTCAGTCGGCTTAGGGCCCCTGCTCTGCTGCCTGCCATCCTTCCTCTCCCTGAACCTGTTGAACCCGAGTTCCTCGCCTGCGTAGTAGTCCACGCCGTGGACCCTCCAAGCATACGAAAGCAGCTTATCCAGGAGGGAGTCTCCCTGGGCTCCCTTCACCTCCTCCAATGACCCCATGTCACCGAACAGGGGGTTCTTCTGGATGTTCTTCTCCGCGTCTAGCGTCGTCACGAGCTTGTGGAGGAGCTTGAGGTCCTTCAAGGTGCGCCCCTCAGCCCACGCCGCCTCGGGGTACTTGCAGAGCCTGGTCTGGGCCTCCATCCCCTCCCCCTCCGCGGCCTGGTCCGAGCCGCTGGCGCCCACGAACTCCCCGACGCTGGCCTTGGCCTCGGCCTCCCGGACCTTGAGGGCCTCCTCGATCCTCACCGGGTCGTACCGCTGGCGCATCTCCTCGCTCTCCGAGTGCTCCTTGAACCACACGTTCTTCGCGTTCCCGAGCTGCTTGATCAGGTACTCCTTGTACATAACCTCGGCCTCCTTCGGCCTGACGTTGTCGGGCTGCCTGGCCATGAAGTGCTTGAAGCTCAGGACCTGGCCGGAGCCCCCGGGGCCACGCCGGGGGGGGCTCCTCTCCCTCGCCCCCCGACCGTACCTATCCCTCCCTCCCCTGTCCGGGCTCCTCCCGCCCCTGTCCCACTCCGGCCGTCCGTAGCCATCATCTCGGTAGCCTCCCGCGCCTCCCCCACCCCTTCTGTACCCCCCGGGGGACGATTCCCTGCCCCTGTACCCATCTCTCTCCCTGTAACCACCCATGTCCCTACCTCCGTACACCATCGTGATCGAACGCCCGCTCCTCGAGACGGCGTGTGCACGAGTGTGGGGGTGGTCTTCCCTTGTCGCCGCGCCGCGCCCCTCCGCGAAAGGTGCCCAGTTCGATCCTGGGTCAGCACAACAAGTCGGGCTTCAGCCGCGCCTGACCTTGCGCGGGCTAAGCCGCCCTGTGTCTCACGGTCCGTCAGGTCAGTCGTCTGGAGGAGCCGTCACACAAGAAAAAAACCTATTTGGCTTTTGCGAGATTCTCGAGTTGGTTGGGGCGGGAGGAGCTGAGGAGGGGGAGCGAGACGCGCCACAGCACCAAAAGCGAGGTGGGGAGGGGGTCGACTGGAAGAGTTAGGGAGCGGCGGCCATGGCGACTGTGGTGTGCTCGAGCGAGGAGAACGAGTTTGTGAACTTGGCGGTCTTGGACTTTGTTTGCGCCAAGTTCTCCCTCGAGAAGGCGAAGACTAGCGTTGTGACCGGGGGCAGCGGGGCGCTCGAACGCCTTGGGAAGGCCTGTAAGGTGGACGCTGCGGTCGTTCTCGCCACCTCGGCGACAGAGGGACTCCAGAGGGCGTTGGGGGCACTCCATGGCTCCATGACGGGCACCGGGGCAGCGCACGTGTTGCTCCTGCGGGACGAGGCGTGGAAGGGAGACGCGGAGGCCGAGGACGCTGCGGTGCGCAAGGCGGTCCTCCTGGCGGGCTTTACCCTCGCGGAGGGCCAGCCCAACGTTTCGCCTGTTCCCAGGAGCCTTGGGGCCATCCGCGCCGCGACACCCGGCAAGGCCCTCAAGGAGCTGTGCTCTTACTCTCTGGCCAAGCCCCAGTGGCAGCAGGGCGCCAAGCAGGGCTTGCGGTCCAAGCTGCGGAGGAAGAAGAAGGACCCGGCCCCTGAGCCGGTGGCGAAGGAGGAGGTTCTGAAGGCGTGGAAGCTCGGCGGCGGCGACGACGACCTCATCGATGAGGACGTCCTCGTCGACGACATCCAGGTGAGTCCTAAGACAGCGAGGCCCAACCCCTTCCCCTCGTCCGGCTGACCCTCGTCTCCCCTCTCCCTGGTGCGCGTGCGCGCTTTCGAAGATGCCGGCGCCGGTCGCGGCCAAGGCGGACGAGGGCGGGTGCAAGCCCAAGCGGAAGGCGTGCAAGAACTGCAGCTGCGGCAGGAGGGAGATGGAGGAAGCTGAGGAGAGGGCTGCAGCGGAGGGTGCTTCCCCTGCGGACCTCGCCAACCCTAACTTGACCAAGGAGCAGGTCGAGAACCCGCAGTCCGCGTGCGGCAACTGCGCCCTCGGGGACGCCTTCAGGTGCGAGAGCTGCCCGTACAAGGGGATGCCACGGTTCAAGCTCGGGGAGAAGATTGAGCTGACGGCCACCATGCTTGAGGCGGACGTGTGAGGTCGAGAACCCCGGCCTTGTAACATAGACGGAAAGAGGGGGGAGGGGGGTTGAGGAGTCGTTCAGGCTCGCGCTTCTCTCGTCCCTTTTCAATCCAGTGTGTAAAAACTTTTGCCTATGAAAACATGGAGGAGCCCACTCTTTTACTCCTTCTTCTCCGCGTCTCCGAAGAGGTCCAGGCCGGCGTACTTCTTGTTGAACTTGGTGATCCTCTCGTCGTCCAGGATCATGGCGCCGCCCTGCCCGTTGAGGTAGAAGGGGTGGTTTCCGGACCAAACGTCCACGACGTATTCCTTCTTCGTCCCCGCGACGGTGAAAACCTCCTCGCCGTTGCAGATGACCTTGGCCTCGCTGTGGAACTCGGGGTGGATGTCCTTCTTGGCCCGGCAGCGGACGGAGCGAGGACCCTTGGAGCCCTAGAAAGGAGACCAGAGGCGAGCGGAGGTTAGAGAGACTGCGGGGGTCGGGGGTCGCTCGAAGGAGGGGGACGAAAAAAGGGGCGCGGTCGGCTCTCTTCTCTCGACTGACGCGGTTGTCGTGTGAGCACTCACCCACTTGAACGCCCTACTCGTAGAGGTGTGAGTCGCCGAGGCGCTCCTCGCGTTGGCTAGCTTGCTCTGCATCTTCGTTCTCTCTGGGTCCTGGTCGCGGCGCTGGCCACTGCAAATGGATAGAATGCCCTCTGCTTGCCTCAGCCGCAATCTTTTGGACCGCGAGACGGGATTCCTACACCACGAGAGAAGCGAGCGGATTTTCGGATTTTCGGTTTCGGTGAGAGACGTTCGCACGGCTCGCGTGGCTGAACGGGGGCGTGTTCAGAACACAGAGCATACATCAAGTAAGAGCATTACCTTTTCACATCAATTAGTGGTTTTGGAAATCAGGCGGCGGGGGTGAGCTCCTTGACAGCCTCCCTGGTGACGTCCCTCATGGTAACGAACTCCTCGGCGGCGGTCGGGTGGATTCCCACGGTGGCGTCAAAGTCAGCCTTGGTGGCTCCCATCTTGACGGCGATGGCGATGCCCTGCATGATCTCCGCGGAGTCCTCGCCCACCATGTGGACGCCCACGACCCTGTCGCTGGCGCTGTCCACGATGATCTTCATGAAGGACCTCTCGGTGCTACCGGAGATGGTGTTCTTCAAGGGCCGGAAGCTGGAGGTGAAGATCTTGAGCTTTCCAAACTTCTCCAGGGCCTCGTCCTCCGTGTACCCGACGGTGCCCACGGGGGGCTGACTGAAGACCGCGGAGGCCACGAACTCGTGGTCGGGCTTGGTCGGGGTATCGTTGAAGAGGGTTTTGGCGACGGCCATGCCCTCCATGAGCGCGACCGGAGTGAGGTTGATCCTGTCCGTCACGTCACCCACAGCGAAGATGGTGTCAACGTTTGTCCTCGAATAGTCGTCGACCTTGATCACTCCGTTGCCAACGGTCTCCACCCCGGCGTTCTCCAGCCCGAGGCCCTCCACGTTGGGGGCCCTCCCGGTCGCGTACATGACCTCGTCGAACCACTCCACGTCGCCGCCGGCGCTGGTGACGACGCCCTTCTTGCCGTCCTCGCCCTCGATGACCTCGACCGGAACGGTCTTGGGGGTGACCTTGATCCCCTTCTCCTCGATCTGCTCGGTCAAGAAGTCCCTGACCTCCTCGTCAAACCCCCTGAGGATCTTGTCACCCCTGAAGAAGAGCTTGACATCCGAGCCAAAGGAGTTGAAGATGCCCGCGAACTCAACCGCGATGAAGCCTGCGCCGACGATGGCGATCTTCTTGGGCATCTTTGGCAGGTCCAGGGCGTCGTCGCTGGTGATGACGAGGTCCTTGCCGGGAATGTTAGGGACGAACGGGAGCCCCCCGGTGGCGATCATGATGTACCTGCACCTGTACGCCTTGCCATCCACCTCCACGGTGTTCTTGTCCAAGATTTTTCCTCGGCCCTCGATGAGGTCGACCTCGTTGTTCGCGAGAATCCTCTTGTAGATTCCCGTCAGCCTGTTGATCTCATTGTTCTTGCTCTCGATCAGGCTCTCCCAGCTGTGCTGGGGCCTGTCAAACTTCTCCCAGCCGAAGCCGTTGCAGTCCTCGAACTCCTTGGCGTATTCGGAGCCGTACACGAGGAGCTTCTTGGGCACGCAGCCGCGGAGCACGCAGGTACCTCCCACGCCGCCGGTGGTGAGCGACGCCTTGGTGGCGAACGGCAGCTCGCAGACCGCCGTCTTCGCGCCGTAGGACGCGGCGAACCGAGACCCGCGAACGCCGCCGCTTCCCGCGCCGATGCAGAAGAAGTCGTAGTCGAAGGTCCCGTCGCTACCGTTGGCCTCAGCGGCCATGGCGACGGCCCTCCTGCTCGCGGCGCTCAGGCTCCTTGCAAGGCGCTGGAGGCTCAGGCTTGGCCTGGCCTGGCCCCCCTTCTGCGCGAGGGAGCCCTGCGGCCTGGGCCCGTGGCCGCCCAGGCTCTTCGTCATCCGGGCCGGGAGGCACCCCGCCCTCGTCTTCGTCGTGCCAAGCATCTTTCCTTCGTCTCCGCGCTCTCCTGCCTCGCTTAACACTCTCCCTCTCTCTGCCGCGACGTTGGCTGCCGCTGCGCCTCTTTGCCCCCCAGAGATCTGCCTCCGACCTCCTGGAACGGATTAGGTTTGGGAAATGTTAGCCGCAAATGTGGAAATATAGAAATATTTTTTTCCGTTACAAAACCAACGAGGCGACCCCGAGAAGTTCGAGCCGGCGCCTTCGGCAGGAGCGCGCTCACCTCACGAGCGAACCAAGAGTCTGCGGTCGGTAGAGAGACTTCCAGCGTCGTCGTCGCCGACCTCCAGCGCGCGCGCGCGCGATGCTGCTGAGCCTGGGCGTTGCGTTTTTGGCTGGCCTCATCGCAAAGTCGGACTCGTGGAAGCGCTTCACCGCGTCGATCGAGGGCCAGGTCGACTACCGCAAGGATTACTCCATCGCGCTGCTCTGCGCCTTCCTCATTCCCGTGGCGCGGTATGTCATCGACAGGACCGTCTTCTCTTATGCGGCGAAGCTGCTGGTGGTCCCGAGCACGAGGGCCAAGCTGCTGAAGGCGAGGTCCCCCGCGGGCCGATCCGGCGGCAAGCGCGATGGCGACGGCCTCACCCAGGATGACCGTGACGCAATTCGCGTGAGGGTCGAGAAGTTCAAGGAGTCGTGCTGGAAGACCGCGGTCTACGTGATCTTCTCCCTGTACGGCTTCTACTTCATGAGCTCCAAGCCCTGGTTCTATGACCGGTCCCACTTCTGGCACGGCTTCCAGAGCAACGGGCCAAACTGCCAGTGGGACCACAGCTGTCCCAGCCTGTGCACCACGGACGAGTGGCCCGGATGCTCCACTTGCAAGTTCACCTCCGACGTGAAGCTGTACTACGTGCTGGAGCTCGGGTATTACCTTCAGGGAGTGGTGAGCTTGCTGTTCTGGGAGACGAGGAGGAAGGACTTCGCGGTCATGATGAGCCACCACATCGTCACGATCGTTCTCATCACCTTCAGCCACTGGGCTAGGCTCCTCAGGTGAGCTACCCCACCCCGGGACACCTTTCTCTTTCTCTCTCTCTCCTTGCCTTCGCTAACCCACTTTTCCGTCTCCGCCCTCCGAAAAAGGATTGGCACGATGGTCTTCCTGCTGCACGACGTGTCCGACGTGCCCATGGAGCTAGCCAAGGCCTGCAGGTACGCCAACCTCGACTCTCTCACCACGGTCTTCTTTGCCGTGTTCTTCGTGGTCTGGGTCTTGAGCAGAATTGTGTACTTTCCGAACGTAATCATACGCACAGCCCTCTTCGAGGTTCCCAACTGCCCTCAAATCGAGTGGAAGAGAGACTACTGCATGGTCGCCTTCGACGGCCTGCTTCTGTTCCTGTTCGCGATCCACGTATACTGGACTTTCCTTATTGGGCGAATCCTGTATCGCACCATCGTCAGCGGAAAAGTGAACGACGAGCGTGAGGATGACACCTGAGCATGTTACCCAATGTTGACAAGAAAAAACGTTTAATGACAGACATCGTGAAGTTACAAGAGCTCCCTTTGAGGACTCTCAAGAAGCGTGAACGACCCCCTGATCGCCTTCCTCTTCTGAGAAGTGCCCGTGCATATGAGCGGAGAGCTTCAGGAGGAGCTCTCCGAGCTTGGCAGACTCCCCCGAAGTGGAAATGTCCACCACTGCGTCTTGGTCTTTGTCGCACGCGGAGAGAAGCCGGCCAACCAGCCACCCCAGAATCACCCGCCTCGGCTCCTCGCCAGTGCCGGCAGTCCCGGGGCTTCCATCCTCTCCCTCAGTGCCAACGAGGAACGCGGCGACTGCCGCAAGCGAGTGGATGGTGAGGGCGTGCTGCCGATCAAATCTCCGCAGCAGCGCCCGTCTCGACTCTCTCTCGGAAGACAAGGTCTCGGAAAGCATCTTCTCGATCGCATCGAGGTCAAACTTGTCCGGTCGAACGGATGAAAGCCACGCTTCCAGGAGCTGGAGGGCCTGCGACAGGGAAACCCCCTCGCAGCTCCGCCAATCCGAACAGTGGAGATCCAGTTCGATGTCGAGCACTTTGAGGTCCACGAAGCGGGCCTCCCCGCTCGACAAGGTGGACAAGATTCTTGCCGCTTCCTCAGCCATGTGTCCGGCTTCCCCACGCGACCGCCTGATCCTCCAGAGAGCCTTTGCCAGCCTCCAAGGCACCATGGGGTGGTGGCGCGACCTATCGGTGCCGTGGAGGAGCATCTCCTGGCCGCCGAGGGTGGACTCGAAGTCTTGATGGCACTCCCTCCGAAACTCTCCCTTCCAGGCTCCCTCGTAGACTCTCTCCAGGGCCCTGATCCGGCTGGAGATCTTCTCGGCGTGGATCGCGTCCTCTCCCTTGCCCATCGGCCGCCCTGCCCCGACAGACTTGTCGAGCTGGCGCTGGATGTGCACCAGCGGGAGAGGCTTGGGTTGCCTGGCGAGAAAGTTGGCAAAGCGATTCACCAGCTGGACTTGGGACGGCGTTTCCACAGACTTTGGCCTGTGCCTTCTGACGAGCTCGATGGCGTCAAACGGCCTCATCCCGTCGGCGTAGATAAAGTAAGAGGCGATGGCGGTCCCTGTCCTACCAAGTCCGGCATGGCAATGCACGAGAACGACCTCCCCCCTCTTGACGTGAGAGTCGATCACCTGCACCGTGTTCAGAGTTGACTCCATTGCCGGGGACTTCATGTCGACGCTGGGAAAGTTGTACACGGAAATGCCGGCCTTACGTCCGCCAAGAAGGAGCCGCCGTACAGAGAAAGTGGGTAGGAGAGAGGAGATACACCGGGGTCAGGTTGCCGAATTTGGGCGCCCACTCGATAGTCGGGGTGGCCTTGCCTACCTGCATGAAGTAGTCCGGATCGTAGGAAAAGCCGGTATGGTCCAAGATCCCAGACCCGCAGTGGGCGTGCTCGCCGATTTCTTGAAGGTTCACAATTCCTTTCACATTCTTGGCAAGCATGTCCTCCAAGGTGCCCTCCCTCTCCACAATCGGCTGTTGCGGCCTCGCAGCTGCGATGATGCTCTTCCCCACCCAATCGGAGTGCACGCCTCGCACCGCGTTCGCCCCCTTGTGAGCTTTAGGGTCCTCCTTCCTACACGCCCTCCCTCCCTCGAAAAAACACTGGACCCTCTCTTTCACCCGAAACAGCGCGCTGTGGTTCAGCGCGGTGTCTCGCTTAGCCCACGCCGGAGACGCGGGCGAGACACCGGGCTGTTCGTCACTCGAGACGTCTTGTCGAAGCGGTCTGGCGTCATCGGCCTCGTCCTCGATCCGCGTTCGACAACAGGGCAGGCGCATGATCGGCGAGGGGGGGGGGGACGCGATCAAACGTCACGCGACCCTGGGCCCCTCCGAAGCCTGCCGCGCGCTCGCGAGCCTGATGCCACGCCACGCTCGATTCATCTGAAACCTTACGAAACGAAAGATCTTGCTGAGATATCTCTTTCAGTTTTCCAAGGCGCCACCTTGGAAATGTCTGCCACCTCGGCTCCACCCCGAGACCAGCATGCACAAAGGAGGAGCATGCAAAAGGTGGCGGTGTCCTGGCGGGAACCGAGGAGGACAGGATAGAGTTCGTGCGCGACAAACCAAAAGTAACGGCCGGTCGGTAGGCTCGGGGTTGGAGCCGACCCTACGAGGGGACTGACTCTTTAGGACGTGCGTTGCCTCCGCCGAAAGGCCTGAGCTGAGAGGACGGGAAGGGCGAGAGCCAAGATGGCGAAGAGCAAGGAGGAGGAGGTGGTGACTTTTTTGAGGGCTCTTGGGGACAAGGAGGAGGAAGTTCGCGACGCCGTTCTAGAGGTCGCGAAGCAGAATGCGAAGAGGGACGGGAGTGCCTTCATGGCTGGCCCCTGCCTCACTTTTCTCGAGGACGAGGGCGAGAAGGACAGCGTTCACACGTCCATCTTCTCCGTGGTGTGCCAGCTCACGGAGTCCACAGACTTGGAGGAGTCCGCGGTGGCGTCCCTCGCGACGGTGAGCTTCAACTTTGCGACCGACACAAAGAAGCACCGCAAGCTACAGCACGCGGCCGCGGAGGCCCTGGTCTCCCTGTCGAAGCGTAACTTCGCTGTGGTGGTGGACAAGATAATAGACGGGCTCTCGCCCAGCGAGGTGCCGAACCTGGAAGTCTTCTGGGTCGTCAAGGAGATGAGCGACGGGGCCTTCACCAGCCTTGCCCCCCACCTCTCCTCGCTGATGTCCAAGCTCCTGCCCACGCTGGGAAACATAAAGGGCGACCCTCTGAAGAAGATCGTGTGCCAGACCTTCAGGAGCATCGCGGAGGGGATCGAGGAGGTTTGGGGTTCCAGGTCCAGGGCCGAGGGGGAGGAAACCGAGGCGGTGGAAGGCGAGAGGGAGGCCGAACTCCCGTTTGACCTCTTCAAGGACCTCAAGCTGCTGCTCAAGACCGTCGTGGACCTTTTCGCGGGAGCTTGGCTCAACCTGAGAGAGCCAGCCGTCAAGCCGGACAACCTGGAGGTTATCGGCGTGATGCTTCAGGCCTGCGAGAGGGACACGGTCGAGACGTACTTCAGTAAGGTGCTCACGCAGTCCCTGCCTTACTGCAAGGTTGTTAGCGTGGAGAGCATGAAGGTGCTCCACGGGGTCATGGGGCTGGTCCAGACCGTGAGGAAGCTCAAGATCCACGAGGAGCTCATCGACTCGCTGGTGGTCACCAACATTTTGAGCACCTTCCTCCACGTCGCCTCCAGCGACATCGACTACAGCACGACCGACAAGGAGAAGATGCAGGCAAGCATCAAGTGCAAGAACTATGTGCTCAAGACGACGGAGATTCTGATGGAGCTCATGCCCCACGAGTGCTCCCTTTTTATCTTGAAGACGATCGAAGCGAGGGGCAACGAGGTGCAGAAGGTCGGCATCCTCAACCTCACCAAGCACCTGCTCACCCACGTCAACCACCTATTCGAGCTCGAGCAGCAGAACCTTCTGATATCAGGGATGAAGAACTTTGCGGATGGGATCCTGGCGCTCGCCAACCATTACTCCATGATGGCCCAATACCCAAACTTCCTGAACATGGTCAGGACCCTGGTGCAGACGATCCTCGCCCTGGCCACTAGCGGGTTCCTCGTCCTGGAGGGCGGTGAGAGCCTGATCGACTTTCTGCTGCAGCTGTCCTCTCTCAAGTGGTCTCCCCAGTACAATGTCGTGGTGAAGAAGTTCAAAAACGCGGACAGCATCGCGAGGGAGATGGAGGGCCTCTGCGAGAGAAACCTGACCATCGTCTCAACCACGATCTCTGCACTGGACAAGGTCATGTTTCCCTACCTGCTGGAGAGGTTTGTAGAGTCCCAGAACGCCCAACTTGGGTCTCTTGCGTGCAAGTGCACGGCCGACGTCGCGGTGAGGATCATTGAGGAGACGGAAAGCAAGAACATCTGCGAGTACACCGCCACAGACAGGGTGAAGAGGCACATGCCGTCCTCGTTCCAGATCTTGTCCAGGGTCTTCGCCTTGCTCTACGTCCCAAAGTGCCAGAAGGGAATTCAAGAAAACGGCCTGCAGTTCCTGACCGCCATGAGACAGTACTTCGTGTCGGAGGAGAAGGAGGAGGAGTTCGGCACGTTGGCGCAAAAGCTGCTCACGACGCTGAAGGAGAACAAGGCCAACAGCGGCCTGGATCTCGACATCATCATCTGGCAGAGGAAGGTTCTGGACCTCTTCAAGCTCCTGTTTGCAGAGGAGAGGGAATTGGACTGGATGACCGGGCTTTGCCTGGAGCTCAAGACCCTGATGTGCTCCTTCAGGAAGGCGGCCATGAGCCACTCCAGTGCTTTGGTGGCCTCCTGCATCACGCTGACTGGGGTGTGCCTGCAAAACATTCAGAAGAGGGACTTTGTCCGTGAGGCCCTCCAGGAAATTTACTCGTACGCCGAGCTGTCGAACTATGACGAGCAATCTGCGTTCGCCTCGTGCTGCGGAAACGTGGGGCACTCCCATCTGGATGTGGCCCTTGAGAAGATCAAGTTCTGCACTGCGCCACCGGAGAAAGAAACGAAGAAGAGCTCATTTGGCTTCTTCAGCTTCTCCTCCTCTTCCGCGAGCCAGAAATCTAAGGAGGACCCTGCGAAGGATGACGACATCAGCAAGGCAACTGCGGCGCTTGCTTACGGCTTCTGTGCGAGCTACGCAAACGTGGAGCTCCTCTCGTCGCGCCTGCAGACGCACATCCTGGGAAACATGACTGGGGACCTGAAGGAAATGAAAACGCTGCAAGGTCTGCTTGCGTACTCGACCTTCTGTGATCAACATAGTGGAGGCTGTGAAGGCCGCCAGGGAGTCTGGCGCCACCGTGAAGTTGTCCAGCTCGCCAGACCTGTTTCTGTGCCTCCTCGAGCAGATGGAAAAGGCCTGCTCCCAAATTTCACCCCAAGTCGAATCCTCCAGCACCTCGGATAACCCACTGTACGTCGGCGACTTTCAGCTCAAGGCGGGAATCAAGCTCCTGGAGCTTGAGAGGCAGACCATCCCGCCGGAGGTTCAGCAGTCCTTCTTGGTCATGACCATCAACTTTGTAAAAGCAGCGACGTGCATGGACGGCAGGGAGTACATTGTTGATGTCGAGCAGATGGTGAACACCTGCAGGCACACCTTCACAGAGCTGCTGACGGCCAAAAAAGCGAACGAGGGTGACTTCTGCAAACTCTTCACCGAGATCATTCAGGGACTGCTCTCGCTGACGACCAGCATGCAAAGTGCCAAGGGGAAGGAGCACATAATGTGGCTAGCCTTGTGCGTGATTCAGTGGACGGACAAGAACGCCGAAATGGGTGCAAAGAACAGGGTAGCTCTCAGGGCTGGAATCATCTTCTCAAGGCTGATCGCCAAATTCTGTGAGAGGGATGCGCAGCTGAGGTCCATGGCCTTGATGTCGATCGAGTACATGCTCGGCATCATGAGCAAAGTTTCTGAGGATGCCATTGAGGAGGCTCCTTTCGGAAACCTCAAGTCCACAATCAGAGACGTGAACTCCGCTGCGGCAATGGAGAACATGTTCAAAGAGCTCAGCACGGTGGTGGATCGCGTGGACAAAGCTTTGCAAGACTCCGAGGCAGTGGAGTTTGTTTGCGATCTTAAGGCGGTCATGAATGACATGGAGACTTCCGTGCCTCACGGTGCCGGCTTTGCCGCCAACAAGATTCTGTGCGGCAGAGCAGAGAGCATCGAGGATAGCTCTGGGCACATTGCATACACTTTCCTGGAAGTTGCCAACGCTTTGAGCAGCAATGCTAGGGATGGAAGCAAAAAGCTTCAGTACGGAATGCTCCAAAGTCTCAGAATGTTCACAGAAAGGGTTCGGGACAAGTCGATGATTTTTGACATGTCGCTGCAGTCCATCTACAATGAGAGCGGCACTCTCATGACGGACGCCCTGATCGAGGTGCTGCTGTCGAGCATGGACATCGTGAGGGCTCTGATCAACCACATCCTCACGAAAATTAATGTTAAGAACATAGAAAAAATCATTGGGTCCGCCAAGAAGGAGACTGGCGGAATGACGGTGCGGATGGACCTGGCAAGCTCAAAGGCAATGTGCAGCATATTCAAGTGCGGCCATGAAAATCCCGAGGTGAAAGCATTCATCAAGGATGAGGCCTTTGCACCACTTATCTGCAATCTTCTGATGTTCGTGGGTCATTATGAGAGCAACAAATGGGAGAGCAGCCTTGGCGAGATGTGCAGTTGTATTGAGGGGCTCTGCGACTTTTTCTCACTGCACATGGCCAAGGCAAACGCCCAAAAGCTGGAAACATGGGCCTCCAACCACCAAGACTTTATAAATAACGTGGGAAGCATCGCATCTGAGGCAATCAGGGATAGTGAAAGCCACCAGCAGCAGGTTTTCGACTTCTGCTCGCACACCCTGCGGTCACAGTCTAGCTCAGAGGAACTCACGACGATCTGCCATTCGATCCTCTCGAATATGGCGTCGATCGCTACGGCCTCGGGACTGAAAGACACCATCGCCAGTCATCTCATTGTGTACGTGGGCGACCTGCAAATAGACATCTCGATTCGGAAGCAGTGCATGCATGGTTTGTCCCTCCTTCCTCGGGAGCAAACAAATGCCTTTGCCACTGAAATTATTGCATCCTTGGGCTCAAACATCGACAGCACGATATCGGAGCTGAGCGTCTTTGCTCTCAAGGTGTTGGAGGAGGAGCTGGAAAAGCTGGACCAGAAGCAGTTCGTTCCAATTGCCCTCAACCTCTTCAACAAGCTCAGGGACAAGCTGGAGAACAGGGATGCCGCTATTAGGAGTGCGTCCTGTGACGTCTTTGGGAAATTCAGTGTCTTCAAGGAGTGCTTGCAGAACAATAGCTCTCTGATGGAGAGAATGCACACTGCGCTTGTGGGATTGTACCTTAGAGTTGGTGACGACGACCACAGAGTGAGGCACTCTGCGAAGAATGCGCTCCGGCTTTTGGGAGAACTTTTCGGGGAGGAGGCCTTGGAGTCTCTCTTTGACTCAAGCGAGTTTGACCCTGGCAGGAAACTCGACTTCAACTACTTTTCTTGGGAATTCTGCTCTTGCCTGGTGAGCCTCGGGGGCGGCGAGCGTGTCAACCAGTACCTGGAGGCTGCGGCACAATACTTTGAGCACTCCTCTGCCAACTTGTCTGGAAACTCCATATTCTTGGCTGGCTGCATGCTCGCCAATTGCTCTGAAGAAGAGAAGTACTTGTCCGAAAGCCTTGTTCAGAGAATCAAGATGCAGGCGTCGCGGATGAAGGAAAAGTCCGTGGATGTGTTTGTCCGAAAGAATGCCGCCATCTCCTATGGGCTCATGCTTCGCTGCTCAAAGTAGGCGTGTTTTTTTCTGTAATGAGTAAATGTTTTTCAACAATAAAGATCTCTCTACGGCTTGTTCACAAGCCGGACAGGCCGCTTCTGCTGCTTTCCGCCTTTCTCAAAATTCTTGCCCGTCACTGTTCCGATACAGGTGGCATCTCCAAAGCCTTTTGAGTGGAGATCCGCCAGACAGGACTCCACCTTGTTCGAGGGCACGCCGAACAGAAGGCCTCCGGAGGTTTGTGGGTCAAAGAGCAAGGGAAAGACCTTGTTTGAGGTACCCTCATCCTTTTGGATCGCGTCAGACAATTTCAAGTTGTCCTCGAACAAAGAGCTCTCCACCCCCATGTTGCTCATCTCCATGGCACCGTCCAGCACGGGAATCGAAGTAAGGTCGATTTCGACCAGAACCTTTGAGGCCACCACCATTTCTCTCAGGTGGCCCGCGAGGCCAAACCCGGTGACGTCCGTGCACGCCGTGGCACTGTGCTTGAGTGCGGCCTCCATCCCTACCCGGTTCAGCTTGCGCATAGAATCGATGGCCCCGTCCATCCATTCCCCCCGGCACATGCCCCTCATCTCGGCCGCCAGAAGGACGCCAGTGCCCAGCGCTTTGGTCAGGATCAGCTTCTGCCCCACCATGAGGTTTGCCTTCTTCAGCACCGCGCCCCCCACCATCCCCGTGACGGCAAAACCCAGCGCCATCTCGTCCCCTTGCGCCGAGTGCCCCCCGCTCAGCTCGCAGTCCGCCTCCGCCAAGGTGCTGCACGCACCTGAGAGCATGTGCAGCAAGCAGTCCCTGACCTTGTCTGCATTGCCTCGCGGGACCACCGCGACCGCCAGTGCGGCCCTCGGGCTCACCCCCATCGCATAGATATCGGACAAGGCGTGGTTAGCCGCGATGGCCCCGAAGACGAAGGGATCCTCCACGAAGCTGCGGAAGAAGTCCACCGACTGCGCAATTGCCTTGCAGGCGCCACCCACCTCCAGCACTGCGGCGTCGTCAGCTTCCTCTGGCGGAGGGGCCACATGGCCGTAGGGTGAGTCCCTGAGCAGCTGCAGGACGCTCGAGAGGATATCCGGCCCGACCTTAGACCCGCAGCCCGCGCAGAACATGCCGTGGCGGCCGAGGTCCCTGCCATCGGCACGGCCTTTTCCGGCCTCACCACCTGCCATGGAAGCCAGCATGTCCCTCACCTCGCTCGTGTACTTAGCCATCCACGTCGTGTCGATCCAGTCCTTGAGCCGCCACACCCAGGCGCCCTGGAAACCCCACGACCCGCGAAGCCCGATCGCGTACCTGTCGCCCGTGCTCAGCAGGGATAAGTACGCGGACTGTGGAACATGCCTCCGCAGCGCGCCAGGATCCCTTGAGGAGAGCCAAGAGGTGAGGTTCTCCATCAAAGGGGCGCCCTGCCTCACTGCGAAGACCCCGGCCTTGGGCCTCGGGTGGTCCCTGACCGTCGCGCAGTCCCCCGCCGCGAAGACGTCCGGGTGGCTCACGCTCCTCAGGGTCTCATCGACCAAAACGAAGCCCTTGGCGTCTGTGGCAAGGCCAGACTCCGCGAGCCAGGGGGCGGGGCTAGCGTTGGTGCACCACAGGCAGTGGTCAAAGGGCTCCTCTCTGACGCACCCGTCGGCGTTCTCGAAGCGGAGGGACCCGCGGGACACGCCCAGCACCCTCGCGCCCTCCACCAGCCGGATGCCCCTGCTACGTAGAGTCTCCCTCACGGCCCTCCTGCCGTAGGCGTTCTGGCCGGAGAGCACCTGGCCCCTCGTGTACAGGACGAACCTGACGTTCTCGATCTTCTCCACGGACAACAGCCGGTGGTGGAGCGCGAGGCAGAGCTCGGTGCCGCCCGCCCCGCCTCCCACTATCGCGATGGACGAGTCCCGCAGCTTGGCCTCCCCGCCGCGCAGGACCTGCTCTAACCTTGCCACGAAACGGTCGATGGGCTTCACAGTTGTGGTGTGCTCCGCGGCCCCCGGGACCGCCGCCGTGTCAGGCGTGATGCCCACGTTTATGGACAAGACGTCGTAAGCTATTGGTGGGGACCACTCCACGCTTTCACTCCCCCGGACCTGTCTCGCGATGTGGACCGTTTTTGCCTCCGGGTCGACCCTGGTCGCGGCGGCGTGGATAAGGGTCGCGCCCGCCAGCCTCGCCAGCGGCACAAGGTCGATGTGGCAGTCCTCGGAGGCGTAGTGCCCCGCCACGTAGCCCGGGAGCATTCCAGAATAAGGGGTGAGCGTCTCCTTTGCGATGAGCGTGACTCGGGTTTGCCTGTTTGGCCTCCAAGCGTTCTGCTTCTTCCGCATCGCGAGCATCTTTAGAACCCCGACGTGGGCGTGGCCCCCGCCGACCAGCACCAGGTCTTTCTCGTGGTACTGGGCCATCCTCTCCATCGCGCCGGGCCCGCGATGCCCGATCCAGTTTCCTGCTCGCACCGCCGCGCGTTGGACGATCCCCGAGGCTCCCCAGGGCCAGCAGGGGAACGAAGGGGAACGAAGGGAGAAATGCGTTCCAAAGACAGATCGAGGTAAAGAGATCGTAACGGGACCGGGAAATCGCGGTGCATTTCTAGCAACTCTGCATATATTGGAGGACAGAATCTGACAATTCTTGGAATACATTTCCTGCAGGACTACCGAGTGGCCATACAAGGAGATTCATCATGAGATACGTCATGGACCACCAAATGGTGTCTGCAAGATCATAATCAGGCTCATACTCCTTTGGAGCATGAAGCCTCACACAACCCCTGAACCCACACTTTTTTTTTGCTCCCCCCCTCAGCTTCCCTCTCGCCGACACAACAGAACCCGCACCTCCTACAAACACAATCCACCGTTTTTGTCTGCACGACATCACAATGATGATGCTTGAACTGCGTGTGTTGTACAAAGGTTGATGATATGGTTTTACAGAAGAAGAATTAGTATACGAAGGCATGGGCGGTAGCTACTACTGGAAGCACTCTGTGACCCCCTCAACCAGCTTCCTTTGGCACTCGGCCGCCAGATTCTTGCAGTGGTCGATCTCGGAAAGGAGCATGGCCCTGTCCTGGTGCAGCTCCCGGTACTCCGCCTTGAGGGACTGCACCAGGCCCTTGTCATCCTCCGCCTTAATCCTCTTCAGGATTTCGTTCATCTGCTTGGCGAGCATCACGCTCTCTTTCTTCTTCGTCTTGACAAGCATCCTGTTCTCCTCGAGGGCCTCCTGGAGCTGCTTCCCCTCGCCCTCCTTGTACTGCTCGATCTTCGCTGCGTCCAGCACCCCGCCGCCACTTCCCTGGGACCTTGGCTCCCGCCCGCCGTCCTCGGCCCCTCCGCGCATGGGCGAGGAGACCCAATCGTCACACGAGGCGTCGCGGACTTCCTCGTCCGCGATCCCGTGGCCGTTGCCGCGAGCGGGGGAGGGGGGACCCGGACGGCCTCCTGCCCCGGGGTCGGCCGAGGCCAAGGGGGGCGGGGGCCGCTCGATGCTGGGAACCCCCGTCTTCCTGAAGACCGCCTTGCACTGCAGGATGATCTCCTTGATGTGCCGGACGCTAACAAACTCCAGGGGCGCGAAGTCGTTGTTGCCCCAGTTGTCGCTCCTGAGGTACCTCAGAACCTGATCCAGCAGGGCCTCCCTCTGCTCGTCCGTGTACGGGTCGTACTCCTTGCTGGCCTGGCTCAGCGAGTCGTACAGCGCGAGCTCCTGCTTCAGGTGGTTGTTCTCGTCCACCAAGCTCTGGATGTAGCGCGAGATGTCCTTGTCCTGCCTCATCACGTTCAAGATGGGGCTGTTCTTCACGTTCTGCATGCGCTGGGCAAACCTGCAGGTCCTCACCGTCTCGTTCACAAAGGCGGACTCGAGCCTGATGTTAGCAACAAAGACGGTGTAAGAATTGCCCCCGAGGGACTCTCTCAGGAACTGCGTGAGCTTGCAGGTCCTGTACGGGATGTGGTCCCTGTTCGGGTCCCCGATGGCGAGGATGACCTGCTCCAGGAAAGACAGCGACTTGTTGATGTGCTGGGCCTCCGACTGGTGCACACCGCTGGACTGCGTCTTTGAAAGTCTCTCGCTCCCCGCGAGGTCCACGAGGTCGATCCTGCTCTGCACGCGCTCGCCCTCACTTGCGGCGGCCTCCTCCCTGCTCCTCTCGCTCCTCTTGGCGTAGCTGTCGGGCGCTCCGTTGCCAGCCGCCCCGGGCGCGGCCCCTTGCCGCCTCCCCGGCATCCTCTGCGTGACGTAGAGGGTGAGGATGGCGTGGGACCTGGACGAGTCCCTATTCAGGTTGTGAGAGGCGACCTGGCGCCTCCTGAGGCCGAGGTGGAGGAGCTCCATGGCGTGGTCCCTCGAAGTGACGACGTGGCAAGACGCCCCGTTCCTGATCTGTGGCTTGGGCGCGCCCCTATTTGCGTCCTGGCCCGAGGATACAGACCTCCTCAGCGCGGTGGAGTTGGTATCCTCCTGGATTAGGTCGTGCACGATGTCGTTGTAGATCTCGATGTAGGACATCCTGATCGTCATCTCCACGCCCTCGGCGGCGTGCTTTTTGGCCCGAAAGACCTGCTCCACTGCCCGCTGCATGACCCCCCGGTGTGGGCCCTCGCTCATCGCGTGGAAGGCCTCCAGGTTGGAAATATCCCCAACCTTTCCCGACATCGTGTACGTCTTCCCCGCCCCCGTCTGCCCATAGCACATCACCGTTCCGTTGTACCCCTCCAACACGGTCGACACGACCTTCTCGGCACAACGGGAATACACCTGGTCCTGTGTAGTCTGGTTCTCCGCCAGCACGCCGTCGAAAACGAAGTTCTGGTCGGTTGGGCACATCTTCGCCTGCTCCTTGGTCTGGGGACGGATCCAAACCTCATCCCTGTCCACCTGGGCTTCCAGGCACTCGGGGTACGCGTCCTCGTCCTCCCTCGGCCTCGGCCGCGCGAAGACGCGCACGGGAACGTCCACAGCCATACCTCTCTCGCCGGGACGGGGTCGGGTCGGTCGTTTCTCCACAGGCACTCCCTGTTGGTGAGAGAATTTGTTCAAGGCGTCCCGGTCTTGTCAAGGGCGCTCGCACGCGGGCACGCAGGTCCCTCGGCCATGTCCACCCTCCTCCTCACGAGGCCCCGGTCTCTCCGTCGCTCGTCGCGCGGCTGTTAGTGTCGTCCCTCGCCCAGCTCGCAGCTGATGGTCGTCGTTTGAAAAGTTTTTCAATGAAAACTGAATCCGAATCCGACCCGAATCGTATAGTAACAAAAAATAGCCCAACTGAAGCCAACAGTGGCGAGGAGAAGCGAGCTTTTGACAGGGTGGCCGCAGCACGGCGAGGGGCGTGGAGGCCAGGCGAGCATACGAGGCTTCGTGGGCGGGCTGGGGAGCGCGTGAGGAGGAAGGCAAGATGGACAACGCCGTGCCTTTGGAGGCCATCCCGACGTGGGGGACCACCTTTCTGTCGGAGGACGGAGAGCCGTGTGTGGACGACGAGGCCAGTCATGCGGAGGGAGAGGGGAGGTCACCCTTTCCCGTGGCCAGGGAGTTCAACGACAAGATCAAGCTGTGGAGCGGGATCCCTTGGAAGATAGCTGTCGACGCCGTGGTCAACTCCACGAGCGAGACCTTTGAGTCGTGCGAGGTCTTCCGCGGCGAGACGATTCACAGCGCGGCGGGACCCAACCTGGTGAAGGCCTGCCGGCAAATCAAGTCCTGCAGAACGAGCCAGGCCTGCGCCACGGACGCCTTCGACATCCCCGTGGTGAAGAAGATCATACACACGGTGGGCCCGAGGTACGCCGCGAAGTACCACACCGCAGCGGAGAACGCCCTCTGCCACTGTATCTGGTCCTCCCTCGAGGTCCTTGTGGAGGAGGGCCTGCGGACCATCGCCCTCGGGTGCATTTACACGCACGCCAAAGGGTTCCCTAGGGAGACTGGTGCTCACATCACGTGCCGGACGATCAGGAGGTACCTCGAAAAGCACGGGAGCACCGTGGACGTTATCGTCTTGTGCATCCCAGAGGCGAACGACTTGGATTATTACGAGCAGGTCCTGCCCTTGTACTTTCCCAGGACGAGGCAGGAGGAACGCAAGGTGATAAGCCAGATCCCCGCGAATATCGGGAACGAAAGGGGCGAGTCGCTGATGAGCCACAGGGACATCAGGATCTCGGAGACCCCCGCTGCGGGGGGTGGCAAGATCGATGAGACGGCGGGCGGAATGCCCAACTTCCCGAGGGCAGCGAGGCCCCCTGCGGATAACAGCGCCGCAGGCGAACGCGCCAAGAGCGAAATCGTGGGCTGGAGCTCAGACTTCACGTCGATGACGGACTCCCCGGACAGCAGAAGGGGCACAAACTCGGAGGGAATGACCTGGAAGTTCACGGACATGTTCAGCAGCTTCTTTGGCAGCTTGAGCTCCATGACGATCACGAGCACCAAGCAAGAGCAGGGGGCCGCGGGCGACGCCTCCGAGGGCCAGTCCTACCACGAGCAGGTGCTTAGGAGGGCCCTCGGCCACAAGACGGACGACATCCACATGATGAGGATCGTGAGCAAGAGCTTGGACTTTGACGGCGACCCGGTCTTGGTCATCACCGGGGTCCACTTCCTGGTCAAGGCCGTCGACCCGGAGCGATTCGTGCTCTACTTCGTCAAGGAGTTCGAGAACCTTTGCTCGGGCACGTACAGCGTCGTGCTGTTCGACACGGACACGAGCCAGAGCAACTGGCCCGGATTCTCCTTTATCCGCCAGGTCCACAATGCCCTTGGGGACAACCACAGGCAGAACCTCAAGGCCTTCTACGTGCTCCATGCCTCCTTCCGCCTCAGGAGCGCCGCGTTCTTCATGCAGGTCTCCGAGCCCAGCGTGTGGGGAAAATTGCAGTACCTCGAGAGCCTCGATGATCTGTACACCGTGATCCCCAGGAAGAACATCAGGGTCCCTGAGCACGTCGTTCAGCTGGATGAGGGGTCCAAGGTTGAGGAGACAGCTGACACGGGGGCCGCCGCCGCCCCGAGGACGGTCAAGGATAACGAAGCCTTCCTGTGAGCAGCCGGGGGGGGGGGGGGGGGCGGGGGGGGGGGGGCGGCGGGTGGGTCCTCGTTTGTTTTTTTTTGGTAGCCTTTTGAAACTTTAAATA
>Ga0160423_10000246_pt1 | contig 43086 bp, 59 predicted proteins | sample CRUFie14St8metaG_FD_108191 | JGI IMG/M metagenome (GOLD analysis project Ga0160423, IMG submission 108191) | Marine microbial communities from the Costa Rica Dome - CRUD Field 142mm St8 metaG | ecosystem: Environmental > Aquatic > Marine > Oceanic > Photic zone | place: Costa Rica: the Eastern...
CAGGCTCAAGCCAACATTGAGAAGATGCAGCAAGCGGAACAAGCGAATGAATTGGCTAAAGATTCGGCTTCCTTTGCCCAGGGGTTAAGTAAGGATTCAGAGGCGTTTAGCCAAGGACTTGCAAAGGACACAGCCCAATTCAGTCAAATGCTGAACAAGGACACGTCAGCCTTTAATCAAGCATTAGAGAAAGACACGATGGGGACAGCAAGTAACATCCGAAAAGATGAAGCGGGTTTTGGAAGTAGTATCAGAAAAGACGAAGCAAGTTTTGGTAGTGGTATTCGAAAAGATGAAGCAACATATGGCAGCAATATAAGGAAGGATGAACTTACACTTGAAAGTGATCTGCGGATGAAGGAAGCAGATTTTGCAAATCGACTTGAAGCTCGCACAAGAGCTGGTCAATCGAAGTTGTCTAAGGCTTCAGCAAGAGGCTTCTAATGAGCACAAAAATCAAAGCAAACGAAAAGATTTACCTGAGTGTTGTAGACAATTGGCTAGACACACTCCCCGCTGCCGACAGTGAGGACTTTCGTGAATTTGCCGAGGTTACGCCTTCAGTCATCGAGATTTGGACTTATGCCGGAATCTTGGGGTTCGACGGTGGATTCAACGATTTGGCTCGTTGGATCAAAATGAAGTACAAAAAACTGAACCGTAGAGAAATCTTGAACAGTGAGATTGCAGCACTTCACTCAGACATTCAAGAATTACGGATGGCAATTACATCTGGTGAGATCAAGGGCGATAACGGGTGTGCTCGTCTAGCAGCTCTCGAGAAAGAACTGCGGTCTCATATTGAAACTTCAGATCGTATGAACCGAACAACTGATAAACGCGGTTTGATTATGGCTGGTGCTGATCGAGTAATGCGTGAGATCACGTCGATCTTTAAAGATGATGCACAATTTGCGGAACCAATTGAAAACGCAATGAACGCCGTCTGGTCGAAGATATATAGCGAACTAAGTAATGGCTAGTATCTACTTACCAGGTCCACCTCAGCTTCCGCTTATAAAGAGTGCTGGTACAGAGGATCTATCAGGCTCGCTTAGAAGCAGTCTTCGAACTCCTGTCGCATCAATTCAATCACTCACATCGCCTCTAGAAATTACAGGTATCAATTGGAGAGCAATTGAAGCAAGTGAGTTTCTGGCAGCAATAGGTGCTGCGTATGAGCAAGATCGAATGCGTAATAAGTTTTCAAGGTATGTAAGTAGGGGTGAAGACCGCTCTATTGAAAGCATGTTGAGGAGAGCACCCAAAGAGGCCAAGAAAAACAGAAAAAGAGTAGAGAGAGCTAAAAGGCTTGCAGGCACTGGCCTGTTCCGGAACGCAGCACAAATACTTGGATTAAAGCAACAAAACCTATACTGAAATAACAATCAGGTGTAAATATGGCTATCCCAAGTGCTGCATTGGCTTATAAGAGATCTGCCTTAATGACAGCAACGAAGGTAACAGCCAAAGCACCGAGTGAACAGGTCTTACAAGCACGAGAAAATTTTCAAGCCTTTTGTGAGTTCCTAGGGAAAAAACCTGCAAAGCACATGCTCGAGTGGCATGCAGAGCTGTGTACAGGAGAAGATAGTGAATGCCTAGTAGGGATTGGCGGACCAAATACCGACATACTTGCACCACGAGGAAGCGCAAAAAGCACGGTACTCGGTTTGTTTGCTGCATGGATGATTGGACGGCATGCATCGAGAAAGTTGATGCTGCGAATTCTCTATATCAGTTATATGGTCGACATTGCTAGAGCAAAGTCAGCGACCATCAAAGGCATCCTGACAAGTTCTAAGTACAGGGAAGTATTCCCAATGGTTCGCTTATCAAAGGTGAGACGATCAGATGAATACTGGGCTATTGATCACGAGTTTGCTGGTATCGAAACTGCTGGTGAAGAGGTGTTCACGATTGCCTGTGGAGGACTGAAAGGTGCTATTACCTCAAAGCGCTCACAGCTGGTGTTGATTGATGACCCTATTAAATCCGCAGGCTCAATCAATAACCCAGATATCAGACGTGAAATGGAAACCACCTGGACCAACGTCATCGCTCCGACGATGTTCATGGGGGCAAGAGCGATTTGCTTAGGTACACGATTCCATTTCGACGACATCCATGCAACGCAATTCGTAGAAAAGAATGGTTGGAAGCAAGTTGTACAGAAAGCAATCCTGACTGACGAGAGCGGCAAGCAACGGTCTTATTGGTCAGACTTCTGGTCTATGAAATATCTAAATGCAAGAAAGCGGGAAGATCGCATTGCTTTTGCTTATCAGTATATGAACACAGCTGTTAAATCAACAGATGTGGGTATTTCACCGGAGCTTATTATTAAATCGAATGTACCAGAAGACTACGACTGCTTAGGCGTGGGTATTGACCTCAGTGCTGGACTAAGTGAAAAGAATGACTGGACTGTAATGACGCTTGGCGGAATCAAGGAAGGCAAGATCTTCTTGATTGATCAAAGACGTGAAAGAACAATGGGTAACCTTCAAAAGATGGACTCATTGTGTCAAATGTTGGCAGACTGGAATATTCTTCAAGAAAATGACGAGGGACAGTTTTTCCCAACGATGTCTCCCTGCATCATTTGGCCTGAAGCAGTTGCCTACCAGACTTCATTTGAAGGAGATTTCAAACGAATAATGTTTGAAAACAGAAGCCTTTTTAACTTGACCTGTTCTCCTGTTAAAGGGTTTAAGGGTGATAAGTTAGCCAGGCTACGAGGTGTGCTTGGTTTATATGAACACAAGCGAGTTGTATGGAATAAGTTCAGAAAATGGGATGTATTAGAAGAGGAGCTTTTAAACTTTGGCCATTCTCAACATGACGATGCTGTGGATTCAATGGTACTTACAATCGGAGGACTCCTTAGAAGAGGTAATTTACAATTAGACTACAATGAAAGTAGTCTTGACTAATTAAGAGAATAATGGCTAGAGATTTACGGGGACTTACCTACAAGGAGATGGGCGAGAAATATCGAAATAAAGTCTCTAAAGACGAATTTAAGTCCCGCCGTAGAGAGCAGAACAAGGCAGCTTTAAATCAAGCAATTGCTGCAACACCTGCTCAACCCCGTATGGCTGGTGATGCTGTTATGGATGTACTCGCTGAACAGCGCACTGGCACCACTGAGCAGAAACAAGCTGCTGTAAATGAGCGCATTATGAATATGCAGCAAAAACAGGAAGCAGGAAAGAATATTAATCAAGCCAAGCTTGACAAATCGATGCAGTTCCGTGACAAATTGGATGCACGTGTTGACAGGCAAAATGAATTCGACGGCAATATCGACACATTTAACTATGGCTCATATGGTTCAGAAAAAGCAGGCCTGAGAGACATTGAGGCCCTTTCAAGAGCAGGGTATAATGCACAAGAAATTGCATCTGATATTGAATCGAAAGGCGTAGAAACTACTAATCGCGGAAATGTACTTTTGAGTAAGTACTTGCGGAATATCATGGAAGAAACTCCTGAGCCGGTGGTTACTCCTACGCCGGAACCGGAACCCACACCTCCTCCCACGATTAACGTAGTTAACCCCGTCATCGATACCAATGTTGGTGGGGGAGGTACCGGTGGTGGAACCCCTGGCGGTGGTGGTAACCCTAGTGGCGGTGGTAACCCTGGTGGTGGGACCTCGAATTCAGATGGAAGCGGCAATGAAACCGCACAAGTCGGCTTTATTGGAGGAGATACTGGAGACGTCAATATGAATGATTCCTTTAACTATGGAACCATCAATACTGGCATCATGAATGAAACCAATAACTATGGTGGCGGCTACGGCGTAGGACAAAACAATACTGGTCTGGCTCAACAGTATATTGATTTGATGCAAGACAACTGGGAGAAATATTCTGGTCCTGGTTACGGCATGTTCATTACTGACAGTCGTTCCAAGTACGCCTCTAAGAACAACCCGATTGATACAGGATCAATCTATGGAAGTATGAACAAGTTTGCGGGCAACATGTATGACCGTGGCATGCTGACCATGGGCGGGCTGTATGGAGACCCCAATAAATTCACTACTCCCGAATATGGGTTTGGATTCCAGGATTTCACTGACAGGCTGAAAGAAGAGGAAGAAGAAAAGGCCAGCTGAGGGCGTACTCAGCTAAACTAATAACATAGTGAGCTGAAAAAATAGTGCAAAAAACCAGTAAACATCTTGACCAAATCCTCTCTGCCGCCAAAGAGCGACGAGGGGATTTGAATGTTGACACAATGATTGTGTCTTCCCATCTTGCCCAGATGCGGATGTTCATGCTGCGTCGTGGGCTGGAGTTTTATTGCGAGCAGGACAGCTACAACAAACGAGATTCATTTATTGCCAAGGTTATAGAAGACAACATGCTCGAGATGAAACTCGACAGCATTGTTGACTACTTCCTTTGTGACGGACAAGGTCTGTTTTATTTCCGCCCTTCGGGTGACTCATATCAAATTCTGTACTTCCCTAAAGACAGCTACCGGTGTTACCGCGACCAAGCCGGTGAAATCGATACGGTTGAACTGATCTACAGCTTTAATGTCCGTGGTGGGAACCAAATGGACATGTTCCCCAGTGCTGATGGTAAGAGGAAGAAGTACATCCGCCTACGGGTTTTTAAAGACAAAATCGAGCAGACCGTATCAAACGAAAAGATTGAGTTTGAAGACGTCACTGGAGTGGCTCAGAGCACTCGTCCAGGGCAGACAGAGACTTTGACGAACAGCCTTGGATTCATCCCTGCTTGTGAAGTCTTTAACCATATGGACTGCACTGGCGAGTCATCAGGTAATGGTGAATTCGATTGGCTAGCTAATCAAATCCTGTATCACGACGAGCTCGTCAGAAACGTCCGCAAGAACCTGCGCTTCTTTGGTAACCCCACTCTCATCACCAGTCGTCCAAAGCACGACATCACTGAGTCTGGTGACGAATCAACCTTCCGTCCGACTATTAGTTCACAAGCCGGGTTTGTGGGCATGGGTCAGCCCAGTACCCGAATGTCGAGTCCGTTTGGAACACCGTCTCCGATTGATGGGCAAATTAAAGTCCCAAGGGTGATTGCGAACCTTGAACCCACTGACCGGATTAACTACCTGACACCTGACAGCGTGTCTGGTGATCAGAACATGTACGTCAAGCAGTATCGGTCAGAAATTCGGCTTGCTCTCGGAGGTGTTGATGACATTGACATTGGCCAGGCATCCACTGCCTATGAGATCAAAAGCTTGTATGGCCGAGTAGCAGCTACTGCTGAGAAGAAGTGTAGAGCCCTGTTTACATATGGTCTATCCAGAATCTTCTCAATGATGTTGGTTCATGAGGAGTATCTCTTCATGACTTCGTTTGCTACAGCGAATGGATTGCAAAAACCAGACCCACCGCTTGCTGAAGATTTCAATGGTGATGTTCAAGCATTGAGCGAGGCAAATGTGAAATATGGCAAAGCAATGGCTAAATTCACTAAACAACGAGATGAATTACTTTCCGCTACACTGGAGTCAGGCGAAATGCCTCCTGGTGTTACAGGTCTAGTTCCAGATGGAAGCACTCGTGTTTCCTGGCGTTGGACTGGTGAAGTATTCGAGGAGCAGTCTCAGGACATTTTGAATAACAGCATTGTTGTTCGAAACCTCCAAGAATTAGGTGTCGACTCTGTTGAAGCACTTAAGTATCTCTTCCCCAGCAAAACCGACGAAGAAAGAGCAGGCATGTTGAGTGGTTATCCATTCCGGATGGTCAAAGAAACTCAACAGTCACTCGGAACATTTATAAGTCTTTTAGGCAACATGTATCAGTTGCCGCATCCTCAGACGCCAAACCTACCTCTTGCGTCTGACCCCAATCTCGATATAACCCAATTCCTATATCGATCACTTGAATTTTTACGAAAGGAGCTAAGTTACAGTGGACGCTACACCCCAAGCACCGACGATCCAAGCCCCGTCAAGCTCAGCGATGCCGACCGCATCCGCGCCGAGCGTGGCACCGAGCCAAGGGATCTCCGCACCTATCAGCTACCAGGCCTCACCGACAACGGCTTCGGTGGACCAAGCAGCATCAATCCCAACAAACCAAACCCCGCAGCTTTCGGCACCTCAGGCGAATCCCTGGCAACAGGCGTTTCAGGCTCTGAGCGCAAGTCTGAATACGAGCAGCCCATCCCAAGCCCCGGCAGCAACTTATCAGTCCCAAGTAACTCCGACCCCGCAGGCGGTGGTATCGGATCCCTGGGCTTCGGTAGCACCTTCAGCCCAAATCCAGGCAGCCCCGACTTACAGTCGCCAAGCTACAACCCCAACTTACTCACAAGAGCAAGTGGCTCAGATCGTGGGTCAGGCTCAAGCTCAGGCTCAGGCTCAAGCAACCGACGCGTATCTAAGTCAAATAAGCGACGAAAGTCTTGAAGTTCTTCAGCACTTTGGAGCCGAGACACCCGCTCTGCTTAACAACTATGCCTGTGCAGTGGAAGACGCTCTGATCGAGCAAGTTCAAAACTTCCAAAAGCAGGCTCAGATTGTTAATGGTCTGGGTACCCAGAACAACGCGATGAACGTGATGCTCACGGATCCCGATGTTCTTGCTGACTATGTCAACGAGTTCTACGGTCCTCAGGGTCCTTATCCGACTGAAACTCCTCAAGAGGAAGCTGAGCGTGTTCAAACTGAAGCCCGTGCTCAGTTTGCCAAGGAAATCGAAGCACAAGAACGGTCCACCCAGGTCCCTGCTTCCTTCCAGCGTCCTCAAATGGAAATGCCTACCCCTGGCCGCACTGGAAACCCCACCAATGATTTCTGGGGCAGCTTCAGTGAGTTGATGGACAGCCGTCCTGACCAAGCCTGGCAGTATCTGGCACAGGCTCCTCAGGGTGCCCTGCAAGGCAAGATGCTGGTGCAGGATCTCTGATACTGATCAGATAAATAATTGCGAAGGGGGTGCTAGTTCACCCCCTTTACAATAGTTATATAGAACCAAGTAATTAAAATGTATAACGCTACTCAAACGTTCATGGCTTCTGATGCGATGCGTGGAAACGCAGGCATGCACCGCCAAGTAGCACCAGGTTTACCTAATGCAGCTGATACAAGCAGCTATACCAACCTAGATGGTGATCCTCAGAGCGTACTGAGGAATCAAATGCTTAATCAGTCCATGATTGGAAACATTGCTTCATCAGCTTCGCAAAATACTGGCGATGCAATCCAGAACGTCAGAGAAACAGTACGTAGTGATTCTCAAAAGAACTATGAGGGTCAATTGTTCTTGAACAATTACATCGCTGAAAATCTTGAAGCCGCTGGTGAAGGAACTCAGTTGATGGCACTAGGAAGCGGTGGAAATATGGAAGAGCTATTACGAATCGTTCAAGCTGGTAAACAGCTAACTAACGGCATGGAAATTATTTGATCTGTATAGAATAGTTATATAGATGGTGGTGTCATACCGTGCGCTTAGCTGGTGAAATTGAATGCGGCCCTGAGGTGTTTCAAGCTATTTGGAAACACTTGAAGTCCGATGGCTTGCCAGATCAGGCTGCAAATCAGCTTGCCGCTGAAATGATGATGCACGGAGACGACGTGGATACATCAATTGAAAAGTACGAGCGTTACTACGCTATGTACAAAGAGAAGGGATATTGCGACGAAGCAGCACAAGCCATGGCAGTGGAAGCAATGGAAGGAAGAGAAGAGCCACCAGAAAGCAATACTCGTTACGCAATGATTCACGGTTGATGTATAGTTAATTGACCGAGAACGGATATATGGCAACAACAAAAATGACGGGCGACTCCGTGCGAGCGTACCTGCGAGAAATTGGCCGAGTTCCTCTTCTAGAACATGAGGAGGAAATCATTCTCGGTCGCAAGGTCCAACGGTTAATGGAGATCGAGGAGAAGCGAAAGGAGCTTGAGTCATCACTTCAACAGAACTTCAGTGACAAAGAACTCTGTGAAATGATGGCTTGCGATTGGATCCGCTTCCGAAGAGATCTGCGCGAAGGACGGAAAGCCAAAGACAAAATGGTTACAGCAAACCTGCGTCTTGTGGTGAGCGTCGCGAAGAAATATACCAAAAGGAATATGGAGCTTCTTGATATTATTCAAGAAGGGACAATCGGGTTGGTCAGGGGTGTCGAAAAGTTTGATCCGGGTCGTGGTTATAAGTTCAGTACTTATGCTTATTGGTGGATTAGACAAGGTATCACGCGTGCGATTGCCGAAAAGAGTAGAGCAATTCGACTGCCCATCCATATCACGGAAAATCTAAATCGCCTTAAAAAAGCTCAACGTGATCTATCACAGAAGAATGGCTACATGCCTACCGTCTCTGAACTAGCAGATGAATTAAAGCTCAGTCAGGACGACATCAAAGATCTGATGTGTAAAGCGCGTCATCCAACTTCCCTTGAGGTCAAGATTGGGGAAAACCGTGATACAGCTCTGATCGATCTACTTGAAGATGAAAACCAGCTTCCAGAGATGCTTCTGGAAAGAGCTTGCGTAAAGGATGATATTCACGATTTACTTGCGAGTCTGCCCGAAATCCAATCAGCTGTCATATGCATGCGCTACGGGATTGGTGAGGAAGTTCTCGAACCCATGTCAATGACTGCTGTGGGACAAGTCTTGAACATGAGTCGTGACCGTGTGCGAACGCTGGAAAATAATGGACTAAAGAAGCTACAGGAACATAGCAAATCTATCGCCGAGTATCTGGCATAAAATAGGGATATATAGAAAGGGTTTGTCAGATGACTGACGTAAGTAATCAGCTAAATCAAATAAGAGGTACTTACGGCGGCAGTGATCTTTCAAACCCTGAATACTTTGCTTCGAGCAAATCACTCAACTTATCAAGTTCATCAAATAGCATCCAGAATGCGACCGGACCAACAATCACAACGGTTCCATTTAAGCTAAGCCTTGAAGATACAGTCGGCTTATTTGGAGCAGAAAATTTTTACGTAAAAGTTACGCTTGACATTACAGACACAGGCAACAATTTTACTACAGTGAATGATTACTCAGGCGCAATTTCGTCTGAAGATGTTCAACTATTAAATACATATACGACTGCGTCAGAAGATGACACTTTAGACTTGGCTCCCGTTAATGACTTTGAGCCCTCCAAGAGGGGCAGAGGGTTTGACGAACTCATCGAGCCAATTATTTCTGTATCTCTCAACAATGTAGGCACAGGTAATATTTACAACGACTCTCACATTGACGCAAGACTATACGACAAGACCTTCAAAGAGATATCTGATTACGAAACTCTGGCCAACAAGAAGTCAGTTTTCTATCTTGGCGTACATTGCAGAAATACAAGACGTATACCTTACAACATAGAAATAGATATTGGTGATTCGATCACAGTTAAAAGTGAATTAAGCGAAAACCTCAGGCAAACAATTATTCCTTAAGGTTCGCTTTATTGGTCTCCACTCCAGGTTGTCACTGGAGCAATTGCCCTTGTCGCCGTCCAGGTGGATGATCACAGAACAGCCCTTGGCGTTGCCATGAGGAGTGGGTGGAGGCGGAAGAAATGCGTAGGCAACAAGCTTATGGACACAGCAATATATAGGTGCTTTACGTCCAATACGCTGCATCAAAGTAACCATCGGATAGCCAGCTTTGTGCATCTTTTGTTTAAGAATTCTGTCGACAGATCCTTTGGTGCTTTTGACCTGACCATTGCGATTTATGTAATATTCAATGCAGCTCTCAAAGCCAGGCAAGGTATGCACTGGTACCCACTCTTGAGTGTCAATAAATGTACCCATAATATTTCGGAAACACTTCACATAGTCTAGTTATAAGTATTACTATTTATACATGTGGCTACGTCGAAGCCGCTAATAATAAACCTTTTAGCTTACGGAGTTACGATCTATGTGGATCGATAATGACTTTCCAAAGCTTCTTGGTGCAGAGCTTTACCGTCCTCATCCTGCCTACATCATTGAGATGGCAGTTGAGCCGGTAGTTGTCCACGATTTTTCCAGGCAGCCCGGGCAAACCGTGCAGCTTGATAGATATCGCTTCTGGGGCAAGCCTGGCACTAAGGAGTCCCGTGAGCGGACTGCCGATCAGACTCTCGGTTCCGCAAGCGCACGCAACATCGTTAAGGACAAAGTTCTGGTGACTCTTAAGGAGTACACCGGTCCTGCTGATTCCCGCGATTCTGCACAACCTTCCACCTTCAAGGTGGCCCGTGAAACCCTCATCACCGCTCAGCGACTGCTTCTTGACACTGGTAACTTGAATGTTTTCCACCAGTCCATTGGTAGCCTGACCCTGCTGGATGACTACCGTAGATGGCGTGATCGCGTCTTTGCCAACGAACTTCTGAAGGCAGAAGCTGAAGGCGCAGCTGATTCAGATAAAGGTGGTTATTACCTTCCTGGCAGTAAGACCAAAGGTGGTTCCGGTGGCACGCTTGGTGTTACCTATGCCTCTGGCGAATCTGCCAAGTTTAGCGTAAAGACTGACCTCCTCGAGGTGGTCAAGGACATGCGTAAGCGCAACGTGCCTACCTTCGCTGACGGGTACTACCGCTGCATCGTCGATCCGACCGCCTTAATGCACCTTCGACAGGACAGTGACTTCCGCGAGGTGGCCCGCTATCCGGGTGCAGGCATGGTTAACCCCATGAACCCCTCTGCAGGTCCTTCTGCTAACTTCTTCCAAGGAATGGGTCCTGCATACGGCCAAGCTGGTTTCGTAGCTGGTGCACCGCAAATGCCAACGGGATTCTTATTTGAAGGATGCAGATTCTTCGAATCAACGAACCTTCCTGAGACCACTTACAACCTGGTCGTGACCTCTGAATCTTCTAGCGCTGCTGATTACACAGCTGCACAGCTGATTTTCTTCGGTCCCCAGGCAGTTGGTGTTGGTATTGGCGGAAACAATGCCCAAATTCTTCTCAATAATAATGATGACTTCTCACGATTCGTTATTATGATTTGGTCCTTGTTTGCTGGTTTTGAAGTTCTTAATAAGGACTTCATTACGGTCGGTTACTCTTTCGTATATTGATAGGAGGTAACTAAAAATGTCCGTAATTTTTCCTGGAAACTATGTGAGTCACCTGAATGCTTATCGCAATCAGGGCGTTCTGGCTCTCCCCGGTATTGAGTTTTACCGCATGGTCGGCGCAGCTGTGATCCCTGCATCTACAGCCAACTCCGCCCAAACATTGACACTTAAGGTGCTGTCTCCCGACATGCGCGGTGACGACAAGCCCCGTGCTGACAAGAATCTTGTTATTCCTACTGGCGCTGCTATTTATCGCACCGCTGTCAGCGTGGTCAACCTGAAGTCCCAAGGTGCTTCTGACACCATCACAGTGACCGGAGTTTCTCCTGCTGCTGTGCTGACTGCTTCCGGCACTGAGTTCCCTGCTGCTGGTGCCACTACGACTTTCAACGGTCTTGGTGATGCTGGTGGTTCCGCATCGATCACCCGTCTTGCCTCTGATACGACTGTGACTGCCGTCACTGCCGCTAATGGCCTGACTGTGGTTGAGCCCAAGTCTGGTGCCGAAGGCGAAAGCCAGTCGGCTGTCATCGTGGAAGTCTGCTTCTTCCTTGACGGTGCTGCACCTGATGCTGGTGATGTTCACCTGCCTTTCAAAGTTGTTGCTGGCGCTTGATCGTCTAACAACTCAGTGATTAAAGCGTCCTTCGGGGCGCTTTTTTCATGTCTATAATTAAAAGAGACTAATTAGGTCAATAATGAGTAAATTATTTCAGGACAAGAACACTGGAAAGCTTGTCGAATTCATCAGTAAGCATGACAAAGAGTATGCGATGATTCGCGATTCCGGTGGTCTAGTGAGCTATGTATCTTTAGCTCAGTTGGTTCCATACGATGTCGACAAAGGTCGCCTTAGTAATGTGGTAGCTCCTGAGATTCAGCCTGAGGCTGACGAGCAACCTCCCGAGACTGTTGTCCCTATTGAGGATACTCGCCTTAACTTGAATGCGGCTACGGCTGAAATTATTCAAAAGCGCTTGCCTGGTGTTGGTTATGCCACCGCTAAAAAGGTTGTTGAACTTCGAATGTCATTGTCTGGTGAACGCTTTACCAATCTCAAACAACTGGAAAACATCCCGCGTGTTAACTGGGAACAGCTGATTGAAGAAGATCTAATCTTTATTAGTTAAAATAAAGATATTAAGAAGTGGCAGATGATGAATACAAAGGCTCTTGAGCAAGCTTTATATTTAGAAGCGCTTAGACGCGATGAAGAACGTCTGCCTGTTGAAGCTGCTGTAATCCCTGGAGCTGCTCTAGGTGCCTTAGGCGGTTATCAATTAGGTCGTCCAGTCAATGCACTAGGTGATGTAATTAATAAAGTACGAGGCGCTAATCCCGTACAAGAAGATCTATCGAATCAACCGATTCGTCAAATTCGTCAAGGTGTCAGAAGGGCACTTAGGCCTGGCTTCAGAACGGCTGGAGCTCTTGGTGGAGCACTACTGGGAGGTTTAGGAGGTAAGCAGCTGCGCGATGAATTGATTGCTGAATCCCCCGAAGCACGGTTACTAGCAAAAATACAGATCGGTCAGGAGCTTGATGAATTTGACCTCGCGATATTAGAGGAGGTTGCCACGGCTCATTACAACAATCTTGCCCAATTCAGCCGGGGGGCCTGATGCAGTTAGACGAATATTACAAGTCAAAAGTCCGCTACCACCTCGCTTACAACGCTGGGGCTCAGATCCCCGCTGGTGACCGAGCACGATTAGAAGAGGCAATGGCGCTTATCCCAGATCAGATCTGGTACGACGAAATTATTTATCACGTCAAGCGTTGCGACATTGCTTGGAAAGCTAGTGCTGCTATACCAGATGACTACTTTGATCCAAATGGTAGTCAGACCCTGAACCCATCCAGACAAGAAGTTATTGCTGGCGATGTTCAGCGAACTATCAATACTTCTGATCCGCTGAAAGGTGATGAATACTTCCGTGAGATCTATTTGCGTGAATGCGATCGACTGGCTGAGAGTCTGTATGTAGCAAACTACAGGCGTCCAGAAACTCGTCGATACGCTTTTGAGCGCTCTGGTGGTGAATTTATCCTTGCTGTACCTGGGCCTGCTGACACAGCAGTTGGTACTCGTATTTTCTTAAATGAAAACTGGCGTTAAGTGTAGAATAGTCTTAGTAGAAGAACATATCAATTATGTCGTTCGAAACGCATAGGACTAATAGTGGTGAACGTGAATACGCTTCGTTGCTTATGTCCAAAAAAGCTCAGGAGAATAACAACCCATATGTGATGGGGATTCAGCCGGATCCAAAGTATGGAGCTGTTGATCCTGATCTTAAAAGGGATATGGACTTCTCCCAGCCTGATACTGCCGGAAATATTGCACCTCCTGACGTTAAGAGCACAGGCAACGCAGAGATGGGAGTCTCTGCAACAACAGAACCGAACCGTGATCCTCAAGAGTTTCAGCAGGAATACTTGATGGCGACACTCAAAAAAATCGCCAACGGTGAAAACCGGAACTACAACGATCACTCTCAGATCATTTAATAGTCATGAGCAACTCAAAAAGAGCGCGTCGAGAAAAGCTGGACCCAAAGTCACTCAAGGAAGCCAAGCAGATGTCTGCCTTTCCCGGTGGGCCTATGAACAACACTCCGCAGAACGTTGCTTCTGTACCCATGACTGGGATGACACTTGATGGGTCAGCGCCACTGTTCCCTTATCAGGACTCTGGTTTGGCACAGAACGATATGCGTGCCTATACACCCATCCCCAACGAAAACAGTGGGATGCCCCAGAGCATGGCAATTGGAAGGCTGTACAACAACAACCCCTACGGTTTGCAGCCCAATCCAACTCCTGAACAGGCTGCGGGGATGTCTGGCTCTTATCTGGGAAAACAGGCTGAGGATCGTGGTCTGTACGCAACGATGCTGGGACCGACAGGTATGCCTGTCCAACCAGGTCCTGGTGGTTCCACTCCTCAGAATCAACAAACTGCACAAGCCCTGCCCCTTCAGGGCATGCAAAGCGCAGAAGTTCAGCCGAAAGGTATGAACACTCGATCTGGCAAACGTTCTAAAGCGTAATTAATATCATGGCTTCTACTTCCACTAACAAACAGCCTCTGCTAGTTGATCACGTATTTCACTATCTGTGTGATACAAATAATGCTGTTGTCTCAAGTCTGGACGTCAGCGGTACAAACTCAGCTAAGGTCGTCATCGACTCAACCACTGCAGATGGTGCTGTCGTCGAAGCGATCTACTTGATTTCTCGTGGCACTACTGCACACGTAGTGAACTTCTACCTGTCCACGGCAGCTGACTTCCTCCGTCCGACACAAGGCCTTTTCCTAGGTTCACTGACGGCACAAACCACTGCAAAGCTTCGGACTGACTACAGCGCATTCCCCAATGTGTTGGCACCTTTGCCTTCTGCTGGTTCAAACGCACAAGTAGGTGCTCTGTACGTACCTAAAGGTTATGCGCTCTGGGTCGCACGCGAAAACACAAACTCTGCCGCTGTATCTGATGGACCGATCTTTGGCGTACAAGGCGGCTGGTACTGATGCCTAGAAAGCAAAACGGATGGGGTAATCCCAAGTCCATTGCTTTTAATAAAGTCGATAACCAGATAAGCAAAGGTAAGAAGAGGCGTTCCTCCGGTTACTACCCCAGTGATCGGAGCTTTGGAAGCAGCGTGCATCGCTCAGTCATCGAGCAGTTTGATCTCGAAAGTGATTGGGTGAAATGGCGTAAGGGTTTTGAGTACTACAACAAGGCTGCTTGGTACGAGCTCGAGGAATACGACGAGACAAGCGGCACATCCTCAGCTCAGCAGATCAGCTCAAAGCTGTATCAGGGAACTCCATATGAAGTAGACGTAGAGTTCACCGGATATCGGTTTGCTACCAAGAACGCTGACAGCAGTAATCATTACGTACTCAAACGGACGCCTACGTCGCAACCAAGTCTGGGAACAATTACAGCTGTTCAGAACGATCCGTTTGTATACAAGTCAAATCAAGCATTCAGAGAGATATGGTGCCAGATATCAACAGGTTCTGATTTTCGGTTGCTATATCAGATGCTTGGTGAGCGTCTTACAGATGGTTCAAGTACGGCCACTCTGAAAAATATTCTGACAAGCCAATCACGTCCAGGACTTTATATAGGTAAAAACACAGCCCCGGATCGAACTCTTGTCACAGCGCGAGTTCCTCTTTCAAGTGTTCTGGCGACTACATTTATCCAGAACAACAACAATGATGTCCAGGCCCTGGTGGGCAAGCTGGTATATGTCAATGACTTTTATGTAGACAAAACAATTGGAGCTGTTACCAGTGCAGTATTTAGAGATGACGAGGAGTTTTTCTTTGTAGATGTAGAAGACAACAACACGAATGTAGATCTAAAGATCCTTGACATCACTTCCGAGTTACCACCTTCCCTCTATGACATTGCTGGCCTGAACACATTGTTCCAGACATCAACAGCAGATGTTGAGATTAAAGCAACATATGGTTATGAGAAAAACAAGTACCAAAGATTTTTCGGCTCGCAATATCTTACAGGACAATTAGCTGAGACTGAAACATCACGGGTGAACTACAGCGTGCTTCCTTATTTGATTAACTCAGTACGTATTGATGGAAGCGAGCTGCTGATCGAATCAATCAGGTTTGATTCTGAGTTCAAGCTTCAGGCGGATATTACTAATGGCTATTTAGTGTTCACGGATAATTCCTTCACACTGCAGGAAGAGGATGTATATGACGGTCAGTACTACCACCAGTTGGGAGACCCCTCTGCTGACAGGTGGCAGAGACTGAATACGGATGTAGATCCCTGGATGGATGAGGTGTTTACAAGCTCGAATCCCATACAGCCTGCTGTCACCTATGCCTGTAGCTGCCCGAATTTCGCTAGTGCTCAGCTACGCATGCCCCAGAGTAGTCAGAGCGCTGACCAGAGAAAAAACAACAGGCAAGAGCGTTATCCATTGCCCTCTGCATTAAGTCCCTCTACCTTCGACAAGCAGGGTCAAATAGGAGCAGCAGGTTATATACAGAGCTGGGAGCGGGAGGAAAGACGCCTTGGCTTCAAGCTCTGCAAGCACGTCATTGCAGCCTTGTTTATTGACGACGTTAAAGTTGTTGAGCCAAACACGTATCCAAGTATTGATACACGAGAGAAGTTCGAAGAAAAATTAGCTATCGAGATTGAGGAAGTAGGCGATCGTTTTGTAGATTCGTACAAAAGAAGTGGAATAACAACCCTAGAGCTAGTGTTTGCATTAGCGCAGGGATTAAATCTGGACGATGTAGAAACAGCAATGGTAATTCTAGGAAGCACATATTAAGTAGATACAATAGATTTAAGGTGTAGCACGAATTAGATTGTGACTTATAATCCACAAGCTGGAACAAACTGGCCTCCGGGTTTAGATACAGGCCAAAGTATTGAAGGCATAATTGCAGCCTTTAACGACCTAAGAATACCAAGAGGTCTTACTCCAAAAGAGTATCCATCTAATTACGGCGGAATAATTGCTGCAATTCAAGATCTGCTTGATCTGGGTGAAGTCACCATGAGTGAGTTCCCTCCGAATTGGGAATTACAGTACGACGGAAATAACAACATTACTGGCGGAAGCTTCGCCTATACACCTCGTGATGGTCATCTTTGGTTTGACACCAGAATCGGTCGTCTCATGGTCTGGGATACCGATGCTTATTACCAAACGAATGGAGCTGATGGACTAACAGCTGCTAGCCCAAACCAGCCGACAAGAGAAGTTGAAGGTGCACTTTGGTTCAACACTGGAAACCAAAATCTATACATTTATTATGGAGGTGCGTGGAATCTAGCAATTGCGACTAATGCTGTCTCTACACCAACCTTACCCTTAAGCAGTGCAACACAAACTTACTACGGCAACGTTAATCCACTGTATGTAAACGTTTCTCAGTTTGCACCTGCAAGTCCATCTGACCGCAATCAGGCTGTCTTGAATCGATGGATTTTCCAGGCAGTACGAGAACTAGATGCAGCAATTGTTACTAATGAAGCTGCTGCTATTGCTCCAGCTGCAGCCAGCGCCCCAACAAGCTCCTTACAAGAAGGCGACTTGTATTTCAATACTGGCGACTTGAACCTGTATGTCTATAACACGATCAATGGTACAGCAGCATGGCGTCATGCTATTAATCCGACAAACTTCTCTGATGATCGATTAAAAAATAAAGATAGTGAAGTCAGTGATGCTCTGACAAAACTGAACGATATAAACGCTTTCTATTACTACGAAAATGACGTAGCGAAGGGATTAGGATTTAGAAACGACAAAAGGCAGCTGGGATTGTCAGCGCAGGAATTAAAGGAAGTAGTTCCAGAAGTTGTAAGCCTTGCTGCCTTCGACAAAGAACTAGATCCCGATACAGGAAAATTTAAGTCAAGGTCTGGAAAGAATTACTTGACTGTCGATTATGAAAAGCTTGCAGCATTCTCACTTCAAGCAATTAAAGACTTAGCTAACACTGTAGACCACAAGGCAGACCAAGCCGATGTAGATACAATCCGCATTGAGCTGTTGACCGACACAACAGTCTTAGGCAAGAAGCTGGGTGGACAGATTGAAGAACTTGCTGCGTATGTAGGTGATGTGAATGATTATGCAAAAACCTCTGACATCGGAGATATTAATGACCTGATTAAGGAACTGCAAAAGGAAGTAAAACTAATAGATAAAAAAGAGATTGATTTCACAGCATATGCAACAACAACAGAACTCACAGAAGGACTGGTTGACCTACAAGAATCACTGATTAAACTTCATAAGTCAAGTGAAGTCTATGTAGATCAACGAATCGAACTTGTAAAAGAGACTATCCCTGATCGTGAAGAGGTATCTACAAAGACTGATCTAAAAAAAGCTATTGATGCTTTAGATAGAAAAGTCAAAAACAAGAAGTACTTGAGCGGCAAGGGTGGTGAGATCTTTGGTTGCCTGCAAATTCAGAACTCTGACATTGAGTTGCCATCCTTTGACTTCTCAACATCTGCCTCTGACAGTCAAAAGGCCTGGCGCTTTAAAACAAATACTGGCGAGGAAACACTGGTTGATTTCGGAACAACTCAAGCGTTCTGGGAATATGCTTGGGAATTCACAGCCAATGAAGACTTTTGTTGGAACGGACCAGAAGGCAAGGTATTCAGCATTGGCCGTGATGGAGCAGCTTGTACCAAAATCGTTATTGGACAATTCGGTGAGAATGACGAAAAAGGTCGTGTAGTGAATAACTGTATTGATGTCGGGGAACGGTTAGATGCATATCAAAAAACTTTTGAAGGGATCCGTTCTGCGTTATCGAGTGCAGAAGATTTTGATTCATTCAAAGAGCTAGCTCTGCAACATTTGAAAAAAGTTTAATTACAATTGAGATAACAAAACAACGGTTCATATGTTTAACAAAGAAGACTTTGAACTATCACTCGAAACCGAGCTTAAGCTTCGGGTGTTTAAAGACGAAATCAACACGGCAACAGATGTAGAGGCGCTTAAAGAAAATCTAATTAATGTCACAGAGTTACTAGTCCACTACCAGCAACTTCTAAACGTTGTATTGAAGAAGCAGCTTGAGAGCGATAGTAATAATCTATTACCAAAAATCAGTGCAGATGAAGAGGGTAAAATAAATATAGTGGAACTTTAATAATTGTTATGCCCAATATTGGAGAAACAAAAACGAAATATGGGCGCTCATACGTTTATTTGAAGCCCAACACGTCAATCAATAATCTTCCAGAGGCTGCAAACCTCGGTATATGGAGATTAAATACTGATGATGATTGGATTACAGCAAACTCTATTGGTGCGACAGTTTCCTTCGATGCCTTGCTGGATAACTCAGTAAGCAGTATTGAGATTGGGCAACTTGTTTATCTCACATCTACAGGTACTGTAAGACTTGCAAATGCATCTAGTATTGCCACAGCTGTGGTGGCCGGTGTGGCAACAAATACGGCTACCGCTGGACAAACAGTGACTGTGGGAACGAGCACAAGTATTCTTGTCCCAGACCTTTCAGTATGCGTAGATGGGGCAACTTCATCTAGCTCACTGACAATTGGCGCTGCTTATTATCTGAGTAGCCTCACGTCTGGCAATTGGACCGCCACACCAGATACAACTACAACAAATAAAGTCGTTGCTCCAGTCGGGTTTGCAGTCGCAAGCAATCGACTATCCCTCGACGTCGACAACACCACGATAGTTTGATATGGCTAACTTTAAACCAACAGTACTAAACACAACTGGTCGTCAGCAAAAGATTCGTTCTACTGATAACTTGTTAATTGAAGCAACACCGACGCAAAGTACACATGCAACAAACAAGGCTTTTGTTGACGGGGAAATAACGACGGTCAACGCATCAATAACTAGTGAAGTAGCAACATTAAATTCCACAATTACATCGCAGATCGCTGCTGTAAATACTACGATCAGCAACCTTACAAAATCAGATGTTGGTCTAGGTAACGTAGATAACACATCTGACGCAAACAAGCCGATTTCAACAGCGGTTCAAAATGCTTTCAATGCGCTTACTAAAAGCGACGTAGGCTTAAACAATGTAGATAACACGTCTGATGCAAACAAGCCTGTTTCTACAGCCCAACAAACTGCTTTAAATGCTAAGGCTGATTTAGTAGGTGGTTTAGTACCAACATCGCAGCTGCCTTCTTTGGCAGTAACTGAGTATCTAGGCAGTGTTGCCAACCAGGCAGCGTTGCTGGCGTTGTCGGGTCAAAAGGGTGACTGGGCAATACGGACTGACACTGGCTCGACCTGGGTGATCGTAGGTAACAACCCCAGTCAAATCAGTAGTTGGGTTGAGCTAGCAACTCCAGCTGACGCCGTGAGTTCCGTGAACGGCTACACAGGTAGCGTCACACTCGGCCATGCTGACGTCGGTGCGTTAGCTCTGACAGGCGGTTCATTAACAGGCGCTGTTACCTCGTCATCAAACATCAGTGCTGTGAACCTGACGGGTTCAGGTAATCTATCCATTGTTGGCATCACTGCTACTGGGACAGTAAGTGGAGCAAATCTTTCAACATCCGGAAATTTAACCACTGTTGGGATTACTGCAAGCGGCAATATTGGATGTGTTGATTTAACTGCATCTGGAAATGTAAGCATTACCGGAACACTCTCTGCCGCATCAATTGATGGTGGAGTCTATGCAAGTTGATTGAGTACAATAGGGTTATAGAATAGCTGGAATACTGTGAAACTACAACTTAAAAGAAGCAGCACTCTTGTATCTGGTAGCGCCAAACCTCCCCTGGCAACTCAGTTGGCGTTTGGCGAGTTAGCTATTAACTTTAATGCAACCGACCCAAAGTTATTCTTTAAGGATTCGACAGGTACTGTTATAGGATTAACGGACGGGTACCTGAAACTTAGTACAGGTGGAACGCTGGGTGGTGACCTCATACTAAATGGTGATCCAACTTCAGCGTTAATGCCAGCAACGAAGCAGTACACAGACACTGCAATAACTAACTTGAGTAACAGCATCAGTTACCCAGTTACATCAGTAAATTCACAGACAGGAGCTGTCTCTTTAGATTACACAAATGTTGGAGCACCAAGTACTAGTGGAGCAAATGCAACAGGTTCCAACTGGAATATCGGCATTCTTGGAAACAGTGCAACAACAACAAAGTTAGCTACAACCAGAAATATTGCATTGACTGGTGATGTAACTGGCAGCGTAAATTTTGATGGCACCTCGAACGTAACAATCAGCGCTGTGGTTGTGGATGATAGCCACAATCATGTGATCTCCAATATTGACGGATTACAGACTGCACTCAACGGTAAACAGGATATTGGTTCTCCTTCTTCAAACGCCCTTCAATTAAACGGCAAAGCAGATACAAGTTTTGTTCAAACAACTAATTTAACGTCACTGAATTCAGACAGTCGAAACACGCGTGGTGTAACCCGTCTATATCGACGCGATAATAATTCTGATTATAGTGTTCAAACTGATTGGACTGGTACAAGGTGGAGACTGCGTGGATATAACGGCGATACCTATCATGCTCCTTGTGAGGTTGGTTTTGCAGAAACTGCGGCAGCCTGGAGAACTGCAAGGACGATTACTTTTACAGGTGATGCAACTGGATCCTTAACGTTAGACGGATCACAGAATAAGTCCGTCGCCATGCAGGTGTTAGGTAATAGCCATGTTCATAATTTTAATACCATTAATGATGGTAATGGTGGAACACGAATAACATTTACTGGTGATGTTACGGATGGGAGCGATGAAGCAGATATTAACTCAGATACGGTAAATATTTATGCTCAAGATGCATTTAAGGTATTCAGTGGGGGAGGTAGCATAAGGTTTAACGTCAGCACAGATCAAATCGGAAACGCAAAGACTATTGTATATAACGAGTTACTTGTTACTGGCTTTATTACTAGCAATGGCGACATCACTGCTAATTCTGATATCTCACTAAAAGAGAATATAGAAGTCATACCTGATGCTCTCAAAAAGATTCAGCAGATTCGAGGCGTAAGCTTTGATCGTAAGGACATTGATAATTCACCAAGGTGTGTTGGTGTCATTGCACAGGAAGTAGAAGAAGTGCTTCCTGAGGTGGTAAAAATTAACGAGGATGGGATCAGGTCCGTTGCATACGGGAACATGGTGGCTTTACTTATTGAAGCCGTTAAAGAGTTAAAACAGGAAGTTAACAATCTCAAAGGCGAATAAAGATGACTAAGATTCAACTAAATAGATATACTTGAAATAGGTTAGAAGTGCTCAATAGAAATGACTAAAATCCAGCATAAGCGTAGTAGTGTCCTAGTAAGTGGAGCTGCTAAGGCACCAACATCTGCTCAGCTGGACTTCGGTGAGCTAGGAATTAACTTTAATAGCGCTGACCCACAAATTTTTATCAAAGACAGCAGTGGATCAGTAATCAGTATCCTTAGTTCCTATGCACCCTTGTCAGGAGCAACCTTTACTGGTGATGTGAATTTTGATGGTGAAGCAGTCATAAAAGGTGATTCAACTAACTCAGGCACCCTGACTTTAAATAGTGAGACCAATGCAAAGTACGTCAAGCTTCAAGCACCAGCTAACGCTGCTCTAACCAGCTACACTCTCACCCTGCCTGGTAATGACGGTAATAGCGGTAATGTTCTGACAACTGACGGCTCTGGCGGATTAAGTTGGGCCTTGGCTGCAATGACTACTGCGGATAAGAACAAACTTGATGGGATTGAAACAGGAGCTACTGCTGATCAAGTCGGTTCAGAGATTAAATCTCTGTATGAAGGAGAGAGCAATACGAATGCGTTTACAGATGCAGAAAAAAACAAGCTGAGTGGAATTGCAGCAGGTGCTGAGGTTAATGTTAAAGCAGATTTTAATGCAACTTCAGGCGATGCTCAAATTTTAAATAAACCAACCATCCCAACTAACAACAATCAACTGACAAATGGGGCTGGTTACATTACCAGCGCTGATGGTGGCAACGCTGCACAGTTGGGCGGTGCAACTGCAAGCGTTAGCGCAAGCAATAACACCATTGTTAAGAGACACAGCAGCGGTTACGTTTTCGCCAACTACTTCAACACCACAGCCAACGATGTCACCTCTGGTGTCACAAAGATTATGGTGGAAACTGGTAACGATAACTACATCAGACACGGCTCAGCCGGGGCAGTTCGTAGCTTCCTAAACGTTGCTAATGGTGCCAACAATATCACCAACAACAACCAACTTACCAACGGTGCTGGTTATTACTCTAGTGGTTCTTCGCCTACCTTTACTGACGTCTACGCAAACAACTGGTTTAGAAATAATAACAGCGGAGAAGGTTTGTATAACCAAGCTACAGGAGCACATTTCTATTCAGATGGTGATGGCAATTGGAACGTAACAGGTAACACACAAAACCAATCAGTAAGCCTTAGATTCCGAGGCACCCATGCTGGCAATGTTGAAGGCTGGTTGTATGCTTCTGGCGATGGATACTTTGGCTGGCTCAACGATGCCGGTAGTTGGAAAATAAAGAGCCGTATCGCTGACGGCTATTCTCCAAACATACGTTTCGTAGAAGGTTCCGACACGACTTGGAGTGGCGACCCTGGCAGCAATGAAGGGAAGATTGAATATCATTCAGATCGTTTTTATATCGCTTCCGGATCAAACTCTAATAGAATCCTTCAGTTAAGAAAATCTAATAGTGACAAAGCACATTTCGACAACTCGGGAAATCTTAATTGTCCGGCAGTGTATGACACCAATAACACGGGCTATTACCTCGACCCTGCTTCTAACAGCAACTTATATACGGCACGTTTTCAAGGCAATGCTGCCTACATCCGTGGTAGTTCGCCGACACTATATTTTCAGGATACAAACAATAGTAGCGCCATGCTTCACAATAACAGTAATTTACTGTATGTACTGAGAGGTGGCAACGATACAACAAGCTGGAGTCAAGTTGGTAGTCAATGGCCGTTTATTTTTTACCTAAATACCAATAATGCCAAGTGTGGAGGTCAGTTTGAAGCAGTTGGTGACGTCACTGCTAATTCATCCGATCGTCGTTTAAAACAAAATTTCAAACCAATTGAATCTGCTCTTGACAAAGTCCAATCATTAAATGGATTGTTCTTTGATTGGAAGCCTGAGGTTATTGATTTAGGCTTCACTCCAGCTCAGATGGAGGACAATGTTGGATTAATTGCACAGGAAGTTCAAGCAGTTCTCCCCCAAGCAGTGAAGCCAGCTCCATTTGATCAAACCTGGGATAGTGATTTGGAAAAGTGTGTATCTACTTCAGGAGAAGATTATATTACCATTCAATATGAGCGACTAGTACCCCTGCTTGTTGAAGCAATCAAAGAGCTTACCTTACGGTTAACTACCCTCGAAAATAAAGAGTAGTTGATAGAATTGTTTTAGCCAGTTCATATATTATGATTGACCACGATAAAAATCTTGAGACTGTTCTCGAAGCACGTAAGACTTTGGCAAATGAGCTTACTGAACTTCAGGCTTCAATGGATCAAAAAAGAGAAATTTTTCTCAAATACAGCGGGATTATCGAATACCTGAGTTCTCTTAAAAAAGCAGAAGAGAGTAAAGAAGCAGCCACCGAGATCGAGGAGGAATGAACTACACCACCCAGATCACTGCTTTAAAGCGTAAGGACGTTGAAGACTTCAAAGATGTCGTTACGCATGTCAGCTGGCAATTAACCGGCACATCTCATGATGGATATAAAGGCCATTTCTTAGGTGCTACACCAATTGAGGATTTCTCTCAACTTGATGAATTAACGTTTATTCCGTATCAGGATTTACGTGAAGAGCAGGTCATTACTTGGATTGAGGGTGTTCTTGATGCTGATCCTGATTACAAGCAACACATCATAGATTTCATCAAAGATTTCATTGACAGTGAAAGAGAGCTAAGTATCGCTGAAGAGAATTCGCTCCCTTGGGTCGAATCTTAAATCCGTCTGATATCCATCATCCAACCGGAACCCTCTCCCTCGACTATCCATCGGGGGTTCCAGTTTTTGAATGAGTAAGAAACAGACTCACCTTGGTCATGGTTGATATAACCACCATGTACAAGATCTGCTTCACCAAAAGGGTCATGAACCCTCCAGGAGCAATCTGTGTATCCAATGACCACTGAGTAGTGACCTGACCCAGTGGGTTTATAGCTAGGCCCAGCATGCAGCCAGCCACAGGGAGTTGGAATCCCAGAATCGATCTGTCTTTTAAGGTCGTCGGTTGAGGCATTGGTGATGAACTCTGCCTTGAGGCCCAATGAACCCAATGCTTTCACATGCGCTGAAGCAAGAGTTGAGTCCCCATACTCAGCCCTAATTGTGTTGTACTCGTCATCGTTCTTAACTACCCCGTAATACATGCCGACCATTCCGCAGCAGCTAGAAAAACACTCCCTCCATCCGGTGCCAGTCTCGTTATCCAATTGAGACTGAAAGGGGACTTGTAATGGGTTAAGTAGTTCTCTTTTGACCTGATTCCGGTAGGTCTTCACCCAAGTGGATTCAGAATCCTTTAGGTCAGAAGGAAGACGGACGTATAGCTGCTCCAGTGCTGCTTCTTGATGCGCAACACCTTGCTTATAGTAATTAAAGAAGTCTTTGAACTGATTAAGGTTTAGCTGAGACATCTTAATCCGATTTATATACATTCTAATCCTTTAAAATAGGTTAGTGAGGTAATTATCATGTCCCCAGAAGATCGTCAAAAATTTTGGCAATGTGTAGAGAGCGGGGACAATCCTTTGCTTTCGGCGATGTCATCCCTTGTCGAACGCTGGGGCATGCCTGCAATTGTGATGTGCCTGGGTGATATAGCCAACGTGCTTTCTGAAGATGCGATTGACGCAGAAAACCTGACACCGAACCAACGTGGGTTGGTCATGAGTTGCTGTGCACAGGTTTCAAATCTCAGTGATCTAATGCATGCAGAAATGGATTTCGTTAAAAGTGAAGGTTCAAAGTGAGCGATTCTTTAAAACGCCTTGCAGGTGAAGCATTCAACATCATGCCTGACCGGATGAACCTATTCCTCAGGTACATGAGTGGTGTCGGCAATGAGGGGCTGAAGCTCGACGACTCGACACTGCGGTCTATTCGTCAGGCAACAGAGCAGCCAGACAAGGTCGTTGACTACATTGACCCAGAGCAAGCTGCTCGTGAAATATTCGTGGATAATCCTGAAATGAGTGCTCGTTTTCTAGAGAGCAGCAAGTCCCCTATAGAAAAAACAACTTATAAGTATGGGCCTAACGTCCCCACCTCCGGGCCAGTAGATCCTTATATTTTGAATTCTGATAAAGCAGTAACTCAAACGCTCGGACGATTTGTTGCTGATGTCAACGATGACGGGTCTATTCGAGTGACCGATACCTACGACATGCTTAATGAAGCCGAAGACCCAGATTTAGTGTCTGGCTCTTTCCGTCCTGACAAAGCTCTACTAAAACTGCAAGGACTTTACGACCCGGAAGCCCGAGCAAAGCTTTTTAATCAAATCCTCGTTGAGCAAGGCAAAGAACCAACGATGATGCGACCACCTATGGATAATCGGAGTTATCAGCAAAAAATAAAAACTGGAGGCGACAGCCCAACCGGATCGCCATTGTCGCAAGTTGCTCGAGCTGCGATGTATTTGGCTCCTTACAAGCCGCAACCGTTTGATATTGACATTACTGTCCCACCACAAAAATACTAATTATGTCTATCAGAAAAGCAGGAGAAATTTTCTCCGGACTAAACAAACCTAAGAAAACTCCAAAGCATCCAAGTAAGTCACATGCTGTTGTCACTAAGTGTGGCGGCAAGGAGAAGCTAATTCGTTTTGGTCAGCAAGGGGTCAAGGGTGCAGGCAAGGCTCCTAAAACTGAAAAAGAAAAAGCACGTAGAGATTCATATTACGCAAGACACAATGCACAAGATTCAAAACCTGATAAATGTTCTGCGCGATATTGGTCACACAAAGTGAAGTGGTAAAGCTAATTAATTATTAGTTAGAATAACATTAGTGTGGGCTGGTGTCATGGCATTAAAGATTGGGTCTAACACGGTCGTCGATAACAACCGCAAGGGCATTTTCGTTGGATTAAACCCTGGCGTTTTTAATAATTCAAACCGTCCTAGCCATGCTGCAGGTAAAATTATTTACAACAGCTCTACAGGAAATATTCAAGTTAGCAATGGGAGTGCTTGGGCGTAATGTCATTTAAAATTGGATCTAATACAGTTATTGATAACAGCAGGACTGGATTCTTTCAGGGCGTTCAAGTAGGAACTTCTCAACCAAGCAGTCCGTCAACTGGAGAGATTTACTACAACACTAGTACGGGACTGCAGGTCTATAACGGATCTGCCTGGGTTGCTGTTGGAGGTGGAGGTGTGGGGACCACGTCTGCTGCAGATGGCGGCGGTATTGTTTATGCACAAGCTCGCGTACATCACATTTTTACAGCCCCTGACACTTGCGTGGTGCATAAAAATATCTCTCAAGCAAGACTATTGTGTGTTGCCGGAGGTGGCGGGGGCGGAACAGCTATTGGCGGAGGCGGCGGTGCCGGTGGTTTGCGTGAAAGCAACTATTTTACTCTTAACAGTGGAACTTATACCGTTACTGTTGGAGCTGGTGGTACGCAGGGTCAGAGCGGCTCACCTTCTTCTTTCGGAACAATACTAAGTTGCACTGGTGGTGGCGCTGGTGGCTCCAGTGGACAAGCGGGAAGCCCTGGCGGTAGTGGAGGCGGGGGTTCTCACGGTGGACCTCCTAATGGTGTTCGAAATAACAAAGGTAGCGGAATTAGTGGTGAAGGGAACAATGGAGGCAACGGAGGAAACAACGGTATGTCCTGCTTCACTGGTGCAGGAGGAGGTGGTGCAGGAGTGTCTGGTGGTAATGCAAACATTAGGCCTATCGGACTGGGATCTACTATCGGTGGCTCCGGTGGCAACGGTGTAACTGTCAATAGATTCGGCACAAACGGTGGGTACTGTGGGGGAGGCGGTGGTGGTGTAAATAGGGGTCAACCCTCTATTCAAATGCCAGGATATGGAGGAGCACACGGTGGCGGTGGCGGCAACTGGCCCCAAAACAACATGATTTTCGGGAACGTAGATGCATTCTCGTCTGGATCAGGCGGCGGAGGCGCAGGTCAAGGAGTACCTGCAGGCAGGGGATCCGGAGGAATCGTCATCCTCGATTATTCAATTGCACAGCTCTAGTCATGTTTTTAGCAGAATTGAACGAGAACAATCAAGTCGTTTCTATTCACGAAACGTATAAATACTTGTTGTTGGACTTTGGTGATTCTGAAATGACTGAAGAGCAGAAAGCCATTGTTTATATGCGATCAATTTTAGGAGACGATGTGAAGTTAGTTGAGACGAGAGAAACAAATGAGGAAAGTTCCTTTCGAGAACGGATGGCAGAAATTGGAGGAACTTACGACTACGAGGGTGAATACTTCATTAACAAGCAACCTCATGCAAGTTGGGAGTACAACATTGAAAAACACGATTGGTTTGCTCCTGTAGAACATCCAAATACTGAAGCTGCTAACCTCGCGGGTCTGACTATAGAAGAACTAGAATATCAAAATAAAGACATATCAACATATTGGTGGGATGAAGATCAACTTGATTGGATCGAGCTCAAAGACGAATAATAGGGTTGAGCTTGATAAAGAACGAGAGAAAGCAATAGATAATCAAGAACCTGCTCCAGGAATTGAAGCAGCTTTTCCCAAATTAATTCCTGACAAGACCATTCTTGACTGGTCACTAGCGGGGGGAAAGTTTACTTGGCATAAGTACGAAGCACCAGATGGATCGCCACCACCGTCTGACGAAGAAATTTGGCATGAATATCGCAGGGCCTTCCTTCGTTGGCTTACAAAAACAGAAGAAATTAAGCTGTTTAGCACTCCTTTACTGTCATCATTTCCGACGGTAGACCTAAAAGCAATCAAACAAGATTGTCTAAAATTAGCCGAAGAACAAGCACAGAATGAAATCTCTAACCTTGGAGGCTATCAAGGTCATAATTTTTTTAATCAAGAGCTTCATGATGCAATCCTAAATGCCATTCCGCCTGTAAATGTAAACAGTAAGTATGATTTTGAAGTAGAACAAGTTTATAGCTGGGTTAATATTAACGGCAAAGGTGACGCCAATATAGTTCACGATCATAAAGGAATTGATGGTGATCACACTCTATGGTCTGGAGTTTTCTATGTAGAAGTACCGCCTGACTCAGGTTCAATTGTATTTATAGACCCTAGAATTGGACTAATGGCAGACGCTAATCATGCACTTTATGATGGAAATTCTGCATTTGAGATATTACCGCAGTCTGGTCAACTAATTCTATTCCCAAGCTGGCTTCAACACTTTGTAAAAGCTAATAAGAAATCACATGAAAGAATTAGTATTGCATTTAATGTAACCGGAAAACCGATAAAAAGACAATGAGCTGCTCTCCACTAGTATTCTTTATGACAGAATTACCCAAGGATGTGGTTAAAATTCTGGTCAAAGAATTAGAAGAAAAGTATGATGAACAGTGCGAGCCGTCTCTGCTTCATGGTGCTGTAAATTACAACAAATTACGCAATTCATTCAACGCTTGGGTCCCTGATTCAAGCTGGGTTGCTGGTTTCATTATGCACTATGTAATGAAAGCCAATCAAACTAACTTTAAATACGATATTGATAATATTGACGGAAATAATATTCAGTACACCAGATATGGTCCAGGTCAAACTTATGGTTGGCACCAAGATCACGGATTAATTGATATGCAAAGAAGCAAACCCCGTAATTCAAATGAAGATGATGTTGTAGTAAATGAAGGCCAACGCAAATTATCATTTTCATTACAGCTATCAGAACCAGATGAATACTCAGGCGGGAACTTTCAACTGATTGACGACAACAACGATTTTATGATTGCCCCAAGGCAGCTGGGCTCATTAATTGTCTTTGATTCACGGATGCGCCACAAAGTATGTCCAGTCAAAACTGGAACACGGAGGTCATTGGTTGGCTGGGTTATGGGTCCGAGGTTCAGATGAAGGCAATTCAAGAATCATTGGCTCTGGAAATGCTAGAGAAAAATAGCAGTTCGTGGACTAATAATAAGGAGTTTGATAGCAACGGTGCACTACTTATTAAGAATGTAGTAGATGGATCCCTTCTTAAAAGACCTAAGCCAGAAAGAGACGAAATATACTATTACAGAAAAAGGAAGCTAGAACGAAAGTTACCCAGTGAAGCTCAGGTTTCAGGGAGTATCGAAACCTATAATTATCCCGATTATCAGCATTATCACCGCCATACAGTTCGCAGGGTAATTGAAAAAACTATTGGTAGGCTTGTTTATCCAACTTACTACTTCGATCGATTCTATCTAGAACACCAATCACTACCACCTCATATTGACAGAGATGCTTGCGAAATTTCTGCATCATTGTTGATCAGTACTTCACTTGAAGAGTCTTGGCCATTATATGTAGTTCAGCCATCTAGTGATATTAATGAACTCGAAGCCAAGATGTATAACGCTACTGACAAGGACCTAATCATATACAAGGGTGCAGAGTGTATTCACTTTAGAAATAATATTCCTCGTGGTGATCACACACATCATCAAGTATTTTTCCATTATGTACTTCAGGATGGAAATCGTGCTTATTGCGCTTATGACAATGGTCGAATTTACTAAAATAAAATAAAGTTCGTACTGCTGTGTATATCGATGTCGAATTTCGATAAAAAATGGAGTCAACTTTCAAAAGCAGATCAATCTGCAATGAAAGAGAAATATAAAAATAAACAAGGATGGCAAGATGCTAAAGCTAGATCTCAAGGATATAAGAATGAACAAGAGCGCAGAGGCAATAGCGGAGAAAGGTATCTTGCTAACAATCCAGATTATGTAGCGCCTTCAACTACTCCCTTTAATAAAAAAACCGGGGCATCAAATAATACAGGGTCTCAAGCTTCTTCGTCTACTCAACAATCTTCAGCATCAACTGCTCCAACACAGAATAGCCAAGCATTAAATAACGAGCATTCGCCAAAAGCGAACGATGTAGGCGCTCAAGCAAAGCCAGCTTCTAACAATTTTAATTTAAGTTCTGATCCAAATGATTCTTACGAAGACATTCAGAAAAAGTATCAAGCAATTTATCGTAATGAAAAACTATATGGAGTTGCTGAAGGTAGAGATGTTTATGCAGAAGCTGGTCTAAGAAATCCAAGCTTTTTGTACTCAACAAACAGTAGAAAAGAGTTTAAAGAAAAATATGGTGGAGATATACAAGATGCATTTAGGGCTATGGGATATCACGATGATGGTTATGGTAATGGCTGGCATAAACCAGACACGCTAGATAAAGCTACATTTAATCTTGACCCTGATGGTTATGGTAAAGAGAATCCTAATATGTTTGGCAGCGGTAAGGACGGATACAATCCAAATAATGAGCAGTTCCGTGCAACTTACGACTATTCAACTGAAACACCTGTAATGAGGAACACGACTACTGACGGTGTTCATGCTCGTAACTTAGAGAAAAGGATGGGATCAAGTATTGAAGATATGAATAAAAAAATTAATCCAAACAGCGGTATTGATTACAGTAAAGGATTGGCAACACGCCAAGGAGAAGATGATTATCAACTTTATAGGAGAGCTAGTCAAACGTATGCACAAAACCCTGACTCAAGAAGAGATAAAGGTTTTATAGATAGGCTACATAAGAGTGGAAACTATGGACAAGGTTTCTTTGAAAAAATGGCTAATAACCCACTACAAAATCTTTATGATCCGCACGGACATTTTGCAAACTTTGACTTCACTCCTTATAAAAAAGGCGGAAGCAAGTATTCAGGTCGATACTAAGATGAATAAGTATTCTTCATTTAACAGCTGATAATCAAATGGAACCAAAGATACGGCGAACATATATCTAAGGGTTAGATTAAGTAGAATAAATAGAGTATTATATGCAAATAGGCATGGCTAATGTAAGTAAAAGATACAATAAAAAATGGTCTGAACTTACACCCGCAGAGAGAGCCAAGTCAGGTAGTAAGGCAGAGCATTCTGCCAAAAGAAAGGCTGCTGGTTTAAAAGGCACTAGTGCTTCTGCTACAGCAAGAGCAAACGCGCAAGCTCACCAAGCACAGACATCTGCTTCTGCGGCTAAAACAGATAAGCAAAAACAGCAGGAATATAATAATTACGTGCCTGACTGGGGAGAGCAGTACAGAAAAGATAACGAGCCAAACCCAGGTGAAACATGGGGTGATACGCATACAGTGAATTTTGGTAATGACGGTAAGCTCAATATGGATGGCAGTAAACAGCAGCTGCTCAATACAGAAAAGCTGTTTGAACTTGGCTATTCAGAAGGAGATAATCTTTATCGTGGTGGCGATGACGGCAAAGGACGTTTTGGCACCGGCTTGATGGGTCAGGGTGGCCTTGAAATCAATCAGGCGCACATCAACGCGCATTGGCAAGGTGGCAGTAACTTCGACCCACAAGTTGCACGAATGATTGAGTCAGGTCAGATCAAACTTGACGACACCACAGGTACGTGGAGCTCTTATGACAAGCAGGGCAATCAGATTCAAAGCGGTAATATTGATACTTCTAGGAAGCGCTATGGCTATACCCACGAATCAGCTAATGCAGCTAGGGATGACAGGTTTTATAACTCAGAAAGTAATGCTGGAGTAAAGTCTCAGGCACAGCAGTTTACACAGCAGCAAAAAGTAAGAGACGCAGAAGCAAGGAAAGCGGAGATTAAAAGAAGTCAAGACCCTTATGGTCGCCCTAATTTTGATGGTGCTTGGAGTAATCCAAAAGCAAATGAAATCTATCGCAAAACAGGTGGTTCAAAAGAGTTCAACCCTTCTGCATATGCTGATCAAGGGAGGCAGAAAAATTCCAAGCTACAAGATCAGATCAACAAAAGCTATGCAAGCATGAACTTTAAATTTGACCCTACCCGTTTTATTCAAGGGCAATAAAGTGAAAAATAAACGTTCAAAAGCTAAGGGACTTGCCAAAGCTTTCAAGAAAATGTCTCATCGAAAAAAAGGTGGTACTAAAGGAACTTTTACAGCAGCAGCAACAAAAGCTGGACATCCGGATACACCTGATGGCCGTAAAGCTTTCGCCAATGAAGTTCTCAAAGACCCTGATGCTTCGCCTAAAATGAAGAAGAAGGCCAACTTCTATAAAAACATTATCAACAAAGACTAATGCCTGGAACTAATTCAAAACCTGATTTTCTTGATATGGACGGCGATGGGGACAAGCAAGAACCCATGAGAGATGCTGCCAAAGAGCCTGCAGCCCAAAAGTTCAAAGATAAGAAAATGGCTGAAGTAATGTCTAAGAGGAAAGGCTGATGTCTGAAAAAAATAAATCAAAAGTGAATGAAGCCGGAAACTATACAAAGCCCGGCATGCGTAAACGCTTGTTTGAAAGCATCAAATCTGGCGGTAAAGGTGGCAAACCCGGTCAGTGGTCTGCCCGTAAAGCACAGATGCTTGCCAAGGCTTACAAAGCAAAAGGTGGAGGCTATAAGAACTAATGACTAATTACAGCCAACGTAAGGCTCAAGTTCATGCCAATAAATCTATAGATAAAGTCGTTGGTAAATGCCCACAGGCAACCCAAGACGTTGATGAAAACACCAAAAATAGAAATTGGACAATAGATAATTATGGCTATGGACCTATGAATCCTGACATGCCCAGCATTGAATTCTGGGAAGAAAAGGCTGACATTTTTAATACATCCGTAGAGGAAGCACAATCAACTCGTTGCGGTAACTGTGCTGCATTTGATCAATCTAAAAGAATGCTCAACTGTATAATTAAAGGTATCAACGAGAAAAACAGTGTTGCTGATCCTAAGAAAGTCGTAATGTACGGCAATCTTGGTTATTGTCAGCTATTTAAATTCAAGTGTGCTGGTGATCGGACCTGTGATGCTTGGGTTCATGGTGGTCCTATTACAAATTAAAGGATATGAAACTAGCAGGTGATATTTTTAATACAGCTATAGGACCAGTACTTCAAGGATTATTTCCTAATTTACAAGCACAGCTCCGTCCACTTCCAACACTTAAGGATTTTGATGGGAGGATGAATCATTACCCAACTTATCCCGGAAGTGGCAGGGTGCACGATGGCAAAGGCAGCTATCCGCAAGTAGACATCTTTGAAGGTCCAAGCCAAAATTATCCTCCTTATCGTCGATACCCAGAAGATAGAACCTGGGGAATTCCTAAAATTTCAAATACAAGAACTATGGAATTTAGAGACCGTAATGGGAACGGTATTGATGACAGAGATGAATTTGAAATAGGCCGTTTGCAACAGATAGATCCAATAGTGCAGGATGCTCTGGATCGGATGGAAAGCGAAAGGCGCGCTGGCATTGCAGGGACATTTGTACCGGTTCAATACTGATGGCTAAGGCTAAATCTCAAAAAAGTCTCGATTCCTGGACTAAGGAGGACTGGGGCACCAAGAGCGGTAAGAACTCCACCCAGGGCAAGGACGCCAGTGGTGAGCGGTATCTGCCCCGGAAGGCGCGTGAAGCGCTCTCAGACAAGGAGTACGCCCGATCGACTGCAAAGAAGCGTGCAGCAGCTCGCAAGGGCAAGCAGCACAGCAAGCAGCCTGAGGACGTGGCTAAGAAGACCGCCAAATATCGAAGTTCATAAATCTTTGCAGAAGATTCCGACGACGTGAGGCCTGCCTAAAGCAGAACCCCCATTCCCGGTGAAGGGTGATGGGGGCTCCTGATGTTTCGGGTTAGGTCCTGCATCCTTTTGAGAAGCAGGTTGGCGAGTGTTCGTGCGTATAAAGGGCACACCCCTGTTGTTTAGGACCTACGTCCATACCTCAGTTGTAGCACGGGTGCGACGACGGGTGACGACGTGCTTGTGCTCTGGTTCAAACGAGGTCTGGATCCATCTTCCAAATTGGTAGACGTCTACCAAACGTCGCTGAGATCCCTGTATTGGCCATGACGGCAAGCGACTTAAAAGCAATTGCACGGAGTTCCTAAGAACGAAGTTCAACCCGTTGTATCGCACCAGATCCCTTGGCACAAGAGGGAACTGACTAGGAACAGAAGAGGAAAGAGACGGGGGTCATTGGGAAAAGAATCGGGGTTGTACGGGGAAATTGGTAGACACAATTGGTAGAGTGTCGACAGACAAAAACAAGGTCATGGCTACCCCTTGGCAAACCGAGTTGAAGAACGCCAACAAATATCTGAGATGCAACGAGCGACTGTTCCTAGAGGACAAGCGGTGCCGCATGAGGGTCAAAGCCAAGCCAAGTGAAAGCGGTCATCACGCAATTGACCTAGATGGCCTGTGGCGAGGTAACAACAAGGAAACGTCTAGACGCCTTCATACACCGTTACGTCTAAAGGACATCCAGGAGTCGTTCAAAAGAGCTCTCGACGAAGCAGAGGAGCTCATCTCCCTGGGACAGGTGGGCCGCGATACCCGGCGCAACCTTGAGGCATATGACCGTCAAGCCATAAAGTTCAGCCCAATGACACTGATAAACCAATTAAAAGAGGCTAAAAAATATCTCTTGGCTCGTGGGGAAACAAAAAGCCTTTCCGTATCCAGCCTGAGAGCGCAACTCAGGTGGGCGGACATCTGCTTCGCATGGGCTGCCGAGGAAAGCGTGAATCTCTCTATGGAAGTCTGTGCAGATGCACTGCTGAGCTTCTATGGATGTCGAAAGAGAAAATCTTACAGAAATGGTTTCGACATTATGAAATTAGTGTGCGAACAACTTGGTCAACCATTGGGAGTTCGAGAAGACCAAAAACCGGCTTACGTCTATCAAGCAGTGGGAAGAACGGGAATACCCAGTGATGACATTCTTTGGAGCCGAATTGATGCAATACAAGACGAAGATTTAAAAAAGCATATCTATGCCATCACAGTTTACGGACACAGAATTATGCAGATTTATTCAACTGACTGGAATACTTTTGATAAAGAGACTGGCTACGTAAGCTATTGGGCAACCAAAAATAACTATGGATGCTGTGCAGTCCCATGCCCATTTGGTGACGACAAATGGATCGATTTGAGTGAATGGCGACCCAAAAATTACGAAGAACTTTTTGTAACTAATCGGAGACCAGACCTCGAAATGCAAAGGAAGTGGCTAGCTCGATCTAGTGAATTGTCGAAATTAGTCAACAAACATTTAGGTGTCACTCCAACTGATATGCGCCACCGCTACTGCAGTGTCAGCCTGATTACAGGGCTTCATACTGCAGCAACATGTGCGGCAGCGGTCGGAAACTCAGCGACCATGATTGAAAGGACATATTCCAGAGAACTACATCTCTATGTCCGTAGAAGTACTAAGAACGGATAATTCGACCCTGGCTATGAGCAAGCTTGGTCATCGCATCAAGGTCAAAGCGAATTACACGAGGAGAGAACTGCCAGAAGTGCTTGCCTTCTAGAAGTAAACCTCGCTCTTCCCAATCACGACGAAGAGTTCTCAAATGCCTAGTACTGATACCAAAGTGTTTTGCCACATCAGACGAAGACGCCCAAGCGGTAGGAATTCTTGCCATTTATATAAGCAGTCAGGACCAGACCCCAAGGGCCGTGGACAGGAGTCTAAAGGAAGTAGGTGCTGGCCCGGAGATGGGTTTGATAAGATTTATTAAATGCCGGAGCTAAGCGGCACGACCAATGTTCAAGCCTCGATACGTAGACGTTTGAGCATGGCAGTTTGGGCAAAGCAACTCTAGATTTTCGAGACTGTTATTGGTGCTGTCTCCATCCTTGTGCTCAAGCTCTAATGGAATCGGCCTGCCTCTCCATCGTTTCAAACCACATCCAGCACACTTCCTGGGAAGCAGCTTTTCCGTAAAAATCTTGTGTTTTAATTTGTAGGACTGGATTGGTACACCCTTTTCAAGAAAATCAGAAATTGGTCTTTGAGGACCAGTTCGGATATGTCTGAGCCCCTTGTTCCAGGCTCGGCCTTTAAAGTGGCTTGAATCAATACAAAACTTATCTATAGACTTTTTGATGGTTGAGTAGTTGCCACCAGCTTCCTTAAGCCCAAGTTTTTTTAAAACCTGACGCAAAGAAGTCGATTCAGCGACGGCTGCTCTTAAAGACTCCTCATTCCAGGTACGAGGCTTGGGCAAGCAACCAGCCAATCGAAGCCTGTTTTATCTAAGGATCGTCTGATGTCAAGAGTGGGACCAGAGGGAATTGAACCCTCACCTCCTTTCGGAGAACGCATTTTAAGTGCGGCGCGTCTACCAATTCCGCCATGGTCCCGACGAACTAACAATAGCAGAGAAAGTCCGTGATATAAATGTAGTTAAAATAGAGCTAATAAGTGATATATATCATGGAATTCCTCTCCAAGCCAGAAACCTGGATTATCATTGCTGCTCTCAGTGAGATCATTGCAATTAGTCCCCTTAAAGACAACAGTGTGGTTCAGCTAATCATGACCGCCATCAAATCGCTGAAACCTGCAAAAAAGAGGTAAGCAACATCCCAAAAGATGGGAAATGGATATTTCAGTATGACAGCCGGTCAAGTTATGATCGGTTTCATCGATATATTCAAGAAAGAAAGTTTTATGCCACTCTGACTAAGAAGCTAGACCAGGCAGAAGATGCCTGGCTTAAGTCTCAAGAAGACCTGCCTCCCAAGGTTGAATTTAAAGAGACAGGAGAGTTTGGCAAAACAGGTTGGTCGATTTCCTTCACGCATCCGTCGAGCAAGCGCAATGGTTGAACAATTAGTACCCGCCTTAATCGCACTTGTTTCAGGCGGCTTCATTCTTACAAGCAAAATCAATACCAGCATTAAAGAGCTTGACAGGCGCATTGATGGTGTTGAGCTGAGAGTTGCAGAGTCGTATGTGAGCAAGGACACATTCAACGTAATTATTGAGAGATTTGAGACACATCTTGCAAGAATGGAAGACAAGATTGATCGGTTGCATTTAACAAGATTCGACTCGTAGGATCCATACACTGGTGATAAGTTGATAATCAACTTTATGGCACAATATGCAGAACACTGGGGCGAACTCTTGTTCAACCTAGATCACCTGTCCAAAAGAACTGCTAGAAAACAGTTCAGACAAGATATAAGATATGCCTGGGGAGGACTCTGCTGTTATTGCCGAAACGAAAAAGCCACAAGTATTGATCATGTCCACCCTCGCAGCAAGGGCGGTTCCAACTTAAAAAGTAACCTTGTGCCAGCATGCCGGTCGTGCCAGGAATCCAAGGGAAATAGATTGGGTTGGTATGATTGGTTCAAGGAGCAGCCATTTTTTAATCAAAATGCAGCTGACCTAATCACTGATTGGATTTCAAATAAAAGGTTTCTGGAACAACATGATGAGCGAACTGAACATCGAGCAGAGGTTTGCACTCACCAGAGCGCGTTACGAATGCTCCAAGATGAGCCGTCCAGCCTTGGAAAGGACTGTATTACGGCTGCTTAAGTCGAGAATGGAACAAAAGAACGGTGTTCAAGAAGCCTTAATGGCAAATGGCATCGTTTTTAAAATTGACGAAATGTCTAACGGACTGCCCGAAATCATTTCCGAGCAGACGTTTTGCGATCTGCTTATGATGAGCGATGAAGACGATCAGATATCAACTGACATAAACGATCCAGGCTACGAGTATGACGATCTAGACGATGACGATCTCACTTTCGTCTAAATATCGCTAGACTTCTAGTGACTGAACACGTATAAATGGAATACATTGTTGGCCCTGCACTTGCGCTTCTGATTGGTCTTAAATTCACTCACCATCAAAGTGGTGTCGCAACTAAAAAGCTTGACGAACTTGATGAGAGAATTGAGTTCCTTGAGAATGAAATCATTCAAGTCAGAGCGGATCGCGAAAAGAAAGATGAGGAGTTATCTCGCAGGGTTGTAGAAACGGTAATGCCTGTAGCCAAAGCAGTAAACAAGCTGAATCAGACTGTAGGCATCTGATTTAAATCAAGATTGAATACCCTTTAAAATAATATAAGTATGCGATAAACAAATAAATGTCGGTCAACATAACGAACCCGCCTATTGACCGCAGGAGTTTGTCTGCCAAGGATCGCGCTGATTACAACAGAAGCGGTGGCCATTCAAGAGCTCAAAAGGCATTGGCTCGAACAAGAGCATACCGAGGAAGACAAAGACAACGACGCAATACGCCGATGGGGTCTGAATCACGTACACCTGGAACAGGTGGATACGGGGGTCTTCAAATTCAACAACAAAGGGTACGTCAAATTGGCAATGAAAGACGTAGAGCTGAGTCCTTTAGGCCTGAAATCTCAGTGCCAAACAATACTCAGAATCCGGCTAATAGAAGACAGCAGATGATGTATGAAAATTACCGTAATAGAAGAGATGCTATTAACTAAAGGGAGACTGGACTAATGAGAAGAGCAGCTGGAATTCGACTTGGAGTAGATCTCTCAGGATTAAGGAGCCTGGAAGGACCAGTGCCTCTACGTGACCTACAAAAAATGACCCCCCTAAGGGAGCCAGAAGAATTAGTTGATCTCAGGGATCTTGATGGATTACGAGGGTTGAATCGGCTTCGATTTGTTGTTTGATCAGCAGGTGTAAGAAACGCCCCGATAAACGCACTGATGATGTTCGTGTTGTTGGGATGCACAGTCAGTGCAGTAAGGCACGCCTCGGTATGCCGTCTGTGAAAGACGAACACGCTGAAGCTCTTTTTGAGCACGGACGTACTCTTTATGCGCTTTTTCAATAGCGCGTGCTTCGATCATGGTCATTGGAAACTCCATAGTGATGTGAAATTTCCCGTTCCTTCAGCCCTTTCTTTGGCTTACTTGCGTCCCAACTTCTTGGGATGAACGTACATTAGTATTCTAACGCCCGAAGAGTATTTCCGAAAGACCGAACTCACCTCGTGAAGGATTGAACCGATCAGATGCCATGCGGACACGCTTAGGTAACGGGTCAGTAAACGTATAAGTTTGTGGTTGAATTGTCGGTACTACAGGTTCAGATCTTTCAAGATATTTTGACATTGCTTTCTCAGGACGATAACGACGTGAGTTGCGGTAACGAACAAGCTCATTGTTCATCTTCTTATCAGAGGCAATGCCTGTTCGCTGACGTGTTCCAATGAACTGTTGGATCTTAGGCAGCAATCCTTCACCAGTTTGTTGTTGAGATATAGCATCAGCCGTCTCGCCGAGTGAAACAGCTCCAAGACCAATGCCAACACCTGGGATAAGGGGAGCAATGCCAGGTAAGGCTGTCGCCCCCACAGCAACAGCAGCAGATACAGGAAGGGAAGTAATCGCTTCAACACCGTGATTTTCTATAGCTGACTTCGGAGATTCCTGATAAAATTTACGGACTGTTTCAGGAGATGGGAAAAGATTATCAGCAAAATAATGAGCTTTACCGGCTGCAGTTCCAATTGCAGCACGATACTTAGGAGTTCCCATAAGTAAGGTAGGCCTATTAGGATTACCTCCTTGACCTGTAAATTGCCTCAATAAATTATGATCATCCTTAAACTCAAGAACTCGTCTTGTAGCTTCTTCGTTAATAGGGTTAAAGGTCTTAAGAAGTGCTGACTTTTTGAGGTCATTAGGGTCCCATTCAATGATTGCATCATCGAACGATCGCATCCACTTGTTCTGACTAAGTCTACTTGCTTCAGCATTGCCACCTTTACTTTTCAGAACACCTTTTGTGCCTCTTGTATAAAGAATATCTCGAGCACTACGATCACCACCAATGGGTGATTGACCAAGCTTTCTTCCCACATCCACATTGTCAATCTGCTGGCCTAATGCATAACGCAGCATGGGCTGGTAAAGCGGATCCTGCATTTGCTTGATCGCCTTTTCAAGGCCTACAGTTTCAACACTAGGTTCATCAGAACTAAGATAATAATTTAATTTGTTTTTCAACTTTTTGACATCGTCATAACCTTTAGGACCTGAGAAAGAAATACTCGAATTAAAATCTCCCCGGTAAATAGGACTTAAATTAAAACCCAATGCGTCATTGTAAGGTTTATCGCCATATTTCAATAAAATATTTAATGCTCTATGATCAACTGATGTTCCAGGGATGCCTTTGCTAGCCACAGGATTATCTAATCCAATAACTGCACCGGCAAAATCACGACTACTTTCGTATCCTTCACGAAGACTTCTTTTAAAGTCATTAGTTAATTTAGTAAGTTTTTCTCTTGGATCTGCAGATTTAATTTTTTGAAGTAAAGGATTAGATTGAGGATTGACATCTATTTGAAAAGTACGTTCTTTACTAGGAAGGTAGACTCTTGCGTAAGCTGGATCATAGTCACCTGCCCTATCGACAACAACTGAAGGCTTAATATCTTTACGTCGATAATAATTTTCTAATTCAGCATCAGACGGATAAACAATTTCTTCTAGATCATCTATGTCAGGCAAAGTATCTTCTACACGGGGCGAAATGCCCCGCATAGAACTTTGATTGTACTCAGGAATTGGAATACCTAATGGCATTTATACAATACACTCGATATTAATATTTTACTCTTTCAAAGCATCAATACAGACATAGAATGTTTTAGGCTTAACTCCTTCGAAGCAGTCCATACGCTGTAGTACCGGGCAAAGCCAAACTCTTTTGCCAGAGATACGATCTACATAAAAGCTAGCGTCACCATCGTGACTCACAAAATCAAGAATCACTTCACACTGATCCTCAAGATAAGGATCATCTGAAAAGATAATATGGATCCTATTAGGATCAAAAGATTTTTGCTGTGCAAGCACGTCGTCAATAAGCGAAGTTGCTTCATGCATAAGTGGCTCATTGACAACTTCTGTGAGATCGTTGAAAACATGATTGAAACACCAGAGTCCGTTGACTTTGTGGCAAGTAATCGCGGGCCAAAGCATGATTGAAGAATGAATGCATATTGCTGAATAGCCCGCGAAAGCGGGCATCAATGGGTGTCAGCCCAGGTCTTGCCAATATCAGAGGCAGCAGTGATTGGAACCTTAAAACCATAATGCTGACCAGCCAAAGGTGCAGCCTGAACTAAAATGTTGGCAACACGTTCTGCTTCTTGTGGTAGCACTGACAGCTGCTGTTCGTCATGCACATAAGCACAGCGAGTGTAATCAACATCGTAAGTCAGTCCTGCCTCATCAAGCATTTGTTGAGAGATAACCAGCCAGCGCTTAGATAAAATCGCGCCAGCGCTCTGGAGTAAAAAGTTCAAAGAACTGTGTTCAGCTCGACAATAAATAGGACGTCCATCTAGCCCCCTTAAGTATCCATGCTCTCGGACACGCTCTTTTACAGCCTCAATTAGAGGTTCAAGACCTGGAATAGCTTCGAGAAATTTTTTACGCAGTTCTTGTCCAAGACTCTTTTTGGCTGCGTCAGAGTATTCAGGCTTCACAATATGGGCCAAGCGAACATCGCCAGCTCCATAGATGAACCCATAGGTTAGATTTTTAACAAGTTTCCTTGAAACGGGGACCTCTGGGGTAGTAACCCTGTCAGCATTTTGTTGATGGATGTCTCCATTAATTACAACATCAGCAAAAGAGCCCCCATCAAATCTGTGGAGATAGCCACCTAAGCATCTCAATTCCAGCCCTTCAAGGTCACTTCCCACCATGACATGTCCGGGATGAGGAATAAATAGTTGACGTGCCCAAGGTGCACTAACCACCTGGCCCAAATTTGGAGATCGGTGTATCTGACGGCCACTGACCGTGGCTAAGAGGCAACTGTGATGAATACATCCGTCCTCTTCTACAGTATTAAACCAACTGTTATTGCCTTCAGAAAGCTGACCAAGCCATTTTTGCAGTGTCAGTAAACGAATAAACATCTCGCATTCCTGGTGGAGCAGCTGGTTGTCAGACTGAAGGGCCTGTACCTGAATCTCACTTAGGGCAGCTTCATCAACCTTGGGTTTACCTGTATCAGTGACCTTCGTAAACCGAGCTTGGCGGAATTGCTGAAGAGCCCAAGCAATGTTCTGGCGGCTGGTGGGATTAAAAATTTCAAGGCGCGTCATGGGAGCGCCTGCGACATAACCCTTCTTCTTATCCGAACGCTTAGGAGTGAATACCTTGCCTGGGACATAGGGAAAGCGGACAAGGATCTGCTGCTCAAGATCGTTGTATTCCTGCTGCAACTCGGCTCGGACCTCGATGGCACGCTCCATGTCAAAGCGGAAGCCTGAACGCTCCTGCTCGGCCATGATTTCGGCCATCTTCATTTCCAGTTCTACGTAATCACGCATAGTGCTTCATCCGATTTGTGAGATGGACATAAAGGAGATATGTGACATATGTGTCCTGTGAGCAGTAGTCGAGCATTTCTGG
>Ga0160423_10000247_pt1 | contig 43037 bp, 37 predicted proteins | sample CRUFie14St8metaG_FD_108191 | JGI IMG/M metagenome (GOLD analysis project Ga0160423, IMG submission 108191) | Marine microbial communities from the Costa Rica Dome - CRUD Field 142mm St8 metaG | ecosystem: Environmental > Aquatic > Marine > Oceanic > Photic zone | place: Costa Rica: the Eastern...
AAGAGGGGGTCGACTTCTCTGGAAAGCGTGTTGGTGTAATTGGCACAGGCTCATCTGGGGTTCAGATGATGCCTCATATTGCACGGCAGGCGAAACATTTAACAGTTTTCCAGCGTACCGCAAACTTCAGTCTGCCAGCGAGAAATGCTCCTTTAAACCCTGAAAAAGAGCAAAAGCATAAAGCGGAATATTCTGAGCGCCGCAAAGCTGCTTATGATACGCCATTTGGCATAGCAGGGTTTCCTCCTCCAACTAAATCGGCATTAGAAGTGACTGAAGAAGAACGATTGAAAAGTTATGAAGCAAAATGGCAGGAGGGGGGCAGTATAAGTTATCTATATGCTTATACTGACTTGTTACTCAACAAGGAATCTAACGACACAGCATCCGAGTTTGTTAGAAACAAAATTAGAGAAACGGTGAAAGACCCAAAGACTGCCGAATTACTTTGCCCTGATAATCATCCCATTGGAACAAAAAGACTTATCTTGGACAGCCAATACTATGAAATTTTTAATGAAGACCATGTTGAGCTTGTTGATGTAAAAAGTGCGCCAATAACGGAAATAACTGAAACTGGCATACGGACTACAGATCGACATTATGAATTGGATGCTATAGCTTTTGCGACGGGGTTTGATGCTATGACCGGGGCAATGCGGGAGATCGACATCAAGGTCAAAGATGGTCCATCTCTTGATGAACAATGGGAGGCAGGGCCTAGAACTTACCTAGGATTGATGGTAGCTGGCCTTCCCAATTTATTCATGATTACAGGACCTCAGAGTCCCGGCGTAAAGAGCCAAATGATACTCTCTATTGAGTGGCATGTAGATTGGATCGCAGATTGTCTACAATACATGAAAGACAAGAAGTTTAATAGGATAGAAGCTAAATTGGACGCGCAGGAAAATTGGGTAAAGCATGTTAAAGAAGTTGCGGACACCACTTTATACCCGCTCGCTAATTCTTGGTACATGGGTGTGAATATACCCGGTAAGCCAAAGGTCTTTATGCCCTATGTCGGAGGCGTGCATACCTACACGAAAGAATGCGAGCGAGTGGTTGCAAATGGATACGAGGGTTTTGTTTTGTCCAAAGAGGAAGCCAACATTTCTTAATATATTAGGTGTTTATATAGTTGATGCAAATCGATTATTGTATCGGCAACTCATTTAATTCTTAAAAACGAGGTGATTTAATTTGCCCCAGCATCGTGTCTCGGGAACTAGCCGATCACTTGTAATGGTTGGTTGGTTTTTTTGCGCCCTATTTTTCTTCTATGCATTCATTTTACGCGTCGCCCCAGCCGTTATGGTAGATGACTTGATGAAGGAGTTCAGTGTTGGTGCAGCAATTTTAGGTTATTTATCTGCGACCTACCTCTACATATACGCAGCACTCCAAATTCCTCTTGGGTTAGTTGTCGATAAATATGGATTGCGAGGTGTAGTTGCAGGCGCTTGTGCGCTATGCGGTATAGGCTCAATAATTTTTTCTTTGGCTGACAGCTTTTACCTCGCTTATTTGGGAAGAGGACTTGTGGGTGCGGGGGCCGCATTCAGTTTTGTTGGAGCTTTGAACATGGCTGCCAGATGGTTCCCTTCCCGATTTGCTGTGCTTGGCGGCTGGGCGCAGATGATGGGATCTGCTGGCGGGTTTGTCGGCCAAGCCCCATTAAGTTTGGCGGTAGCTACATTTGGTTGGAGAAGTTGCAATTTAAGTCTTGGAATGGCGGGGTTATTCCTGGCAGTCCTGCTGTTATTCACCGTTAGGGACCCTAAAGAAGATCAAAAACCTGGAGATAATTTTTCCATTTGGCTTGGTCTTAAAAATGTATGTTCGAACACACAGACCTGGCTCGCAACGCTCGCTGCAGCTGGCTTGACAGGTGCTTTATTAGCATTTGCTGGTTTGTGGGGCGTTCCTTATCTTATGAAAGCTCGAGCAATAGATAAACCGGATGCGGCTAGCCTTATCTCAATAATCTTTGTCGGTTGGGCTATCGGAGCGCCATTTTTTGGTTGGTTGTCGGATAGAATTAGAAGGCGTCGTATTTTATTGCTATGGGGCACGTGTGGTGCGGCATTGACCACTGGAACAACAATTTTGGTCCCAACATTATCAACAACGTTGGTTATTGTCGTTTTGTTTTTGCAAGGATTTTTTTCAGCTTCTATGATACTGGGTTTTGCTTTAGCAAAAGATAATAATCCACCAGGATCGAATGGGGTAGCTCTTGGCTTGATAAATACTTTTGTAGTTGGTAGCGGCGCAATCTTACAACCGTTAGTAGGTGTCTTACTTGATTATCGATGGACAGGTGAAATGTTTGACGGGATAAGAGTTTTTAATTTATTGGATTTCCAAGTGTCAATGCTGATTCTTCCGTTCGTTTGCTTGATAAGTTTTGCATCGGCTTTTTATATACGAGAACCGCAATAAGCTTAAAATTTGGCGTGGCTGGTATCCTCATTTAAGTGAGTCATAGCAATTTGACGATGCGGGGTTCGCATTATGTGCAGACTTGTATAAAAAAGCCAATGTGATAGAGATAGGTAGTAACAAACGTCTGTTAGAAGTAGAATACTTTTACTGGTTTAAAAGACTGGATGTAAAATGGCGGAAGGCGAAGACTGGCAGGACCGAATTTCAAGCCAAAATATTGAAAAAACGGATAAAAGTAGTATTGCGGGATCTGCAAACTCTGAAGGTGAGTCTTGGCAGGATCGAATCTCGAGCGGGACAAAAGATCAAGAAAAAACTAAAGATCCTCTAGCCGGTTTAAGTGCAGAACAAAAGCAGACACTACTCCTAATAAAAAATGCAATGTCTGGCCACAAAAAATGGTTGGCCAAAAAAAGTGGTGGAAAGCAGGCGGATTTCTCAAAAAAGGCTTTTGAAGGACAAAACCTAGAGGGTTGGCAGTTGGCAAAGACTGTTATGGCGGGAACAAATTTAACAGGCTCAACTCTTAAAGGTGCTGACTTAACCGAAGCGGATATGTTCGGCGCTACTTTAAGCGATGTAGATCTCCAGAATGCAAATTTGGAAGGCGCTGTTTTACGAGGGGTTTCTCTTAAAGGAGCGAACCTAACCAACGCAAACCTCAAAGATGCGGATCTGCGAGGAGGCGTTATGATGGGCGCGGACGGCAGTGCTTCAATGGGAAACGAAAGATCGGATTTAACGGCATGTCTCATGGATTATGCTCAAGGGACGCGCGCCAAAATGGCCAACGTAGATTTTCAAGGTGCTAGTTTAGTTGGAGCAAATCTGGAGGGGGCGCAATTGTTTGGGTCTGACCTCTCAGACGTCGACTTATCATATGCCAATCTAAAAGATGCAGATTTATCGGATACAAGACTTACGAATACTAATCTAAATGGTGCGGATGTTCGAGGAGCAAAATTTGCAAATGCCAAGGTAGAGAACGTTAGTATGCGGGGAACTAAAACCAGCGAGAACTCTCTAGATGGGCTCGACGCATCGGAGATCGATATAGGTGATGCGCCAAAGGTGATTGCTTTTGATGAGATGGCACCAGAAGTTAGAGATAAGTTAGAAAGTCACAAGAAGTGGATTAGTACAAATGGTGCCGAGGGAGAGCGAGGTAGTTTAGATGGTATGGATTTATCATATCATGATCTTAGCGGGTTAGATCTCTCTGGTATACAAATGCGAGGTGGTAAGCTTAGGGGGGCGCAATTAAAAGCTTGCAGTCTTATTTTAGCTGATCTTGGGGGAACAGATATATTTGACGCCAATTTGTGCGAGGCTGTTATAATCGGCACTAATCTTGCTGGCGCCAATTTAAAACGCTGTAATCTAGCAAATGCGGAAATGGGCGAAATTAATATTGTTTCGAAGGATGGAACGAATACTGGGAGATCTCACAGAACGAATTTTCATGAGGCAAATTTAATTCGGGCCAACACTCAGGGCTGTAATTTAGACGGATGCGTTCTTGAAAAAGCAATCCGTGACAATTAGCATTAGATATTTATTTCTAATTAGCTTTTCCAAATAAGTCAGAATGCTGCAGGCCAATGTAGTACGGCTTATCTCCGTCAAGAAAGACGTTGACCTTTGCATTATAACAAATATGTTCGAACCCGTGTTTATCAATTACCCTCATTTTTTGATTTTTGAAGGTTCCGTTTTCCCTTTTGGGTCCAGTTATATACGACGAAAATTTTTCTACCGGATTTCCAAATAACGGCATTCCCTCAAACTCTTTTAGTTTCTCCGAAGCTACTTCCATCATTCGCTCTGGGGTTAGAGGGCTTTCACCATCTATTCCGGGGCGGGAAAATTCGCCGATAACGATCTGATGCGTATTAGTTTTACCTATTAGCCGAGCAACGTCGATAGTCACATCGCCAACTATGTATTCATCACTTGTGTATAAAACATCTCTGCCAGGCGCATAAAAAGAATAATGGCTTCCAAGACCCGCGGCAGTTCTTATATCGGGCGCAGCATTTTTTTCAGTGATAGCTCGTTTCAGTCCGGAATAGTAGGTGAGAAAAAGTTGCATCAATACAAAAAGAGCGATATCAGACTCTGGTCCTGTGAGGCGGTTCCATATATAAAAGCCGTCACCGGTTGTACTTCGCCTCATTTCGATAGGTAAGTTTTTTTGTTTGCAACTTTCCTCAGCTATGTTTAATGCAAACTCTAACGTCGATAATTGGCTTGCTTGAGCTTCTGGTGTGTGTTTGGAAAAACCAACAATATCTAGTAATAAGACTGCCCGGTAATCAGTTTTAAAAGTTGCATAATTTCGGAAAATCTCTTCAACCTCGTCTTCGGTTAATCCAGCCTCATCATCTCCAATAGTGAATTCTAAACGTATTTCCATCGGCTCTGAGTCCACTAACTTACTAGTTTGTCGAAACTCATCAATTTCCATTTGCCGCTGTCCATGAAAAACCCTGCTTTCTGGGTTTTCAATATTAAACAACCTAACTTTCGGCACGCTTAGTATATCGATACCAAGTCTGGTTGGCATCCAGGCTACCAAAGAATTACTCCCAAATGCCCAGAGGTTAAAAAACAGTCCATTTATCTGTTTTTTTAGGGAGTCTTTGAAGCCAGAAACATTGGCTTGATCGACTATTTCATCCAATATGTCCCTCCTGTGTTAACTTCTTTTCTAGATCATAGAATAAAAAATAGTGACTGAAAAATAAACTGACTGGTTTTACGGAATAGCCCCGACAAAACAATTTCAATGTGAACTTCTAAATATTATAAGGTGGCTTATGCAAGCCTAAGGGCGATACTGTGAAAAGTTCGTACCCATTTTCAGTGACCCCAAGAGAATGCTCGAATTGTGCCGATAAAGATCTATCTCGAGTTACGGCGGTCCATCCATCTGGTAGTATTTTGACGGCGTATTTGCCGGCATTTATCATTGGTTCTATGGTGAAAAACATTCCTTTTTGCAGCACCGCGCCCATCCCAGCAGTTCCGTAATGCAAAATACTTGGAGCCGAATGGAATACACGGCCCAAGCCGTGTCCACAAAAGTCTCTTACGACTGAAAACCGCTGGTTTTCTGCATATTCTTGGATGGCGTGACCTATATCACCTAGGGTTGCTCCTGGTTTAACAACTTCTATTCCCTTCATGAGGCATTCGTATGTAACATCCATCAAACGGGCGGCCTTAACTGCGACTTTACCAACTCCAAACATCCTGCTTGTATCACCATACCAGCCATCCAAAATAACTGTTACGTCGATATTCAGAATATCTCCCTCATCTAATCTTCGGGCTCCGGGTATGCCATGGCAAACGACATGATTAATGGAAGTACAAATGGATTTCGGAAAACCTTTATAGTTCAATGGAGCGGGGACAGCATTATTGTCCAATATGAAGCCGTGGCACAATCTATCTAATTCTTCTGTAGTTACACCTGGTTGCACATGTGGGGTAATAAAATCTAAGGTTGCGGCCGCGAGTTGCCCTGCTTTGCGCATACCGTGGAAGTCGTTATCCTCATGAATATGAATGCTGTTCGACACCGAACTAACCATCTTAAGTACTTAAATCCACTATAGTTGAGCGTTTGACTGTGTAACTAAATCCTAGCATGAAATTTCTTGCCAATGAAAGTCTGAGCCAATAAGCGTACGATCTAGAAGTGAACTGATTTTGAACCAGAGGACGTGTCAATGGGTGGAGAAAATTTTGTAAGGTTTATCCCGTCAACCGCGATTTTGTATTCTTCTATTGTCGGCGTTCTGCCGAGTATTGCAGATAGTACAACTACTGGTGTCGAAGCTAGCAGAGATTCTCCTTTTTTCTCTGGCGTATCTTCTACCACCCGCCCTTTAAAAAGTCGCGTGGAGGTAGCAAGAACCGTATCCCCCTTTGCGGCTTTTTCTTGGTTGCCCATGCAAAGGTTACACCCCGGTCGTTCAAGGTATAGAATATTTTCATATTCCGTTCGAGCCGAGTTTTTTGGTGATTCATCGTCAAATTCAAAACCTGAATACTTTTGTAGAATAGTCCAATCACCCTCTTCTTTTAATTCATCAATGATATTGTAGGTAGGAGCCGCTAGTACGAGCGGAGCTTTGAACTGAACATCGCCGGTTTTATTTTCCAGATTACGAAGCATTTGAGCAACAATTTTGACATCACCTTTATGTACCATACAAGATCCGACAAAACCCAAATCTACTTTTTTGTCAGCTCCATAATATGAAATGGGTCTGATCGTATCGTGCGTGTAGCGTTTAGAAATATCGATGTTATTCACATCTGGGTCGGCAATCATCGGCTCATTGATCTCATCTAAGTCCACAATTACGTTCGCATAATATTTTGCATTCTCATCGGGTTTGAGCGCTGGTTTTATTCCCGTCTTTATTTCGGAGATCCTCTTGTCTGCAATGTTTATAAGCCCCTTCAGCATCCCTTTTTCATTTTCCATACCTTTGTCAATCATGACTTGGATACGGTGTTTGGCAATCTCTAGAGATTCTATGAGTGTTTTATCTTCAGAAATACAAATGGAGGCCTTCGCCTTCATCTCCGCGGTCCAATCTGTAAATGTGAAGGCTTGGTCAGCCAACAGGGTTCCAATATGAACTTCAATAATGCGACCTTGAAAGACATTATCGCCAAACTGATCGAGCATTTGAGCTTGGGTTGCGTGCACAACATCTCTGAAGTCCATGTGATCTGCCATTTTCCCTTTGAATGTAACCTTGACTGATTCAGGGATTGGCATGGTTGCTTCGCCAGTTGCAAGAGCAAGTGCGACAGTCCCGGAGTCTGCACCAAATGCAACGCCCTTAGACATCCTTGTATGTGAGTCCCCGCCTATAATGATGGCCCAATCATCGACAGTTATGTCATTAAGTACCTTGTGAATAACATCCGTCATTGAATGATATATTCCTTTAGGATCTCTAGCTGTTATCAGGCCAAATTTATGCATGAATTGCATAAGCTTGGGGGTATTTTGTTGAGCTTTCAAATCCCAAACGGAAGCTGTATGGCAGCCAGACTGATAAGCTCCATCAACTGACGGTGAAATGACTGTGGCAGCCATTGACTCCAATTCCTGAACAGTCATTAGACCTGTAGTATCTTGAGACCCTACAATATTGACTTTCACTCTCACATCCGAACCTGCGTGTAGGATAGTACCCTCTTTTATACCCCGAGCATTTGCATTAAAGATTTTTTCAACAGCAGTTAATCCCTGTTCCGCGTGAGAGATTTCCTTGGATGGTGCAAATGCAGAAGTCGGTTCCAGTCCAAGTGTTTCGTTCGCAAAGCTTTGTAATTTTTTTCCAAAGACAATCCCGTAGGCGCCTCCTGCCTTAATAAATTCTAATTTTTGGGGTGTGAAAGAGTCAGATGCGTCAACGAGTTCTTCCTTTCCACTCTCATCGTACATTTTTTTATCTTCAGTATTTATTTTAAAAACGGTCCCTGTATCTACGGAGAATTTCTGCTCTAATATTGGATTTCCATCGTTATTGAGTATCGGATTACCGTCTGAATCCAATTTCTTTACCCAGTTCTTCAAATCAATCCCAATACCACCAGTAACTCCTAGAGCAGTTTGGAAAATCGGTGAAATACCATTAGTACCTGCTACGATTGGTGCTATGTTGACGAATGGTATGTATGGGCTTGCCTGCTTTCCTGTCCACAATGCGACATTGTTTACACCTGACATTCTGGAGGACCCAACTCCCATCGTTCCCTTCTCAGCAATTAACATGACTTGCTTATCAGGATGTTGTGCTTGTAGTGCTCGTATTTCTTCTTGTGCCTTCTCAGAAATCATGCATTTGCCATGCAATTCCCTGTCTGATCGGGAATGCGCCTGGTTGCCTGGCGATAATAAATCAGTTGATATATCGCCCTCAGCTGCAACATAAGTGACAATCGGTATTTCATTCTCGACATCAGGTAAGTTTGTGAAGAACTCGGCCCTTGAATAACTTTCTAAAATATCTTTGGATACCAAATTTCCTGCTTCGTAACTTTCTTTAAGGCGCACTAAGTCTGCCTCATATAAAAAGACCTGGGTCTTCAAGACCTCTGCCGCCTTACTAGCAATTGGCGCGTCTTCGGCAAGTGCTAAATCTAAAAGCACTTCGACTGACGGTCCGCCTTTCATATGCGACAGTAATTCAAAGGCAAGGTCAACAGAGATTTCCGCAACCTCAGATTCTCCGACAATTATTTTCTTTAAAAATTTTGCTTTTTCACCAGCAGCACTTGTTGTTCCTGGAATCGTGTTATAGATAAAAAATTCCAAGCTGTCCGAGCGGTGAACGTTCCCCTGGTCCTCTATCTGGTTTACCAACTCTCTGATAAGAGCCGAATCTTCTATTGGCTTGGGTTTCAAACCTTGTTGCCTTCTGGTTTCAATTTCCTCTAGGTAATTGCTATACAAACTCATTTTATTCTCAAAAAAATATATGTTGTTCCCGAACCACATTATAACCCATAAGTTGGGCTAAAATCGAGAGATAAGTAGGAAAAAATTGCTTAGATATGTGTTTGTTAGAAAACTTTAGCAATGAAGAAATCACAATATGCTTTCCGAATTAAAATTGTATTCCACTCGATTTAGCATTGAATGGTATACGCAAATAAGGATGCTTTGCATTGGTTTTGACAACAATCGTTGTTAATGCAATGAATAATCATCCCCTTACAAATTTTACGACGAAATTGCGAGGAAACCTGCGAAATGGAAAAAATTGTTTTTCTCTACAAAAAGGCGAATGTGCCAGATGAAATAATTCAAGCAGCGAAGCTAAAAACGCCAGCTGGCTTCGAGTTAATATTGTGCGAGGAACAAATGCCTTCAAAAAAGCGACGAGGGATCGTTGCTCAGGCAGACTATCTCATGCTCTATACAGTAGGCTTCGATGACGTAGACGTCGCAAAAAAAGCAAAGCTGATGCAGATATTGAGTGCCGGTTACGATCGGCTTGACGTTAATAGTTTAAAATCTGCTGGGATCCCACTGGCAACAAATGGAGGTGCTAATGCACCAACCGTTGCCGAGCATACTATTTTGTTGATACTAGCCTTGTACCGGAAACTACCTTTACACCACGTATCATTGAAAAATGGCCGATGGCTTGGTCACCAAGAGGTTCTATCTCTACATGAGATACGTGGCAAAAGAGTTGGCATTATAGGTTTCGGAAAGATTGGCCAGGAGGTAGCTCGGATGGCAAGGGGCTTTCTGGCTAACGTAGTTTACTTTGACCCAGTGCCGGCGGACGCCAGAGTAGAAAAAGAACTTTGCGCGACACAGATTGGTTTTGATCAACTTATAAGTACCTCAGATATCATTACAATACATATTCCATTAACACAGGTTTCTCGGGGGCTAATCGACGCGAAAGTTCTACGAGCGATGAAGCCGTCAGCAATTTTAATTAATACGGCACGGGGCGGTGCGATTGTAGAGGCAGACCTCGTCGCGGCACTATCACAACAGGTGATTGCTGGAGCAGGTTTAGACGTTTTTGAAGCTGAACCCCTAGATAATAGCCCATTATTAGAAATGGAAAATGTCGTTATAACTCCTCACACAGCGGGCTCTACGATAGATACTTGGTGGCGGCGGCTCGATTTTGCATTTGACAATATCACCCGCGTTTCGAGGGGCGAGAAGCCGCTTTTCGTAGTAGATGAGTGAATTCAAGCAATATTGTAAACTTAGGTGGCTTTTTTTACTACCGTCAGCTGGGTTTTCTTGACATTATGTGCGCCTGACCGTAGGAAACGGCGGCACTTTTATTTTTTTGGTGGAAGGATTATTGAGATGGGGTTGGATTTTGAATCAAAGGTATTCGAAACAAGAAAAATTACTCTGGGTGATACGGAAGAAAGAATCGTAGCAGGAGGGAGAGATCTTTTTCCACTATTGCCGCAAGCATTTGAAGGGATAAATCAAATAGGAGTAATAGGTTGGTCCTCCCAGGGGCCCGCCCAAGCTCAAAATTTACGGGAGTCTTTAGAGGGGTCTGATATTAAAGTCGTAATTGGCTTGCGCGAGGGATCCAGTTCTATGAAAGAAGCTGAAGCCGTTGGCTTTACAAAAGCTGACGGAACTTTAGGCGAGATGTATGAAGTTTGCGGTCAGAGTGATATGGTTCTCCTCCTTATCTCGGACGCCGCTCTGGCTCAAAATTACAAATCAATTTTTACAGCAATGAAGCCGGGTTCTACAATTGGATTGTCCCACGGCTTCCTTCTCTCTCATCTGCAAAGCGTCGGGGAGGAGTTTCCAAAGGATATGAACGTTATTGCAGTTTGTCCCAAAGGTATGGGGCCTTCTGTTCGAAGGCTTTATGAACAAGGCCGGGAAGTAAACGGCGCTGGGATTAACAGCTCTTTTGCCGTTCATCAGGATGTTAATGGCAGAGCTACAGATTACGCATTGGCCTGGGCCATTGGTTTAGGCTCTCCGTTCACCTTTCAGACTACACTTGAGTCTGAGTATAGATCAGACATATTCGGTGAGAGAGGTATCCTTCTTGGTGCGGTTCACGGGATTGCCGAAAGTCTTTACGCCAGATTCACCGGTCAGGGGATGCAAAAAGACGAAGCATATATAAACACCTCAGAGTCCATCACCGGCCCTATAAGTAAAACAATCTCACGGTCCGGATTAATGGCAGTTTATGAGGAACTTTCAGATAGTGAGAAAGCATCTTTTCGGAAAGCTTATTGTGCATCGTATCATCCTGCCCGAGAGATTTTGGAAGAGATTTATGATGACGTTGCATCCGGAAACGAAGTCCGCAGCGTAATCCAGGCGTCGGACAGATTTGATCGATACCCAATGGGTAATATCGACACTACAGATATGTGGCAAGTTGGTGAAAAAGTTCGGGAGGATGAGGAACGCAATTACGCCCCAATCAATGCGGAAACAGCGGGGGTTTACATGGCTACTATGATGGCGCAGGTGGACTTGCTCCGTGACAGAGGCCATCCGTATTCTGAAATAGCAAATGAATCTATTATAGAAGCAGTAGACTCATTGAACCCTTACATGGATTTTAAGGGTGTTTCCTACATGGTGGATAATTGTTCGACTACGGCTAGGCTAGGCGCAAGAAAATGGGCCTCACGTTTTGATTATATCCTTAAACAACAGGCCTACGCAAAGCTTGACAGCGGAGAACAGATTGACGAGAAGTTATTCGATGAATTCGCTAATAGTGATATTCACCAAGTTCTAAAAGTCTGCGCCGATCTGCGGCCGTCGGTAGATATTTCAGTCGTTAAAACTCACAGGGGCTGAAGGTTAGATAGCCACTTTTTTTGTGAAAAGTGGCTATAATCCTTTATTGTGGGGCGCGTTTAAAATCTTCTGACAGGTTGTTATCGAGATAGGAATCAACTACCTCCATCATTTCATCCAGTTTGCCTGTAAAGAAATGATCTGCACCGGGTAAAAGCGTATAATCTATTTGGATACCCCGCTGTGCAGATAGCTTTTCAACTAGTTTCGCGACTGACTCGGGAGGAATTGTCTCGTCGTCTTCACCTTGAAGCATAAGGCCGGATGAAGGGCACGGTGCTAAAAAGCTGAAGTCATATTCACTAGCAGGCGGAGCAACGGAAAGAAAACCTACTATCTCGGGGCGCCTCATCAATAGTTGCATACTAATCCACGCACCAAAAGAAAAACCGCAAACCCAGCAGAACGGAGCATTTGGGTTGTGAAGTTGCAGCCAGTCCAAGCAGGAGGCGGCATCACTAAGCTCGCCCTCTCCTGAATCATATTTTCCTTGAGATCGCCCAACACCACGAAAATTGAATCTAAGCGTTGAAAAACCTCTTGAAACGAAGCTTTGGTATATTGTGTAAACAACTTTATTGTTCATCGTCCCACCTCTTTGTGGGTGGGGGTGTAATACTAAGGCCATAGGAGCGTTTTCCGCTGTTCCGTGCATATAACGACCTTGTAATCGGCCTTCAGGTCCATTAATTAACACTTCGGGCATGCCGTTCGAGCCTTTCAATAGCTAAAAATTCAAATTTGTGGTTGGTTTTAGCTTTATTAGCAGATCGAATGCATAAAGTAACTTAAATTGTACAAATTGATTGGTATTCTCAAACGTGCCTGCTTAAAAGTACATATTAAAACCGTCTGGCAATTGTTGAAAGCGCCGACTGTTGTGTTAGGTATTTGCGGCGAGTTGAAGTTCTCTTAAAGGCCAAAGAAATATGAAGTTTTTAGAGAAAAATAAAAAAATAGTTTACGCTGACTATAACGCTACTGCTCCGGTTCGCCCGGAAGCCAAGGGTGCAATGATCGACGTTCTTGGAACTCCCGGAAATCCATCTTCAGTTCACTCAATGGGTAGGCAGGCCAAAAACGTCATAGAAAGAGCTCGTTCTCAAATTTCTGATTTTGTAGGTGCGAGACAAGAAAATATTATCTTTACGAGTGGTGGAACAGAAGCAGACATTCTAGCACTCAAAGGAAGCAGTTGCTTACGTATACTGATCTCCAGTATTGAGCATGATGCGGTATTGGAAGCAGTGCCAGAGGCTAGTCGAATTATGGTGTCTGAGAGTGGCCTATTGGACCTAGAACACCTTCAGGTACTCTTAAAAGAGGCGCCTAAACCTACTTTGATTTCGGTAATGTGGGCAAATAATGAAACAGGCGTCATACAACCGATTGAGGCTGTGACCAATCTTGCATCAGATTTTGGCGCACTTGTTCATGTTGACGCCGTTCAAGCACTAGGAAAGTTACCGATAAATTTCTTAAACTCTGGAATAGATATGATGTCAATTTCAGCTCATAAAATCGGTGGTCCAACTGGCGTAGGCGCTCTAATTATTAGAGATAATCTAAATTTGAAGCCAATTATAGTTGGAGGTGGACAGGAGAGAGGTAGACGCTCTGGTACCGAGAATCTTTCGGGCATAGCCGGCTTTGGCGCAGCTGCGGAAGCATGTAGCAAGCAGAAGAATGCAAATAAAAAAATTGTCTATTTGCGCGACTATTTTGAGAGAACAATTTTAACGAAAGCCCCAAGTGCAAAAATTATCGCCCAAAAGGAAAAAAGATTATGCAATACTAGTGCGGTTTTTATGCCTGGCTTAAATGCGGAAACACAGGTTATGGCTTTCGATTTGGCGGGTATCGCTGTTAGTGCGGGCGCTGCGTGTTCGTCAGGCAAGGTCAGACAAAGTCACGTCCTCAAAGCAATGAATTTACCGGATGAACTGATAAATAATACGATCCGTATTAGCTTTGGTTGGCAAAATAGCGAAGAAGACGTGAATAGGATCGTCGAAGCTTGGTTGAAAATTTATCAAGATTCGAACTAAACAAAGTCTTTTAAAAAGGGTGTTCAATGCCGCATATAGTATTTATTGAAGAAAACGGGATGGAGAAAACGGCTCCAGCCGAGCTCGGACAGACGATCCTTGAAGTGGCGCGTGCTAACGACGTTAATATGGAAGGTGCCTGCGGCGGGAATATGGCCTGTGCTACTTGTCACTTAGTTGTTATGAGTAAATGGTATGATATCCTGCCAAAGCCATCTGATGATGAAAGTGACATGCTGGAGCTCGCATCTGGATTAACGCGGACGTCACGCCTTGGGTGCCAGATAAAAGTTACTGAAGAGTTGGATGGTTTAATCCTTTCGTTACCGTAAAGGTTTGCAAGTTGAAACGAATTAATAATATAAATCGGCCACGTTGAAAGTATTGTCAAAAATCTCAACATCAAATGTGAAAAATTTTTATGATTGAAGAAAAATTAGATTTGGATCTTCCCGGTGCAAATTGGGAAAACAGGGTTGTAGTCGCAATGTCGGGGGGTGTGGACTCTTCTGTCACCGCGGCTCTCGTGGCAGAGGCGGGGTATGAAGTCGTAGGTATTACGCTGCAACTGTATGACCACGGTTCGGCGATCCAACGGAAAGGGGCATGCTGTGCAGGTGCAGATATTCATGACGCGCGATTGGTAGCAGAAAAGATTGGCATCCCCCATTACGTTCTTGATTATGAAAGTAAGTTCAGAGAGGCTGTCATGGAAGAATTTGCTGATAGCTATGCTCGTGGTGAGACACCTATACCGTGTGTACGCTGCAATCAAACGGTCAAGTTTCGAGATCTTCTCCAAACAGCTAAACAATTAGGTGCAAAAGCACTTTGCACGGGACATTATGTTCAACGCGCTATGGGCAGATGTGGTATCGAATTACGTAAAGGCATCGATGAGAAAAAAGACCAGAGTTACTTTCTCTTTGCTACAACGTCGGATCAGTTGGAATATCTTCGGTTTCCGCTCGGCGGGCTCACGAAAGATGAGACAAGGCGGCATGCAATTAGGATTGGACTTAATGTTGCGGATAAACCGGATAGTCAGGACATATGCTTTGTTCCTAATGGGAAATATGCAGATGTCGTTAGCCGTTTAAGGCCGGATGCTATTGACCCAGGCGAAATAGTGGATATGGACGGCTCCGTTATTGGTAAACACGATGGAATTGTAAATTTTACTGTAGGACAAAGAAAAGGTTTAGGTATAGGTGGGCGCGCCAGCGTGGCAGAGCGAGGCGCAACCGATCCATTATATGTTGTTGCCGTTAATCCAGCGGAGAGAAGAGTGGTCGTAGGTCCGCGCTCTGCCCTAGGGCGAAATCTATTAAAAATCTCAGAAATAAATTGGCTTGGCGATAACCCTATTTCAAGTAGTGGTGAGAAGATAATGATTAAATTACGATCAACACAGGAACCAATTTTAGGCACTCTTTTTTCTGACAAAAGAGATAATGGTAAAATCTTCCTAGATGAACTGGAATTCGGAGTTGCCACTGGACAAGCGGCTGTGTTCTACTCACGTGATGACAGTGCAAGAGTTCTTGGCGGGGGATGGATGATTGAAACCTCGGTATACGAGGCGATTAGCTAACTGATATTTAATGAATAGCTAAATTAATTAATAAGCCGTTAGTTGACAGTTGGCTTTAGCTTGAATATATCCAACCATCGATATCTTTTGGCGGAGTAGCTCAGGTGGTTAGAGCAGTGGAATCATAATCCACGTGTCGGGGGTTCAAGTCCCTCCTCCGCTACCAACGCTTGAAATCCTAGATGGTTGAAGTTGACGGCCAACAATGCTGTGGGTAAGAGCAATGTCTTGCAATTTAAACATCTTGCGATAGCTCTCTAGAGGATTGAATCTCTCGTAAATAAAAAGACCATCAGAATTTACCGCTCAATGAAGGGCCGTAGGAGGTAAAGAATGATTAGACGGTATGCTTTTTCAGATCTAGATGGTGCCAAGCGCAGGTGGCTCAATGCAAAACATCATTTTAGCTTCGCTGATTACTACCATCCAGAAAGGTTGTGTCACAGTGAATTAATGGTGGTGAATGATGATCGGATCGCACCGTATACTGGTTTTGATACTCATCCTCATCGCGATATGGAAATAATAACTTACGTTCGTGAAGGGGCCATTTCGCATCAGGACGACAAAGGTAATAAAGGTCGGACCGCGGCTGGAAGTATTCAGGTTATGAGTGCTGGCACTGGGATTCATCATTTAGAGTATAATCTTGAGGATGAAGAAACAAGCCTTTATCAAATTTGGATAAAACCTGCACGTAATGGCGTGACCCCACGATGGGAAATAGCAGAGTTTCCAAAAAGTCCCGCCTTAAACAAATTACAGCTTGTGTTTTCAGGTAATGGCGGTGCTCCACTGCAAATGCAACAGAATACTCGTATTTTCGTAGGCCATCTCAATAAGGATACAAAAATTGAACATCTTATTGAGGGTAAAGCTTATCTTCTGATTTCGAAGGGAAATATTGTTGTGAATGACAGGGCTGCTAATAAAGGTGATGGTGTTGCGATAAGTCATGAAATCGCGGTGAACATTACAGTAATGTCAGATGCTGAAGCGTTAGTTATCGAGGTGCCCGGGCTTCAAGACGCGAGATAATACCTTATAATAACCTAGCGGCATGTCTTTGATTTTGTTTACCTCCTAAGCTAATCAGGTTCATTTTGTTAAAGTGTAAAATCGGGTTCTCGCGATTAGCTCGACTTAAACTTTTTTGAGGAAAATTTAATGGCCTAGATTGATCGCAAAAAAATTTTGTTGGTTCATGGCGGCTGTGATCGGAATCGAGGTACTATAAAAGTGAGAAGTTGAGACGTTGATAGCAGGACAAAGTATGTTGTTTATTACCTTAGGGCCCTCGGGAACGAATCATGAATTTGTAACTCAGAATTACTTGAGTTTTAGGAAGTTAAAAGATGTGGACATCAAGTTAATTGACAATTTTTATTTCGGACTAGAGATGATAGCAGATGGACGAGCCGATTATATGGTTCAAGCGGCGGTGCACCCAGATTGTTCGGACTTGGTCGCTAAAGCCCACTTTCAATATGGGATCAGTGTGGTGGATACATTTATTTCCCCAGGAAAACAGCTTGCGCTACTTAGCCGCATGGATATCAGCAAACCAAAACGGGTGGCATTTCAACCAGCAACAAGGCATTACGTAAGCCTCGAAAATTGGGAAGAACGTATTCCCGTGAATTCCACTATGCATGTTGCGGAAGGGCTGCTGAGTGGCGCTTACGATAGTGGTATAACTTTTCTAGAGATTGCGGAGCAACATTCAACGAAGTTACGTGTCGAAATTGAAATTGGCAGAGTAGATGACCCTTGGATTGTCTATGGAAAACAAGGTGTTTCTAATGGTGAGATTATCGCTGCCCCATCTGCCTCGTTTTACAACAGTAAATAGACTGACGTTTTTCCAAATAATGTTTCAAACTAAATCCTAGTTTGTTTTTGACGAGCATCCTATATTTAACTGGATTTGCATTTTAATCAGAGTAAAAGAAGACTTAAGTCATGTCCACCGATAGCGTTGAAGCCAATTTACCTAGTTATGCCTCGGTTGTAGTCATTGGGGGCGGGGTTATGGGCTGTTCTACACTTTATCATCTGGCTAAAAATGGTGTCTCAGACGCGATACTCCTCGAAAGAAACGAACTAACCTCTGGTACAACTTGGCACTCAGCGGCGCAAGTAAGGGCTTTGCGCTCAACAAAAAATCTTACAGATCTTATTCGCTATTCTGTGGAGCTATACGCAACACTTGAAAAAGAAACGGGTCAGAATACGGGCTGGATTAATAAAGGCTCTCTTTCTATTGCCACTAACGCCGATCGATTAATCCACATAAAACGTCAAGAAGCTCTTGCACAACTATTTGGCGTGCGTGCGGAGGGCATAGGAAAAGAGGAGGCACTTGAACGTTGGCCTCTTATGAATGTTAACGATGTTGTGGGGGCAGTGTGGTCTCCAGATGATGGAAGGGTAAGTCCATCGGACCTTTGCGCAGCTCTTGTGAAAGGAGCTAGGTCTAAGGGCACTAAAATTTTTGAAAGGACGCCTGTAATCGGAATTTTGACAAAAAATAATAAAGTTTTTGGCGTTGAGACGGAAAAAGGTCAAATTCGGTGTGATGCTATCGCTATCTGTTCGGGACTCTGGAGCAGAAAAGTAGCTCAAATGGGTGGTTCCGAAGTTCCGTTATGGCCCTGTGAACATTTTTATCTTTTAACTAAACCGATAGAGGGAATTTCAGGTAACCTGCCAACTCTTTCCGATCATGATGGGCATCTTTATATTCGTGATGATAGTGGGGGGCTTCTTGTTGGTTGTTTTGAGCCTATGGGTAAACCGATTCCACCAGATGTCTTGGGTGAAAACTTTGCTTTTCAACTCCTCCCTGAAGACTGGGATCATTTTGAACCAATGATGCTTAACGCATTGCATCGCCTTCCTGCATTAGAGACAGCGGAAGTAAAGTTACTTTTAAATGGGCCGGAAAGTTTTACACCTGATGGTTCATTTCTGTTGGGTGAGACCAGTGAAACGCGAGGCTTGTTTTTGGGATGTGGAATGAATTCTGTTGGGGTTGCGACTGGAGGAGGAGCTGGTATGGCTCTGGCTCACTGCATTCAACATGGTCATACGCCTAGTGATCTAAATGAAGTTGATCCAAAACGTTTTGCGCCAGAATTTAATTCTGTTAATGCTCTTACCACACGAGTTCCTGAGGTGCTCGGAAAACACTATGAAATTACATATCCTGGGCGCCAATGGTCGACATCTCGCGACTTAAAAAAAAGTCCCTTGGATGGATTTTGGGCAAAAGCAAAACCCCACTTTGGTCAGTTTGGTTCTTGGGAGCGTCCACTTTATTTTGGCAGTACTAAAAATACGGCGTTAACTTTTTGCAGGCCAAGCTGGCATGAGAACATAAGACGCGAAGTGCAGGCCGCTCATGAAGAAGCGGCGATATTTGATCAATCCACATTCGGGAAAATCAATGTTATAGGCAAAGACGCCAGTTCGTTCCTAAATAGGGTATGTGCAAATCAAATGAACCGTTCTATTGGCAGGGTGATTTATACTGCGCTTCTAAATCAACGAGCTGGATTTGAAAGTGATTTAACAGCAGTTAGAATTTCAGATAATTATTACCGATTATATACTGGAACAACGGCGATAAAACGAGATTTAGCGTGGCTTGCCAGGCATATAAAAATTGGAGAGGATATACGCCTTGAAAATGTCACTGATACTTACGCTGTCATTGGCTTGATGGGACCTCAATCAGAAGCGGTTGCTTTAAATATTGGTTCACGTGCATTAAACGAAATTGCCTATTTTTCTTCAAAAGAAGTAGAGTTAGCAGGTCATACTGTACGCGCCGCCCGACTTTCTTATGTCGGGGAGGCCGGGTGGGAAATTACTTGTCGGGCAGAACATTCTCGGGATATTTACAATGCAATTTCTGCAGTTGGTATATGTCCAGCTGGTTTATTGGCGCAAACCTCAATGCGTATTGAAAAAAGATACTTAGCTTATGGGCATGAATTAGACGCGGATATTTCACCTGTTGAAGTCGGACTCGACTTTGCCGTTGACATGAGCAAAGAATTTATTGGTAAAGGCGCTTTGCAGGAGAAGGTGGAAGTAGGTGCTGAAAATAGGGTTGTTTCAATTGTCTTAGATGATAATGAGGGCGTGCCGTTGGGTAATGAGCCTGTCCTTTATGATGGCAAAATTGTAGGCAAAACCACATCAGCAACATTTGGTTTCAGGATTAATGCCCCCCTAGCACTTGCAGATATTCTAGTGCCAGAATGTCGTATCGATGGAACCAGCGTTGATATAAATATCGCGGGCACACACTTTAGTGGTCGGATCATAACTGGGGCAGCATTCGATCCAAAAGGACAAAGAATGAGAGCAAAAAAATAAGGTTCTAGTTTCAACGAGTTTGATAAGATTGAATAGTCTTCAAAAACGCAAAAAAAATATCTCCAGAAAATCACTGTAATGTTTATGCTCACGGTGAAGGCCATTAACCAAGGCTTTAGCTAAGTGTATATTCGTTTCAGTGACTTTTAAGTTATTTCAAATATGAGAACGAGATTTTGAGTTTTTATATCGTTTTTATGAGCCTCGATAAAATTCTATAGTTTTGTCAAAGTGTGAGAAATAAGTGTTTTGGATGCCAATGACTTCAGAATTTAAAGATAGAATATCGGTCGTAATACCGACATACAACAGAGCTCAGACGATAATGAGAGCTATAAACTCTGTGCTCAGTCAAACACTTCAAGCCTTCGAGATAATTGTAGTTGATGATGGATCGTTTGACGGCACAAAAGACGTGCTTCAAGCGCAGGGCTTTTTCAGTAAAAATACCAAAGTGCCACAGAAGAAATACTTTTATCAAAAAAATAATGGCGTAAGCTCTGCTAGGAACCTTGGTATAAAAAAAGCTAACGGTGATTTTATTGCTTTTCTTGATTCCGACGATGCTTGGAGTGCAAAGAAATTAGAACGGCAATTAGCCGTACTTAAACAAAACTTTTTTAGGCATAGGATTATTCATACCGACGAAATTTGGATTAGAAATGGCGTGCGGGTAAATCAACATAAGAAGCATGAAAAGTCAGGCGGAGATATTTTTAAAAAATGTCTAACCTTATGCTGTATCTCGCCAAGTTCCGCGATGCTACATCGTTCACTTTTTGATGAACATGGTTTTTTTGATGAAACGATGCCAGTCTGTGAGGATTATGATATGTGGCTGAGATTGGCAGCCTGTGAGACAGTATTATTCGTACCCGAGTTTTTGACAATAAAATATGGAGGTCATAGTGATCAACTGTCACGAGCGCACTGGGGTATGGATAGATTTAGGGTGAGGTCTCTTGAAAAGTTGATTCACTCTGGCTCGATCACGGATTCGCAACGTGAGCTTGTGATCAAAACGTTGATAAAAAAATTAAATATTCTTGAGACAGGAGCACGGAAACGAGAAAAATTCAATGCTGCTAACGAATATCGGGATAGAAAAATCCGATGGGAAGGAGAAAAGCAGTTTGCTAATTAACAGGGAAAAGATGCTAGGTGGAGGATTCGAGTTTTCGATCTGTTGGGTTATTGCATTGCCATCTGAAGCGAGGCCAATAATATCTGCCTTCAAACTCACCAAAACAGATGATGAAGCGGTCTTTCCAATTTACAAAAATAAGGGTTCGGGACAGCTACTGATAATTAGTGGCGTTGGTCAAATGAACGCAGCAGCGGCCACTTCATATATTTGTGGCCGGTACAATTTTCCTCCGTGGGTAGCATGGATAAATATAGGAATAGCAGGATATGCTGAGGGACCATTAGGGAGGCTTTTTCAAGTAGCTAAAGTCATCAATGAGAGTGAAACTCGAGTTGCATACCCGGGATTTAGATTGTCGAAACTAGTGCCTCTGACAACTTTAATAACAAGAGAACAACCATGTAATGATTATAATGCTGATACACTATATGACATGGAAGGATTGGCGTTTGCCGAACTGGCATCCCGTTTCTCATGTAACGAGTTAACATTTTTATTTAAAGTTGTTTCAGACTCAAATGCCAAACAACTTCGTAGGATTAAGCCCTTGTATGTTGAAAAACTTTTGACCCAAAATATGCGCACTATTTTCTTGTTGGTTGATGAAGTCAAAGAATTGGTCAAAGAGGAAAAAAGACGACTTGATATTTCGAATGACGTTGAGATTGTCTTGAGTAAGTTTCATTTTTCGGCAAGCCGAAAAGTCCAACTTATCCAGAAGTATAGAAGATGGAAAACGGCGTTCCCAAATACTCCTTTCAGTGAAGCCTGCGCAAATGCAAAATCAGCTGGCGATGTAATACATACACTGGACGAAATGCTCACCTCAGCAGTCTTCGATAGGCCAAGTTCATGATCGACACGATATTTATCGAACAGGAAATTTTGGATCACGAACGCACAAAGGTGGTGCTTTCGAGGTTTCCAAGAAGTCGAAGAATAATCATTTCTAGATACCAAGAAATTTTTAATAAGCGCACGCAGAACTTTAGGCTCCAGAAAAAACAACCAGCACTCATTCTTGCAAGCAAACACAAAAATTTCGTGCTGCCCGCCCCAGCAGGTTTTGGAATTGGCACGGAAAAAAATTTTTATTTTTCGCATATGTATAACTGTCTCTATGACTGTCGTTATTGTTTTCTTCAAGGCATGTATTCATCGGCAAATTATGTACTATTCGTGAACTATGAGGATTTTTATTCGCAGATAGAAACAACTATTAGCGATAATGCCGAGGGCCGAATAACGTTCTTTTCCGGATATGACTGCGATTCTTTAGCATTTGAAAAGATTTCTGGCTTTCTGAAAACTACACTACCTATATTTTCTGGGCTTGAAAGGGCTGATCTGGAATTACGTACTAAAAGCGTCCAGCTTGAGCCACTACTTTCTATGGAGCCGCAGCAAAACTGTATTGTTGCCTTTAGTCTTATGCCTGAAGAACTCGCAAAGAAATTAGACAACAAAGCCCCAAGTATTTCGCGTAGGATTGCTGCATTGGCGCGTCTTGCTGAACGGGGGTGGCCAATTGGTCTGCGGTTTGACCCGTTGATTTATTCTTATGATTGGAAAGACAAATATGAACGATTAGTAGTATCGCTTCTCGAGATCTTACCAAATGAATCAGTTCATTCAATCAGCTATGGACCACTTCGTTTTCCCAAAAAAATGTATAGTGAAATCTTTAAACTATATCCAGATGAAGACTTATTCTCGTTTTCTATGAAAGAGGCGGATGGTATTGTTTCGTATGGAAATGGAATTGAGGATGAGATGTCAGATTTTCTGCTTAGTCAACTCTCAGGTGTTGTCTCATCAGATAAAATTTTTCAATGCCTTTCGCAGACTTAAATATAAAAGGGTATAAATTTGACGGATAAGTGCGCAGTGGTTACGGGAAGTTCCAGCGGTATAGGCAGAGCCGTTTGCGAACTTCTTTTAAAAGCAAACTATAAAGTTATAGGCATGGCACGCGATCATTCCAAGTTCACCCCGAATGACAGCAATTACGTTCCATTTGAAGTGGATCTAAAAGATCAAAACGAAACGACTAATGTTGCCAAGGCACTGTTAAAAGCTCATCCGGAAACCAACATTCTTATTAGCAATGCCGGGGCAGGAAGTTTCAATCCGATTGAAAACTTTTCAACTTCGCAGATAAAAGATTTTCTAGATTTGAACCTAATCTCACATATTTTACTCAGTCAAATTTTTGTTAGACATTTAAAAGCACGTTCGGGGGGTAATATCATTTTTTTGGGCTCGGAAGCAGGACTTACGGGCAAACGCAAGGCGACCCTGTATTCCACAGCTAAATTTGGCCTAAGAGGGTTTTCACAAGCCTTGAGTGACGAGGTAAGGGCAAGTAATATCCGTGTTTCACTTATAAACCCTGGTTTAGTGCGTACACCTTTTTTCAATGGGCTTGGGTTCCGTCCCGGTGATGAAAAGACACACGCCATAGAAGCGGAGGATGTGGCAGAGGTTATCATGACTGTTTTGTCCTCGAGATCGGAGACAATACTGGATGAAATAAATATGTCCCCAGCTAAAAATGTAATTAAATTTGATAGCTAGCCATGAGGTAATGTTAGTTCTTTGAAGGATCGCAATTGATCTAATGCACAATTTAATTATTAATTCAAATACAATGAATAGTTCCGTCAGTCTTGATTTCTAATTCTTCTCCGCTCTTAAAAGTAGGGTTTTCCATTGCAATGACGGGAATGGTATTCCACCCCATTTGTTCAGCGACTAGAACACTTATTGGCAAGATCGCATCTTTATTTGTTCCAAGTATGAGACCCTTTGGAGCAATTCTTGCGTAGAGTAATTCAAGTAGTATTGCAGCAGAAGAACTCGAACCAATGGGGTCAGGTACAATTAGAATTTTGTCAGTGATCTTTACCCCGCGCTGTGGATGGTTCTCTAATACAACTTCCGCATTTTCAGGACTAATACCACCCCAAAAACTTATTGGAGCTTCTAGGCGTAAAACCGTCCCGTTTGCGGTGCCAGAATACAATACTTGCCCACACCAGCTCATTTCCATGGCCCATAATTTAATGTAGCGGAACCATTTTGCGCACTTTTTATGCAGTCAGCTAGTGATCCAAATATCGGCCGGTACCCTGTGTTGCCTGCACTGTAATGCGCGAACTTGGCTGAGTTAGTCATCATTATTCCACCACTACCCGGCAGTATAGGGGTAACAACCACACAAGTATCGATTATGAAAACCACGCCAAGCCTTTCTAGTTTGGAATAAATATTTTGGGCTTCTAGTTCTTGAGCAGTATGACGATTAGTGCAGACATAAACTGGCACTTTAAAATCCTTTTCCTCCGACACTTGTAATAATTTCCTACATTCCGAAATTGAAAAATGGGGGCTTCCCAACGCAACGCAGTCTATTGTCCCTGCTTGTTTGGTTTGAGAGAGTTTATGAAATGCACGTTTCATCATATCCATATCGATAGGCAGAACTTCTTTTGGTCGTTCTTTTCCAAAAACGTGTTGTAAATTGGTAGCCTCGGGTGTGATTCCGATGATGTGAACTAGTCCAACGGCACCGGTAGATGCAGCTGCAGCGCAAAGCGCCTTTAATTGATCTTCAGATACAATCTTATTAATACCTGATACAGCGCAAACACTGTCACCGGCTAGCCTTCCGATGACAGAACCTAAGACCGGAAAAAATGTATCCTCTTCTTTCACCTTTTCAGGCAGATCAGTTACATCTAGTAAGATTTCTGCGTTGCGGTTTTTGTCACAGTGCAACCCATAATACGGAGCCCTGCCACTTACTGCACATGCTATATCTAGAAAATCTCCATATCGGTTAGTGCGCGCACCTAGGACGGTGTTTGCAAAGGCAACGGCATTAGATTCTCCCCAAGCGACTTGTTCGCCTTTTTTTGGACGCGCGCCTATTTGGTAAGGTGCACAAGTCCAACTTGGTGTGCAGTCCATATTTATATAGGCATCCATTAATCTTCGAGCCATTTGTAATTTTTTTGAGGAAAGTCTAGCTTGATTAGTCTTTATGAAATTTAAAGCGCCAACATTGGTGGTTGTTGGGACTTTTGCTTTGGCTCCATTTTTTGCTAGGTTTTCACAGAATAAAACGCCGGAGTCGCCGTGATAAAGGCAGCCATCAATATGGCTTGAGGTAATTTTTACTAGTCTTTTCGCGCCAAGCATTTCCGCGGCTTTGACGACAATGCTTAGTGCTGTTTTGTCACCGGTTGTACCAAGTTCCGAGTTGAGTATAGCCTTTTCTTCCTGCGTAAGTTCAACCATTTTTCAACCTCGTTACCAACAAAACTATCTCTCTTTCAGAAGATTATTCAATAACGACAGGTTTAAAGCTACCATCTTCTAAAGCGAAAAGAACGCCATGTTCGATATCATGCCATAATCCATGGATAGATAGACTACCATTCTCTATTGCTTGCTTTACAAAAGGGAAGGTAAGCAGGTTTTCTAAAGAGATCGCAATCCCTTCTTTTTCTAACAGTAAAATTTTTTCTTCGTCACTTTCAGAACCGCTAAGGCGTTCAAAGCCCGGTCGAAGTGCATTTATCCAACGCCCTACAAAACTAGTCGATTTTTCTAGTTCAGGAGCTTTACCAGTACACATGTTAAAGCAGCCTAGTACACCACCACAATTGGAATGTCCGAGTATTACGATATGTGCTACCTTTAAAGCAGTGACGGCATACTCGATGGCGGCGGAGGTGCCGTTTTGATCTCCCTCTAAACTACAGGGAGGTACTAAGTTTGCAATATTTCGATGAATAAAAAGTTCGCCAAATTCCGAATTAAAAATTGTGGTTGGATCCACCCTGCTGTCACAGCAAGAAATAATCATGGCGGTGGGGTGTTGTCCCTCTTTTACAAGACGTTGCAAAAGAGCTTTTCGTTCTGGATATCCTCTTTTTTTCCAAGTTGCATATCCGTTAATTAAGTTGAGCGGTAGACCGGAAGACATTTGTTTTCATAAACCTTTTCAGCATTCCCATAGTTTGTGGATTGATTTTATTCGAAGGCTTATAGTGCTGTTATAAAAAATTATCCAGATTTCTTTGCATATTAAGGTAAGTTGTTTGTTACGTCCAATTTGGTTTTGTTGGCTCATTGTTCTTCCATTATTGCCTTCGGCATAGTTTGCCTTTAATATTGGTTTAATCTGTTGGGGTGCAGCTTTATTGTTGCTGAGAGATCGCAAAGATCAACCCATAGAACCTGACCTGGTTAGAACCAGCGTAGGAAACGGACCTTAAAAAGCTTAGAAAGCTCAACCGTCTCCTGCCGAAAGAAAATGGAGACGATAAATGAAAACGTTTAAAACAGCTGTAACTTTGATCACGCTAATGGCAACCTGGCTTTGCGTTTTTTTAAAAAGGCCGATTTTTATAGTTATTTTCATCTCTATTTCTTCGTCAGCTCTAGCCAATCAAAAAGTTACTTTATTGTTGGATTGGTTCGTAAACCCAGACCATGGACCAATAATTATTGCTAAGGAGAAGGGATTTTTCTCAGACAGAGGATTGAAGGTAGAAATAATTGCACCAGCAGATCCAGCAGATCCTCCAAAATTAGTTGCAGCAGGTAAAGCCGATTTGGCAATTTCTTATCAGCCGCAGCTTCATTTGCAAGTTGCTGAAGGTATGCCACTTACTCGTGTCGGTACCTTAGTAGCAACGCCACTTAACTGCTTGTTGGTATTGGCAAATGGCCCCATCAAAAATATCTCCGATTTAAAAGGAAAAAAAGTTGGGTTTTCTGTAGCTGGCGTTGAGGAAGTATTACTCAAAACTATTCTTGAGCGTAACGACGTCAAACTTTCGGATATTGATCTTGTGAATGTTAACTGGTCCCTGTCGCCGTCCTTGATGTCGAAGCAGGTGGATGCCGTTATAGGTGCTTTTCGAAACTTTGAACTTAACCAGATGGATATTGAGGGTGTCAAGGGTCGTTGCTTTTACCTTGAGGAGGAAGGCTTACCAGCATACGACGAATTAATTTATGTTGCCAATAAGACTAAACTAGACCGTGATATGATCAAGAAATTCCTAGATGCAACAGAATTAGCAACGCAATATATGATAAATCACCCGCGGGAGAGTTGGAACATTTTCAAAAACACTTCAAAAGAGCTAGACGATGAACTAAATAAACGGGCTTGGGTCGATACCTTGCCACGATTTGCACTAAGACCCGCAGCCTTAGACCATGGGCGCTATTCACGCTTCGAAAACTTTCTTAAAGAAACTGGTTTGATCAAGAAACAGAGCCCAATTAAGGACCTAGCAATAGATATTGGGAAGAATTAATGCAGAATTACGGAAAGACATTTCAATTGTGGAGGGCGGCAGCTGGCTCCGAATGGAATGAGTACACGAACCATACTTTCGTTGAAAAGTTAGCAGATGGAACGCTGCCAAAAGAAAACTTCGTTAATTATTTGATACAAGATTATGTCTTTCTGATCCATTTTTCTAGAGCTTGGGCATTAGCTATAACAAAGGCAGAAACTTTGGAGGAAATGCGACTATGCGCAACGACAGTTAATGCGCTTGTTAACGAAGAAATTAGCTTGCATGTGAAACTTTGCGCAGAAGAAGGAATTGAAGAGGCTGACTTATTTAATGCTACTGAAGCTATGCCCAACCTAGCTTATACAAGATACGTTCTAGATGCTGGGCATAGCGGTGACTTCCTAGATCTAATTGCTGCGCTTGCCCCCTGTGTTCTGGGATATGGTGAAATTGGTTATACGATTTCAAAAAAAGAGCATAGTTCTGCTTATTCCGATTGGATATCGACTTATAGTTCTGAAGAGTATCAGGGTGTTTGTGTCGATGTGGGCAAACTAATAGATCAGGCTGTTTCCATTCGCTTGGGTGAGAACCCTGCTCAAAACCCAAGGTGGCATAGATTAACCAGCCGTTTTTTAATGGCGACGAGGCTTGAAGCAGGTTTTTGGCAAATGGGATTAGATATTTAATGCAAAGCCTTTTGTTCGAAGGCAGTGCATGGATAAATGAAATACAAATATTTCCAAGAATCTCATTTACCATGCAGGCAGGTTCTTGGACATGTATGCTTGGACCATCTGGAGTTGGTAAGACAACCATACTCAGGCTTATAGCTGGCCTCGAAAGTGAAATAGTACTCGATGGGAGCATCGTATTGAAAGAGGGCGGAAGACTCAGTGGTCAGATTTCTTTGATGTCCCAAACGGATAATCTACTGCCATGGTTGAGCGCTACTGAAAACGTTTTGTTAGGAAATCGCTTGCGGGGTGAAAAACCAGACTTTGACAAGGCAAATGAACTGATTAAAAAAGTTGGGTTAACCGAACACAGAAAGAAAAGACCGTATGCTCTTTCCGGTGGCCAACGTCAGAGGGTTGCGCTTGCGAGAACGTTAATGGAAGAGCGTCCAATCGTGTTATTAGACGAACCATTTTCGGCACTAGACGCCCGTGTTCGCGCGGAAATGCAAGAGCTTGCAGCACAGCATCTCCAGGGTAAAACAATTTTATTAGTGACCCATGATCCAGCCGAAGCAGCACGCTTGGGTGAACGCATTCTAGTCCTATCTGTTAATGGCATTAAAGATGTGTGTCCACCAGCAGGCGGCATTATTAGGGCGTATGACGAACAAACAGTTTTAGCTTGTCAAGGACAGCTCCTTCGACTTTTGCGAGAGGAAGAATGAAACTTTTTTTGCGACTGATTCTCGTCACGGTTGCTTTATTTTTATTTTGGCATTTTTTAGTAGTATTTGCCGATTTACCAAAATTCATTTTACCCAGCCCTTTGCTAGTTATGCAGACATTTGTCTCAAATTTTTCGCTCATCCTTAAGCATGCGGTTGTGACCGGGAGTGAAATATTAGTCGGACTTTTGGCGGGAACAGTGCTTGGTTCTGTCACAGCTATTTGCTTAGCTATCTCACCGGCTGCCAGAACTATTGTGCGTCCTATGATGGTTTTGAGCCAGGCACTTCCAGTCTTTGCGTTAGCGCCACTGCTCACCTTGTGGCTGGGATATGGATTGTGGCCAAAAATTCTCATGGCTTTACTAATAATTTATTTTCCCGTCACCTCTTCATTTTTTGATGGGCTTATGAACACACCTAAGGGCATGTTGGACCTATCTCGTGTGATGAATGGAAACCCTTGGCGTATTATGTTGAACCTAAGAATACCAGCTGCAGTCCCAGGTTTGGCTTCTGGATTACGACTTGCGGCGGTCTATGCCCCAATTGGCGCAATAATAGGAGAGTGGGTGGGCGCATCGGAAGGACTTGGTTATTTGATGCTGCTTGCTAATGGAAGAGCCAAAATAGATTTGATGTTTGCCGCGTTGATTGTCTTAGTCGTCATGACATTAATTTTACATTGGAGTATCGATCGTTTGGGAAATAGCTTAACGGCGAAAATGAGTCCATAACGTAATATAGATATAATCTTTACTATTGTAGTTTTTTTCTTCAGCATATTATTCGGGGTTAAGTTACTTTACGGCTCAGAAGGAACTAATACTGATATGTTGCGTCTTCCATTAACGAATGGAACAGTAGAAAATTATAAGTTGGTGGGCATACCTATAACGCCCCGAACCCCAAGTATTTCGTTTACCCGAATAGCGTTTGCCGCCGCACATGTGGTTGCGTCGCCACTATTTGAAATTGATCCATGGCAATTGGGCGGAGCAATTGATTGGGATGAAACTCTAAAATATAGACATTATCTTTGGGATCAGGGACTTTACGTCGCGGAGGCAATGGATACAGCGCAACGTGGCATGGGATTAGATTGGGAAACTGCAAAAGAACTTATTGAACGAACGGTTAATGACGCAAAGTATCATCCACTCAAGCCAAGAGTAGTTTGTGGCGCGGGAACAGATCAGTTTGGAATAGAAGAATTAAAGAACGAAGATCAAATAATAAATGCCTAAAGTGAGCAGATGGAAACAATTGAAAAAATTGGTGGTCAGTGTGTAATTCTTGCCAGTAGGGCTATGATGCTTGTTAATAGGGGGCCAGAATCCTTTTTAAGGGTATACAACAGATTGATAGAACAAGCTGAAAAGCCGGTCATACTGCATTGGCTTGGAGATATGTTTGATCCCGCCTTGAGAGGTTATTGGGGAAAAGAGTCAATCAATGACGCTGCAGACATAGTGCTTGCATTAATAAAAGCGAATAGCTCCAAGGTGGACGGTATTAAAATTTCCCTGCTAGATCAAAAACACGAAGAAAAATTTAGAGCGCGATTAAGCGAAAATATTAACTTGTACACTGGAGATGACTTTAATTACACGGATCTAATTGAAGGTGACGGAAAAAAGCATTCGGATGCGCTTCTTGGAATTTTTACAGCTATAGCACCAGCCGTATCTCCTGCACTAGAGGCACTTGCTCGAGGAGAAATTGAAAAATATCGAAATATTCTTGAGCCAACCGGCCCACTTTCTCAGGAAATTTTCAAAAAACCTACACAGTATTATAAAGCTGGGATAACGCTTTTAGCTTGGCTTAATGGTATGCAGTCGCATTTTTCAATGCTTAAAGGGATGCAGTCATCAAGAGAACTGAACCATTATGCCGAAATTTTTAGACTGGCTGACAAGTCCAATTTGTTGGCTCAACCAGATATTGCTGTATCGCGGATGAAATCTCTACTATCAGTTTATGGGGTAGAACAAAACTAATATTATAGGTAAATGAAATTTTTGAATAAATAAGATCGATAAGAGCCTGATATTTTTCCAGAGGACCGAGCAGATAATGAGAAGTTCGAAGGTAATCCATGTTGTTTCGTGCCATGCAGAAGGTGAAGTTGGGGACGTAATAGTTGGAGGAGTTGCACCACCACCTGGCGAAACTCTTTGGGAGCAGCGTACATGGATCGAAAAAGATAATAGGTTACGTAACTTTATACTCAACGAACCAAGAGGTGGCGTTTTTAGACACGTAAACCTTTTAGTTCCAGCCATTAATCCTAAAGCGCAGATTGGTTGGATAATTATGGAGCCAGAGGCAACCCCACCAATGTCAGGATCAAACGCTATTTGTGTTGCTACGGTTCTCTTGGATACTGGTATAATCCCTATGCAGGAACCAGAAACAGAAATAATTTTAGAGGCGCCTGCCGGTTTGGTAAAAGTTATGGCTGAGTGCGATACTGGAAAAGCGCGTCGCATATCTATACAAAATGTACCCGCCTTCGTTGGAACGTTGGATCAAACGTTAATGGTACCAGGAATTGGCAGTTTGCGCGTTGATACGGCTTATGGAGGTGACACGTTTGTAATAGTAAATGCCAAAGACCTCAATTTTAAACTAGTTTCTCGTGAGGCAAAAAATTTAGCTGAAATTGGAATACGAATTACTAACGCCGCGAATGATCAGTTAAAATTTCAGCATCCGCAAAATAATGATTGGAATAAATTTTCTTTTTGTCTTTTTGCAGGCCCAGTAGATAGGGATGGTAAGCGGCTAAATTCACGTGCTGCAGTGGCTATTCAACCAGGGAAAATAGATAGATCACCTACAGGAACTGCGCTATGTGCCAGGATGGCACTGCTGTGTGCTCGAGGAGAAATGCATCAAGATGACATTCTCGAGGTGTCTTCGATTATTGATTCAAAGTTTTCCGGCCGAATTATTGGGCATACAAATGTTGGTAATATTAACGGGATTATCCCTGAAGTGAGTGGCCGGGCTTGGGTGACCGGAACACATCAATACTACCTAGACCCTGATGACCCATGGCCGGAAGGTTATAGACTGGCTGATACCTGGCCGGATTTTAAACTTGGGTAACCACATTCGTGTTTGCCGTATGCATCAATTGGAAGTAAGTGGTTCAAGAATAATTCTGTGTTATCTGGTTTGGGTCAAGTCAAGTAAGGTTTCTAAAAATAACTTTGAATCCGAACCGTTGATATAAAATTTCTCTGCCAACATTTTGTGGAGGGCCCTGTTATGTATTTTCGTTGTGACATTTTCCTTAAGAAGCGTCCTGTTTCTTAAGGAAAATGTCAGTAGAGATAATTAAACCGGGTAGCGTCATTGCCATAAATGATCAAAATCATGTTAGGCGCTGGCCAGCATCCTTGAGTGCAGCAATATGTTTATTAAACTGGTGGCAACGTGTAAGTCTAATCGTACCGTGGGGTTCCTTCATCTCAGGCTTTCAAGGTAGCAAAGGATTCAAGAGCCTTTTCGCGTGATATTTTCAAGTCTACAATTGGATTGGGATAGGTCTCGCCTAAAACTACACCTGACGTTGCAAGAATATCTTGAGGTGCGTTCCACGGGTCAAAGATGTATTTAGCGGGGACTTTTCCTAGCTCTGGCACAAATTGTCTTATGAATGACCCATCTGGGTCAAATTTCAGGCCTTGTGTTACGGGATTGAAAATACGGAAATATGGAGCAGCGTCGGCGCCACATCCAGCTATCCACTGCCAACCTGCGCTATTGTTCGCTAAATCTGCGTCAAAAAGTGTATCCCAGAACCAAGCTTGTCCGTCATGCCAGTGTATGCGGAGGTTTTTGACAAGGAAAGATCCTACAATCATCCTAAGTCTATTATGCATATAACCTGTGTTCCATAACTGTCGCATTCCAGCATCTACTATTGGAATGCCTGTGCGGCCACTTTTCCAGGCCTTTAATCCAACTTGATCTTTGACCCATGGAAACTTTTCGAAGCGCTGGTTTAAATTTTTCGTGGGCAGAAAAGGAAAGTGATATAGTAGAGAATGCGAAAATTCCCGCCATCCTAACTCCGATAGAAAGTGGTTGGCGTTTTCACTAAGTTGGGGACTTTCTTTGAGTTGTTTTTTTGTAGCGTACCACACGGTGTTTACGGAGATTTCACCCCAACGTAGGTGGGGAGAAAGTCTTGAAACACTCTGCTGTGCCGGGAAGTTTCTTCCATTCTTATAGTTTTTAATTCCTTCGTTTAAAAAAATCTTAAGCTTTGCTGAGGCCGCATCTTCACCGACGCGCCATTTCGAAATTAAATCAGCCTCCCATGATTGGTTGTCCAATAGGCCAAGATTATCTAGATTACTTGGCTCTAGTTTTTCATCATAATAGCAGATTTGCGGAGCACTGAGTGGTGGTCTTGGGACATCGGCGCTTAAGCACCCGTTTTTGTAGAACGGTGTAAAGACTCTGTATGGAGACCCGTCAGCTTTTAAAGTCTCCCAAGGTTCCCAAAGAAGGCTGCCATTGAAACTTTGGCCCTTAATACCAATTGAGTGAAGCTTTGCCTTTACTTGTGTATCCTGTTCAATTCTCCAGGGATCATAAGCCCTGTTCCACGTAACATGTTTGACGTTATATTCCTTGCAAAGTTTTTCTAGTATAGTTTCGGAGTTACCTCGGAAACACCGGAGGTGCCCGTTCAAAGTGTGATTGAGACTATCGAGAGAGTGGTGAAGCCAGACCCTACTAGCACCACCGATTCGAAATTCCTGTGGGATTGGGTCGTCAAATATATAAACTGGTATAACGCGCCCGCTACGTGCAGCCGACAGAAGTGCGGGATTATCAGCGACCCTTAAGTCTTGCCGAAACCAATGGATAGAAGTTTGATCTGAACTCATCTATCCTACATAGTGTTGCAAGGGAGTTTAACAAGTGCGCAATTTTTCAAACTGCAAACGGAACGCAATCCTCTTCACAAACAAACAATAACGTGATTATTACAGATAGATTTTAAGAGCCGCAACTAACTTTGTAGCTGAATCCATATCCACGTCTAGATGCGTAACAATCCTTATTCGCCTTTCACCGAATGCGCCTATTCGAAACCCTTGTTCTTCCATCTTTTGAACTAACTTCGGAGCAGAAATTGTCTCATCGGATAGGTCGAATATTACAATGTTTGTCTCCACGGGGAGAATTTGCTCTACGGTTTCTAATTTTTCAATCTCTGATTCTAAAAAAGATGCTACTTCATGGTCATTGGAAAGTCTCGATATATTATTATCCAAAGCATAGAGACACATTGCTGCTAAAACACCCGATTGACGCATTGCGCCGCCTAATCGTTGTTTAATGCGCCATGATTTGTTTATGAATTCTTCAGAGCCCGCAAGCACAGCACCTACGGGGGCTCCAAGACCCTTCGAAAAATCCAACCAAACACTATCGAAATTTTTTGAATAAGTTTCTGCGTTAACGCCAGTTTTAACACAGGCATTCAAAAGACGTGCGCCGTCCATGTGAGTATTCAGATTATATTTTTTGGCTTCGATAGCTACTGCATTAAGCTTGTCCAACTCCCAAATAGTACCTCCGGCCATATTTGAGGTTTGTTCAACACAAACGAGCGAACTGATTGGGGCATATCTTGATGGTTTGCGAATTGCTGCCGACAACTGCTCAGCTTCAAAGATGCCATTTTTACCGTTTATGGCGTGTATCATCACGCTACTAATAGCTGCGGGCCCTCCGGTCTCAAAGTTAATTATGTGACTAGAGCTTTCACAGATGATCTCGTCCCCTGGGTTAGTGTGAATATTGATTGCGATTTCATTGCACATTGTCCCAGATGGAAGAAACACAGCTTTTTCTTTTCCAAGTAAATTGGCAACACGAGAGCATAGCTCCAGTGTTATGGAATCTTCATCTTTCTGTTCATCACCAAAATCGCGGTTTAGTATCGAGTGAAGCATACTTTTTGAGGGTTTTGTTTTGGTATCGGAATAAAAATCAAACAAGTTTTGAACACCATGAGTTAAATTATGTATATGCCAACATAAACATTATCATCTTTTCTGACAAACTCAGAGGGAATATATCTGGCCGAGTAAAATGCTAGTAACAGTTTTAAACGATTATTGTATTTTCTAAAATAGTGGCAACAATTTCTGAACAAAGTAGGAATCGATATCGCCCGAAAGCCCAATAGAAATGTTGCATTTGCAATGGGATGTCATGTCTGCTTAGGGACAAAAATAGCTGGTATGGAAGGTCGGCTTGCTATCGGAAAGTTGCTGAGGCGCAATTCAAAAATTATGTGTGCTGGTCCAGCGATCAGTAAAGGTTTCGCACGCTTTAGAGGTTTTAATTCTATGTCGACGAATATTCATTAATCTTTTGTCTTATATAATCAGATCGCCCAATTCGTTTGATTGGATATAGTCATCTAGATTTCGAGGGGAAGATTTATAAAAACCGGATTCGGATAATGTTCAATAAGGTCTTGCATTATAAGTTAGGTAATACTAACTTTCCTTATGTCAACAGAACAAATATCAGCACGCACAATGGCACCCAGAGAAAATAAACCCTCCAAATTTGACAGTGTTCCTTCGCCTATCCAAATATTCTTGATCTGCATTCCTGTTCTGTTAGGAGGTTGGGCGGTCGAGGCTACTAGTGGCGACTTGGCTGATGTTTTCTTTACAGCAATATCCGACGCGTACTTACAGGTAAGTGCGTTCGTAGCTGCTACATTCCTGCTTTTTTATGGGATTGAGAAGCTTTTTAAGGCCGACGCAGCGGCTTTATTGCAAGAAGCGACATTTTGGCAGGTTCCTATTGCTGCCGGTCTAGGAGCGCTTCCAGGATGTGGGGGGGCAGTCATTGTAATGACTCAGTATATATCTGGAAGGCTTAGTTTTGGGGCGGTCGTCGCCGTCCTAACTGCTACAATGGGTGATGCGGCGTTCCTTTTAATCGCCCAGCTCCCCTTAACAGGACTTGCGATGATTGGACTGGGCTTTGTGATAGGCACACTCAGCGGTTGGATCGTTAATAAAATTCATGCTTTTGATTTTTTGTATGATCATAATCTGAAGACTGCACGTCTTAAGACCGTGGGAAAAGATACATCGAGCCCTTTTTTGGACCGCTTATGGTTCTTGCTTTTTGCTCCGGGTTTAGTTCTAGCTTTTCTAGTCGCCTTTCAATTTGACGTTGATAGTATTTTTTCAACGCAAGCTCTTAGTAAACCAGCCACAACGATAGGTGTTATGGGTGGGCTTTTGGCAATAGCTATGCAACTAGCACCAAAATTGGGCCTTATAGGTGATAGTAATCATTCCAAACAGAAAACAATATTCCGTAAAACAATTAGAGAAACAAACTTTGTTACGCTTTGGGTAATTTTTGCATATCTTGCATTCGAGTTGCCGGTATACTTTTTTGATATAAATGTCCAAGGCATTTTTGCTGGGTGGGCAGCAATAGTTCCTCTGATTTCAGTATTAATTGGGTTTTTACCTGGATGTGGACCGCAGGTTCTTGTCACCACCCTATTTGTTGCAGGCTATTTGCCATTATCGGCACAGATTGGCAATGCGCTGAGTAATGACGGCGATGCTTTATTTCCCGCAATAGCAATTGCACCAAAGGTTGCAGTTGTTGCCACAATGTACTCGGCGATCCCTGCCTTAGTTGTTTCTTACGTGTATTTTTTTGCATTTGAATAATAGGATTTTAAAAATTATTAATTGAGAGATATTCTATTATTCTGCAGGATTTTGTTTAATCCTAGCCAGCGCTTGTATATGTGAAGGCGACAGGCCACAGCAACCACCTATTATTTTTGTGCCCTCTTTTATCCAATCACCCGCGAAGTCCTGCAATGCCTGCTCGGAAATTATTTTTTCGAACTGCCAATTGGGTGACTTGAAATATCCAGAATCGGGATACGCAAATATGGTGCCTGAAAAGACTTTTTTTAATTCCTTTAAAGAGGCTTGTATTGCGTTTGATGGGGTATGCATAATGCCGGCGGCATCAGGTTTGTAATTGGAAAGGATCCTAAAAATATCCATTAGTGGTAGCTCTTCATCCGGTAAGAAGCTCAACAGTCGGCCGATGTTATCGCGACGTGATGAAAAACCTGCCCAAATTGGAAGACCTGCTTTTTCAGCAGCTATGAAAGTGGGCTCAATTTTTGTTGGGTCATACATCATTTCTAGTATAATTAAATCGCAACCTTCCTCTTTTAGAAAATATGCTAATTCCGTTAAGCTCTCTTCAAATTTCTTTAATGGGATGACAGCGTTTTGATCAGGCATGGCAGTGCCCTCAGAAATCATTCCACGATGGGACAGCGAGCCGGCTACTAGAACATTAGGTTTGCCGCTTGCTTCTCTAGCGTTGTGCGCTGCTTCGAGAGCTTTTTTATTAATTTCGAAAAACTTTTTACCCAAGCCAGATAGCTCCAACATGTGGCGAGATGAGCTGTAAGTATTAGTAGTGATGACATCCGCGCCCGAAAATATGTAATCAAGATGTATCCGTTTAAGTATGTCTGCGTGCTCGAGCGCAGCGACACCACACCAAGCGCCAGGATCCATTGGGACACCTCGTTTCTCGAGTTCCGTTCCAGTTCCACCATCAAGAATCAGAATATTCCCGCGTTTTGTCGTATCGAACACACTGTTATAAAGTGACATTTTCGCATCCTATCATTCGGGCGAATCATGTCCGCCGCTTTAGCTGAATTTTTCAGCGCCCGCAATCTGGAACTCAAATCGGCGCTAGCTCTTCAGCGGATATATATTACTCACTCGTATTAAAAACAAGTATCAAAATACTTTTTGGGTAAAAACTATTTAGTGTAGTAAAACAGGGGTGTTGTGGCTTAAAAACTATAGAAGTTAAAAACTTCGTTGAATCCGGGTGAGGGAGAAACTTTATGAATTTAATGCTTCATCATATAAATTTATCGACCGATAATGTTGAAAAGATGGACGAGTTCTACAGGGACGTGCTCGGCCTTGGAAGAGCAACGGATGATCTTCCGGTATTGGAGAAAAACAAGGGTTATTCAGGGGACGTTGCATTTGTTTCGGATGGAAAAGTTCAAACTCACCTGGCTCAGCGAGATATTCAAGCTGGATTTAATACGGGCCAAATTGTCAACCCTCTCGCGAGGGGGCACATAGCATATCGAACGGATGATCTTGATGCTTTCAAGAAACATCTTGAAGCTAAAGGAGTGGCGTATTCTGACTGGGGAGAAAGAGCTGTTGCTGGGTGGCACCAAATATTTTTTTATGATCCTGATGGTACAGTGATCGAAGTACATCAGCGGAAGTCATAAAATCAAGGGAGCTTCTTTCTCGTGCTTTTTGAATGGTATGACGCCTTCATGATGTATAGATACTCGTCTTTTATATCTCCGGACTAAGCCTTGCGTTTGGCCTGTTTGTACCAGTAGTTAACATTTGAAATATTACTCTCTTCTCGATGAAGTTAAGCATGCACCCAGGCAGCGTCTTTGCTTGAACAACTCTGGACTACTGAGTGAGCACGGTCGCAATAACCCTAATATTTCCACCAAAGGGTTTATAAGAGCAAAGAGAAAACCGGGGTGGGGACGTTTTATGAGCGATTGACTTTAATTTTCCATACTTGATTTGAATTGTCTTTCTATCCGAAACTAGGAGTGATCGTGTTTGAAAAACTTTTGGCAGATAACACCTTTCATTTCTTTTCGGTTATGTAATCGGTGTCTTGACCCAACCTTGGGGGTGGTTCGTTGGGTGCGATAATTTCATCATCAACTTTAAATCCCAAAGTAGGGACATGAAGTGAATTTCGCATGCCAGGTATTCTGAGTTTATAGGTTATACCTCTTTTTTCAACTTGGTTTTCGCTTAATATTTCGTCCAGTTTTCTGACTTTAGTTGCGGGAACTCCCTCTTCATTGAGTTTTTCTTCCCAGTATTCTGCGGTTTTAGTTTGGATTATCTGCTCTACTATATGACGTAGCTCATCCTTGTTTTTCTTTCGGTCTTTTGAATGTTGGAATCTTTTGTCGTTCATCAGATCTTCGCGATTAATGGCCCTGCAGAAACGTCCGAATTGTCTCTCATTATTTGCTGCTATCATCAAAAGATCTGATTGCGTTTCAAAAGCACCCGAAGACGGACTTTGGCTCCAAGCTTCATTCCCAGATGGTGCCGGAACCCAACCAGTATTCAAGTGATCTGTTACAAGAGTAGACATTAGCAATAATGATGTATCTAGCATTGCTACATCTAGTTTGACGCTTTTCCGCGTGCGATTAACTTCATGCAGTGCAGATACAATAGCAAAAGCACCATTTAAACCGGTTGCGTAGTCAACATAAGGTGCTCCTACTTTATTTGGTTCTGTTTCATTTGTACCGGTTAGGCGCATTATACCGCACATTCCCTGAACAATATGGTCATAGGCTGGGCGATTGCTAATAGGACCATCTTGCCCAAACCCTGAAATAGAACAGTATACGATATCAGATCTTATTTTTTTAATATCATCGTATGACAACCCAAGACGAGCGGCAGTGCCTGGCCGAAAGTTTTCAACAAAAACATCGGCGTCCTCAACCAGTTCTTTCAGTTTTTTAATATCTTTTGGGGACTTAAGGTCCAGGGTTATAGATTTTTTGTTTGCATTCTGGGTTAGATATGCGGTTCCCATATTTTGATTTTCAAGACCATCTGGAGCATTGCCTGCTCTCGTCCAGTCCCCACCATTAGGGTCTTCTATCTTGAGTACCTCAGCTCCTAAAAGAGCTAACTGGTATGTTGCGTAGGGACCAGCCAACACTTGTGTTAAGTCAATGACTGTCTTTCCGATTAAGGGTTGAAACATCTGAGAAGATACTTTCATGAGTTTGACCAATAATTTTAAGGTTGTAATCTAAATCAATTGCTGGAGTGCTTTTGATAATGCTTATATCGATCTGCCTTTTTACCTCAAATCAATTTTCAGTATCATCTTCCAATCGGTGCTCAGCTGCTTCCACCATTGCGAAAATAATGGGGCGATCGATGGGTTCGTCCGGGTAATGTTTCCTAAACACTGCCCGCGCAATCATATACGCGGCAAGCTTAGAAGCTCCGGCTCGACGAGCATTCAGGAAAGCTTCTGTAACCTCCGCTATCACTTCGGTTGATAGATCATTTAATAGATCACCCATTAACTATCGTCCCTTTATTATCGAAACTTACCGCCGAATAGCAGTTGAATAATTTTGTCATCCGCAAGCTAATGAATAAATATCCTTTACTTTACCCGGAAGCGACATTTCCTGCCATGATCCACCGCCATTCAGTGTACCAAAAATCTCTCCGTTATAGCGGGCTCCGATGAAAACTTGATCAGAATTGGAGGCGTTTAGAGCAATTGACATAATTGTCCCGTTCACCTTTACCTTATCAAATCTGCTCCATGATTTTCCACAATCGGTACTTCTATAGATTCCCCCCCCATGACTTGCCGCTGCGACAGATAGTGCTACGTACATTGTATTAGGATCTGACGGTGAGACCTTTATATCTCTTCCATATGTTGTCGGGGAAAAACGACCAATTTCTATGTCTTTCCATGTGCTGCCACCGTTTGACGATTTGAACACGCCCATTCTCACGGCAAGAAAAATCTCATCGGGTTGCCTAGGGCAGATAGTTATCGCATGGGCGTCAAGCATTCCTTCCGCTAAGGTCTCTTTCTGGACTATAGAGCTCTGCAGATGGGGGCGCGATGAGAGCCGGACTAGGTCATCAGAAACATCTTGCCAAGTTTCCCCACCGTTTACTGTTTTAAGGACCCCGGCAATCTCCATGGCAGCAAAAATTTCATCTGGCTTCCCCGGCTTTTGAACCATTCGCATGACCCTGGGAGGAAAGGGGCCTGAGCAGCGCTCTTCAAGAACAGGAGCAGCGACGCTGGCCCAATTTTTACCCCTGTCGGCAGACTTAAATATTTCTATCGGTGATCCGCCGGCAAACATAACATCAGGGTTGTCTTCTAATGTTAAAAAGCTCCAGATTCCAACATCATCTCTAGGCACGTTGGCTTTCTCGAACGTCAAGCCCTTATCTGTGCTTCTCCAGATACCATCATCGGTACCTGCGAAAATATAGTTTGCAGAATTTGGATGAACATAAACTACATGAGCATTGTTGCAATCAAGAACATGTTGCCAAGTGCCTTCTGTGATTGATTTACGAAAGACGCCTACTGCTCCTTCTTCCTCAGGGCGTCCTAAGTATCCTGCAAGGCCAACAAACAAATGGGTATCCAATAAGAATTCTCCTCAATTCTATTGAGTAAACATTAGGTCGCTGCAGAACTATGGTCAATCGAAACAATACGCTTTATTTCTTGTTCCTAACTTGTGCTAGGTTGCATAATATTTTCAACACCCTATCGAAAAGTTCAGGGAAACAAAAATGCGCAAAGATCAATGTTTGAAGATCGCTCAGGATTGGCTGTCTCATTTTGAGAAGGCCTTACAATCTGGCAATTCCAACTATGTTGAGGATTGCTTTCATTCAGAGAGCCATTGGCGGGATCTCTTAGCATTTACTGGCACGATCTCCCCATATGAAGGCGCCAAAGAAATCAGTCTTGGCCTTAACTCATTTCAGAAAATAGCTCAAGCGCACTCTTTTAGAATCATAGATAAGCATACACAGCCCCGGTTGGTGAATAGATTGGGTCGGCCCGTGATTGAAGCTATCTTTACCTTTAAAACTAAATTGGGCAGGGGTGAGGGGGTTGTTCGTGTGCCTGAAGAAAGTCTAAAAACCGCTTGGACATTTTTAACTACACTTTCGGAACTTAAGAATTTTGAAGAAAAAGTAGGACTAAACCGTCCATCTGGAGAAGCCTATTCTAGGAATTTTGGTGGTTCCAACTGGTTAGATCAAAGGCAGGAGTCTATAAAATTTTCCGATAGAGAGCCAGTTGTTCTAGTGGTTGGTGGTGGACAGGCTGGATTGGCAGTGGCTGCGAGGCTCGTTCAGTTGGAAATAAAAACTCTTGTAATAGATAAACATGATCGAATTGGTGATAATTGGCGAAAGCGTTACCATTCGTTAGCCTTGCACAACCAAATCCATGTTAATCATTTACCTTATCTACCGTTTCCTCCTACTTGGCCTAAATATATTCCAAAGGACATGCTTGCAAACTGGTTTGAGTTGTATGCAGAGGTTATGCAAGTGGATTTTTGGACCGGAACAGAACTTATTAATGCCGATTATAACAGTTCCTCAGAACACTGGGTTGCAACGGTCAGGCAAGATAATAATTCAGAGAGAATTCTAAAGCCTAAGCATATTATTTTTGCAAATGGCGTCAGCGGTATTCCGTTCAAGCCAAAGTTAGACGGGTTGTGTGACTTTAGGGGGGAAATTTTGCACTCAGAGGGTTTTTCAAATGGAGCTGAATGGACGGGTAAACGAGCGGCAGTTCTGGGTACTGGCAACAGCGGACACGACGTCGCTCAGGATTTACATAGCAATGGTGTCTATACCAGTATGATCCAACGTGGTCCGTCTACAGTAGTTAGCATAGACCCGAGTGCCAAGCTTAACTATGCGCTTTATGATGAGGGTGCATCTCTTGAAGATAGTGATCTAATAGCTTCAGTTGCTACCTACCCATTGATTGTGGAAGGATATCAGTTAGCCGTTAAAAAAATGGCAGAATTTGATAGGGAATTGATTGCAGGGTTAAAGAAACGAGGTTTTAAACATGATTTGGGAGAAGATTTTACCGGTCACCAGATGAAATACAGAAGGCGAGGTGGCGGATATTATCTTGATGCTGGTTGTTCTCAACTCATAATTGATGGAAAAATTCAATTAATTCAGTTTGAGGATATTCAGAGGTTTGTTGATACCGGAATTTTGATGAAAAATGGAAATGTTGAGAAGATCGATTTGTTAGTTTTAGCAACCGGTTATTACAGTCAAACCGAATTAGTCTCGCGACTCTTAGGCGATAAAGTTGCTAAAAAGGTCGGCAACATATGGGGCATAGGCGACGATGGAGAAATGGCAAATATGTGGAAAGCCACTCCTCAAAAAGGATTATGGTTTATGGCAGGGAGTTTAGCCCAATGCAGGATTTATTCTAAATATCTCGCGTTGCAAATTAAAATTATAGAGGAAGAGCTACGGTGATTTAGGCTGGATAATCACATGGATTTTGTCTGCTAAATACTGAAATATTGAGACTTCATTTTGATATAAATAATAAAAACTATTGTGG
>Ga0160423_10000248_pt1 | contig 42949 bp, 32 predicted proteins | sample CRUFie14St8metaG_FD_108191 | JGI IMG/M metagenome (GOLD analysis project Ga0160423, IMG submission 108191) | Marine microbial communities from the Costa Rica Dome - CRUD Field 142mm St8 metaG | ecosystem: Environmental > Aquatic > Marine > Oceanic > Photic zone | place: Costa Rica: the Eastern...
CCAAAAGCCGGTAAATCCATATCAATGGCCGTCTCGTTCAAGCCATACTTGTAATCACCCTCGATGCCAATGCGCTTATCGGCGCACACCAACATCACAGAACCGAGCGCCAAACAGTGGCCTGTTACCGCACAAACGACGGGATGGGGGAAGGTAAAAATCCGAAATGCCAATTCACCACCGGCTTTAACCATGGCCGCCGCAGTTTCTGGATCTCCGCTCGAGATAACCTTCAAATCAAAGCCGGCTGAGAAACAACCATCGCGACCTAACCACATCAATGACGCTGACTTGGCTTCAACCTCGTCGAGTGCTTCATTAAAATCCTTAATCGCGTCGGGCGAGAACACGTTTCGCTTACCATCATCGTGCGTGAGGACAGCAACGTTTTCCTGAAATTCCAGTGCAACTGACATATCTGCTCCTTACCTACTTAGTGTTATTGGTTCTGTGTATCGAGCCCCTATATTTAAGCAGAATGCTGGCGCTATGACATCATCGGGGAAAGTGGATGGCCGAACTCAGTCGAGACTCAATCCGCCATATGCATTATCCGCCCGAATGCATGGTGCTGCGGACGCTAAGTGCCACCATCACGTCATTCGATGCCAACAGAACATCGATCTCCAACGATGCTTCCCAGCTAGTTGAGTTCAGCCGAGCACGTGCCAGCGAGTCCGGCACTCTGGATGCATTCTTGCGTGAATTTGGTCTTTCAAACACTGAGGGAATTGCGCTGATGTGTTTGGCTGAAGCGCTTCTTAGGGTCCCCGACGAGCCAACTTTGGACGCACTCATCTCCGAAAAAATCCGAGAGGGGAACTGGGGCGCGCATCAGAATGCATCTGATTCCAATCTGGTAAATGCATCCGTTTGGGGTCTCATGCTCGCAGGCAAGATTGTCGGACCAGCCGATCTTCTCCAGTGGGCGTCGGCGAACTGGCTTGCAAAACTAGTGCACCGTGTTGGAGAACCCGCAGTTAGGCGTGCGACGCTTCAAGCGATGAAGATTCTCGGTGGGCAATTTGTTCTCGGGCGTGACATCTGTTCTGCTCTCAAGCGCGCGGGTAGAGACGGAACCCTGTGTAGCTTCGATATGCTAGGCGAGGGTGCGCGGACGCAAGACGATGCGGATCGCTACTTCGATAATTATCTCGCAGCGATCAAAACTGTGGGGGATGCTCGTAGTGCCTCACACCTTTTCGATGGGCACAACGTCTCAGTCAAACTGTCAGCGCTTCATCCACGGTTCTGGGAGGGTCATCGCGAAACCTGTCTTCCAGCGCTCAAGGAAAAGATCTTAGCCTTGGCCATAACGGCACGACGGTTAAATATTGGCATAAGCTTAGACGCAGAGGAATGCGCTCGACTCGAACTTACGATGGACGTATTTGAGTGGCTATGCGAGCAGCCCGAGCTTGAGAACTGGCAAGGGCTTGGATTTGTACTGCAGGCGTATCAAAAACGCGCGCTTAAAGTGGCTGAGTGGTTAATCGTGCTCGCGCAATCCCGACCGACGGGGATTATGGTGCGATTGGTAAAAGGCGCTTACTGGGATGCCGAAATTAAGATAGCCCAGCAGCGAGGGCTAAGTGACTACCCGGTGTTTACCCGTAAGTCTCATACCGACGTTTCTTACGAAGCCTGCATGCGCACCCTTTTATCCTGCCCAGATATCTACTGTCAGTTTGCGACCCATAACGCTCTGGCGATTGCTCAAATCCGTGAAGCTGCCGGCAAGCATGATCGGCCCTTTGAATTCCAAAAACTTCATGGCATGGGTGATTTGCTCTATGCCCTCCTTAAAGAGCAAGATCCCAGCGTTCGGATAAGAACCTATGCGCCTGTAGGGCAGCATGAAGACCTACTCCCCTACCTCGTTAGAAGGCTTCTTGAAAATGGCGCCAATAGCTCCTTTGTAAATCGATTTCTCGACGCTGACCTCCCCGTCAGCGAGTTGGTATTGGACCCACTGAGCGCATTGCCCACTGATGCTGCGTCTAACTTTTCGCAGATACCCCTGCCCCGGGACATTTTCCAAGGCAGCGATATTCCCTGGGTGTCGTCAATAGGGTTTGACCTCGATGAGCGATCAACGGGCTCGAGGTTCGAGACAACCGACTTTCAGATGATAGAGCTGCGCTCTAACAGGAGCCCGCGACAAGGGTGCGAGACAGATATGACTGAGAATGCAACCAGAGACCTTCGCTCGTCAACATCACCGGCAGATTCGAGCGTTGTCGGGCAGTACTCGGAGGCGACTCAAGCAGATGTCATCGCCGCCATTGAACAGGCTCATAACTCGCGAACCGATTGGTCTTTAAGATGTGTCACCGAGCGTGCTGCCATTCTTGAAAGGGCCGCTGAGATATTCGAAGCCCGGACCGCTGAGTTTACGTCCTTAATCGCCAAAGAGGCAGGGCGCACATTAAACGATGGTCTCGATGAAGTTCGAGAGGCGGTCGATTTCTGTCGCTATTATGCCGCACAAGCAAGGTGTCTAATGGACTCGGAGCTGCAACTACCGGGTGTCACTGGTGAAACCAATCGGCTTTCGTATGCGCCCCGCGGGCCATGGCTATGCATTAGTCCCTGGAACTTCCCACTGGCCATTTTCACCGGTCAGATTGTGGCAAATCTCGCGGTGGGTAACACGGTAATAGCGAAGCCTGCTGAGCAAACTCCTCTCGTCGCGCGATTGGCCTGCGATGTGCTCAAAGAGGCTGGCGTTCCTGAGGGCGTAATAAACATAGTCAATGGCGATGGCCCCACTCTTGGGGACTGGCTATTGCCCGATGAGCGCATTGTCGGTGTCTCATTTACAGGCAGTCACCCTAGCGCCCGAGTCATCAACCGGCAGCTCGCCTTGCGCGACGGGCCGATCATTCCCTTCATAGCGGAGACGGGCGGAGTCAATTGCATGCTTGTGGACTCGACGGCCCTGCCCGAGCAGGTTGTTGATGACGTTATCACCTCTGCTTTCAGATCCGCAGGCCAGCGGTGCTCAGCGCTTCGTGTGCTCTTTGTTCAGAGCGATGTGGCTGATGGGGTCATCAAGCTGCTCTCAGGAGCAATGAAGGAGCTGAAGGTAGGCGACCCTCACAAGCTATCGACCGATGTGGGACCGGTCATTGATCAAGCTGCCCATGACCGTATCTCGGCACACCTCACGCATTTAGAGGAAACAGCTACCTTTATCACGAAAAGCCCCTCGCCCGACCCCGAACTACTAGGCTACTTCGTTGAACCGCAAGCGTGGGAGATTTCGAGCTTGTCAGCCTTGCGCGAGGAGATCTTCGGCCCAATTTTACACGTAGTGAGATATCACTCAGAGGATCTGGATACGATCATCAAGGACATCCGCAGCTCCAAGTTCGCGCTCACAATGGGCATACACAGTCGACTGAAAGGGGTACACGAACGCCTGGCAAAAGAGCGCTTAGTCGGCAACTTATATATTAATCGAGACACTGTAGGCGCTGTGGTTGGGAGTAATCCGTTTGGGGGTCATGGCCTCTCTGGAACAGGACCTAAGGCGGGTGGCCCCAACTACCTAAGACAGTTGGTCGTCGAGCACACGGTAACCGATAATGTGACCGCCCTTGGTGGCAATACGGAGCTTTTCAACCTTGGATAATCGAACTCGAGTCCCTGTCCTCTGTGGCGTCACAGGGTGTCGCTCCGTATGATGATTGGCACCTAACAATAAACACATTTCTGGAGGTCGGAGTGGACTTTTTCAAAGGAAAAACAGTGATTGTCTCAGGAGGCGCTGAAGGTATCGGTTTCGCAGTCGCGCAGGCCGCGGGGCGAGAAGGCATGAACGTGGTCATCGCTGATATTTCCCAAGATACCTTGGCCACCGCCGAGGCGACTCTGAGCAAGCAGGGTATTCCCGTTTTGGCACTGACGGCGGACGCCCGAAGTGAAGCTGATTGGAACCGGGTTGCAGACGCTGCGCTCGGCCGATTTGGCGCGATTCACGCACTGATGAATAATGCAGGCGTAGGCGGAGGCGGTTCCAGCGGTCCGATCGAGGACCACTCAGCGGAAGACTGGCGCTGGACGATCGACGTCAATCTCATGGGTGTGGTCTTTGGGATGAAATCTGTTGTGCCTCACATCAAAGTCGCGGGCGGTGGTTGGATAGTCAATGTTGCTTCCATGGCGGGCATGAATGGCTTCCCTTACGGCGGCGCCTACAATGCTACAAAACTCGCTGTCGCTGGTTTATCCGAAGGTTGGTCAATGGAGCTCGCACCGTGTGGCATCCATGTGGCAGCGCTTTGCCCCGGCTTTGTGCGGACAAGAATCTATCTCTCTGATCGTGTCAGACCCGCCGATTACGATGACAGCCATCGAGAGCTTGTTGTTTCAGACGACGACCTTGACCCGGAGACAATGACGACCGGATTATCCAATGAAGTTAAAAACGGGATTGACCCCGATCTACTCGCGGCACGAGTCATCGAGTCATTACAGGCGAAAGATACCTATATTTTCACGCACCCATCGTTCAGAGACGGCATTCGCGAGCGTTATGCGATGATCGATAGATGTTTTGAGAGTGCAACCAATAGTCCGCTCGTGGGCAATGTCACTTCCTCGGTCTCAAACCCTTACATCTTTAAGTAGCCCTCTCTTTAAGGCCATCAGCTGCGATTCGAGGGCGTCCATTACGTTGTAAAAAGCAGCCTCTACCTCTACTTCATTGCCCATTACACGAGATGGGTCGGGCATACCCCAATGTGCACGAGGTGCATCGCTCATCCACAAAGGGCAAGCCTCGTTCGCGGCGCTGTCACAGACAGTGACCACCAAGTCAAACTCCTGACCGGCAAAATCATCCCATGACTGGCTGCTCAAGCTCTTGGTGGGGAAGCCACGAGCAGCGAGGAACTTAAGCGTCAGAGGATGAATCTCTCCCGCGGGTTGGCTCCCCGCACTAACCGCGTGAAAGGCACCCTCAAACTGAGTATTCGCGATAACCTCGGCAAGCACGCTTCTGCATCGATTATGAGTACAGATAAACAAAAGATTAAATGGTGTTACCACCTACTTACTCCCAACCTGCCCTATCTTGATGACCGTCAATGAGCACGTCATTTCACTACTACAATGCAGTTTGCCTTAGAACAACTTTTCTCACGCAAGTTGCCAACTCAAATGCCGCGCTAAATAACTTCGATGAGCGTCGTCCCAAGTAAAATACTTATCTAACATGGCTTTGCCGCTAACTGCTTCTGCTCGCTTCAAGCCACCTTCCTAACTACTTTTTTTGCTACTTTTCTGGTCTAACTGCCCGTTGCTCTACCCTACCGCCTACCCTTCTGTGCCTAATTCTTTTAGGGTACACGCCCTTCATGACAGTTATGATGATTCTTTGTCGATGTTGACCGTTCCAACACAGCGCATCCTTTCATTTGGTTTCATCGCCTTCGTTCTCATTGGCCTGGAACAGGGTATGCTGGGCCTATTCGTTGCTGAACTCGGAACGAAGCTCGCTAAGTCACCTGAGGACTTAGGTCTCTTTTTTGCGCTCCACGGTCTTGGCTCTGCCGTCATAACCGGATCAGCGCTTATTGGATGGATGGAGCAGCGAAATAACAAGCGCATAGCGCTCGCCAGCCTATCGCTATGTCTCGGTTCGATCCTTGTCGTAACAAGCGATTACTGGCTTCTAAAACTTATCGCAGCGCCACTGCTTGGCTTCGGCTTTGGCGGCCTCTCGATGTCGTTTAACACACTTTTCGTGACCCACTTCTCACGGAAAAATGCAGGTCTCCTGAACGTCTTAAATGCTACCTACGGCCTTGGTGCTGTCGCTGCGCCCTGGCTTCTCAGTCAGGGACTTCTGACGGGTAGCGAGCTTTTTGTCGTTATTGCTATCGCGTCAATGGTTGTCTGCCTTGGCGCCTGGAATATTGATGACCGAATACCCACTCGGTCGGCTGTCACATCTGAAAACGAGCAAGTAGCACGTATGCTGCCGTTACTTTTAATTGCCTTCGCTATTCTCTTCATAGAGGCAGGTCTCACGTATTGGATGCCATCACTGCTAAGCGATCCTTCAGGTGACGGTAAGGCGGCCGCGGCCTATATGGCGCGTTTCTTTTCCTGGTTCGTCATTGTTAGGCTTGCCGCCGCCGCGCTGGCGATTTGGGTCTCGACATTAGGTTTCGCTGTCTTCGGGCTCGCAGGCATCTTTTGCTCGCTGATCCTTGTATTAGCCGGCGCTATATCGCTGTCAGGTACCAGTTTCACTGGCGCCTTTATGGGTTTGATCTTCCCCAATGCTTACGCATGGATGCTCACCAAGGGCGGCGGCGGTACAACCACGGGCGCTAAAATCCTGCTGAGTGCGATCACCGGTGCAACATTGGGCCCATGGCTTCTCGGCTGGGTTTTACCGTACTTGGGTCAAAGTGCAGTATTGTGGCTTTTGAGCTCACTTAGTCTAGCCACTGCCGCATTGATGCTGATCACCCATTTAAATATTGGGTACCGGACGTCTGATCGATCGCAATAGATGTCTGAGTCGTCGATACATGATTAGATAGCCCAACGATCAAACATCCGCAATTGAATAATTAATCTGGGAGTCTCAGTACATGGATACATCAACACTATTTTCGCTCGAGGGAAGAACGGCGCTCGTTACCGGAGGATCGCGCGGCATTGGTAAAATGATCGCTTCTGGTTTTATTGCCCAGGGCGCAAAGGTCTACATTTCATCGCGAAAGGCAGATGTCTGCGATGCTGTCGCCGATGAGCTTGGTCCAAACTGCGTCTCTTTACCTCAGGACGTGAGCACCGTCGCAGGTTGCCAGATGCTGGCGGACGCGTATTTCCAGCACGAGAAATCGCTGGATATTCTTGTAAACAATGCGGGTGCCGCTTGGGGAGAGGCCTTCGAAACCTTTCCCGAGAGTGGTTGGGATAAGGTCATGGATCTGAACGTCAAGTCACTGTTCTTCCTCACACAGGCGCTCCATGGACCACTTAAAGCAGCCGCATCGAGAGAGCAACCAGGCAAGGTCATCAACATCGCGTCTATCGATGGCATTCGGATTAATCCTTGGGAAACCTACAGCTACCAGGCGTCGAAAGCAGCGGTGATTCAGCTCACAAAGCGCATGGCAACCCGCTTAATCAAAGACAGTATTAACGTAACTGGCATTGCACCCGGCGCCTTCGCATCTGAAATGAACAAAGCGGCGCGCGACTTTGGCGATGCAGTGGGTAATGGCGTGCCATCAGGTCGTATCGGCCGTGATGAAGATATGGCTGCGGTAGCAATCTACCTGGCTGCCCGCAGTGGAGACTACGTTGTTGGCGAGACGATTGCCGTTGATGGTGGCGTTGTGTACGGCTCAGCCGCAGAAACCATTAGTCCCTAAAGCCCGTATCACTGTGAAACAAAAAAGCCCCATTCAAAATGACTGGGGTTTGCCTTACACCTTTATTTAAAAAAGCGTCTCAGAGACTGTTTTACTGGCCCTGCGATTTCTGTTGGTTGTAGAGTGGCTCCATCATCTGGTCGACACCAAAGGTTGCAGGACGCTGACGCGGCGGATATTGAGCCAGTGTGGTCAAGAATTTTTGAAGCTCAATGCGCGCAACGGCGATACGCGGAGGGACCTTACGCACCCACCAGTCTTCATAGTTATCGGCATGTACATCCGCCCGCTCGAAGGGGTCGCGCCGCAAGTGAAATACCTTGGGAATTCGTAATTCGTCAAACTGCTCTCGCCACACCGCAAACCCTTGAGCTCGCTGTTCAGCAAAAACCACCTTCCAGTCTCCAGTTCGAATCGCGGTTAACACACCATCGTCGCTCCAGTAAAAGAACGAGTTTCGTGGACCAAGATCCGTTTCATCTTCGAGTAAGGGAAGGAAGTTGTAACCGTCGAGATGATTCTTATAAGGCTTACCATCAACCGTCACCCCCGCTTTGAGTTCGGCGACGACATTGGGACGACCCGCAGCAGCCATTAAGGTTGGCACCCAATCTTCGTGAGACATGATCTCGTTAATGACCTTCCCCTCTTCGATTCGGCCGGGCCAGCGAACCATCGCTGGAACGCGGAAGCCGCCCTCCCAGTTCGTATTCTTCTCGCTTCGGAATGGCGTAATCGCAGCATCCGGCCACGTATTGTAGTGCGGACCGTTATCGGTCGAGTACATTACGATGGTGTTGTCGGCGACCCCCAACTTATCGAGATGGTCTAGTAATTCACCGACCATCATGTCGTGCCCCACCATGGCGTCGTTATAAAAGCCCTGGCCCGAAAGCCCGCGCTCGTCATCAGCCGTGTGGGTAAAGAAGTGCATGCGGGTTGTGTTGTACCAAACAAAGAAGGGCTTGCCCTGATCGACTGCACGCGTCATAAAGTCAAGTGCCGCAAGCTTGAACTCTCGATCAACCGTTTTCATACGCTCGCGCGTTAAAGCGCCAGTATCAACGATATCGCCGTCAGCAAAACTGTGGATTACACCGCGCGGTGAAAAAAGCTTAACGAGCAATTCATTATCATGCGGGTAGTCAGGATCCTCTGGCTCTTCCTCTGCATTTAGGTGGTACAGGTTGCCGAAAAACTCATCGAATCCGTGGTTGGTGGGAAGAAACTCATCCTTATCTCCCAGGTGGTTCTTGCCAAATTGCGCAGTGACGTAGCCCTCGTCCTTGAGGAGCGACGCTAGAGTGACGTCCTCGGGCCTAATACCAAGGTCAGCACCTGGCGAGCCAACTTTCGTCAATCCTGTACGAATCGGTGACTGACCTAAGATGAACGCAGAGCGTCCAGCGGTACAACTTTGCTGACCATAATAGTCAGTGAACTTGGCGCCCTCTTCGGCAATCCGATCAATATTTGGTGTATCGTAGCCCATCATCCCCATGTTGTTTGTAGAGAGATTCCAAAAGCCAATGTCATCGCCCCAGATGATCAGCATATTGGGCTTGTCTTGCGCCAATGCTTGGCCAGCAAATACAAAGCTCAACAGAAAAAAAATAACGCGCATGGGTTCTTACCCTTTATTGTTAGAGTCGCATTAGATTACTGCCTCACGTCGCCAATGGCGACTATTCGAGAGAGATTTCTCTACCTCGTTTGAAACCTCGAGCGAGACTTAAAGTGCCATTGAGCTCCATCGAGCCATTGGAGAGAAGGAGCTAGGGCCAACATGCGTAGGGTGACGTTTCAACAGACCGAGGTCATTCCCAACAAAATTATATGTGTTGGTAAGAACCACAAGGCACACATCGAGGAAATGGGCAGTGTACCGTCGAACCAAATGACCGTGTTCATGAAGCCCAACGCCTGTATCAGCGATCAACTTGTGGCCCATCGTGGAGAACAAATACATTTCGAAACGGAAATTTGTTTGCTTATCCAAGGCGGTACTGTGGCTGGAGTAGGTATTGGACGCGATCTCACCAAAAGAGCTACACAAAAAAATTACAGTAGCTGGCCTACCCTGGGAGCGTTCTAAAGCCTTCGAGGGCTCCGCAGTATTCAGCCATTTTGTCGATGCACCAAGTTCGCTGACTGATCTCAAATTAGAACTTTACATTGATGGCGAACTTCGCCAGCGGGGTGGTCCAAGAAAAATGCTCTATACGCCAAGTATCATCTTAGAAGTGCTACGCTCTTTCATACCTCTTGAAGATGGCGATATTGTCATGACCGGAAGAGCCTCTGGGGTCGGTCCGGTCGAAAAAGATGCGCTTTTTGAAGCGCGACTACTCTATGCCCGTACTAAACTGGTTGGCGCTTCATGCCGCGCAATTTAAAGCCAACAGAGCACTAACCAGCATACACCTTCACGAATTCAGGTCTTCGATAAACTCGTCGATTTCCGCAGTCGTAGTTGTGAAAGACGTTACCAAGCGATACGCCTTGGGCAACGATGGCCACGCGTAAAACATGTGTCCGCGTTGCAGAAGCCTCTCCGCAACACACTCATCCATGGCAATAAATAACTCATTGCCGTCATAACCAGCCAGAATTGAAGCATTGTTTGACGAAGAGATACCATCCCGAAGTCTAGCCATGTTTGTATTTGAGGCTGTAGCTAGCTCAAGCCACAGATCACCTTCAAGGTAGGCGTCAAACTGTGCTGCCAGATATCGATGCTTCGACCAAAGGTGGCCACCGCGCTTGCGATGGAATTCGGCCAACGTCGCTTCATCGGGATTGAAAAATACCAGTGCCTCAGCCGCCATTGCGCCGTTCTTTGTTGCGCCGAAACTGAGCGCATCGACACCGGCACGCCAGGTAAGATCAGCCGGGCTCTCGTTTGTACCAGCGACGGCATTTGCAAATCGAGCGCCATCCATGAAGAGCTTCATACCCCGAGCCTTTGCAAGTTCAGAGTAAGCGGCGATTTCATTGGGAGAAAATCGGGCGCCCAACTCCGTTAAATTAGAAATTGCAATCACCGCAGGTTGAATAGAGTGAACTCCCCTGGCACCTGAAACGTCAATTTTTTGTTCCAACTCCTCAAGGTCAGGTTTTGCATCATTACCACCGACTGTGAACTGACGAGCACCGCCCGTATATAGCTCGGGCGCGGTCGACTCATCATTCGCAATATGTGCCTCGGCATGCGCATAGATGCCAGATAGTGCGGATGACAGTGTTGCGAGGCCAACACAATTGGCAGCCGTGCCAGTGCTTACCAATAAAACCAGTACCTCACACTCAAACAAAGATGCCAGTCGCGATTCCACCTTTGTGGTAAGCGTATCGGCACCGTAGGCAGGCGCAGAACCCATTGATGCCCTCGCGAGAGCTTCAATGATCAAAGGGTGCACACCCGACGAGTTATCAGAACCAAGGTTTGCTGGCATAACGTTTTCTTAAGACAAAAAAAAGCCGCCGTGCGGCGGCTTTTATCATACTCGAATTGCTCAGAGAGCAAACTTGACGCGCGCGAAGAGCATACGACCACGAGGATCATGGTGCTTAGGATCGTAGCTGAAATTAGCTGCGTCGTAGACACGGGGCGCCTCTTTGTCAAATACGTTCTTTCCGCCTAGGGTAAACACCGCTTGGGTATCACCGAGGTTAAAGTTGTAGTTGTAGCTTAGGTCCATCGTTCGCCAGTTGCTAATGCCACTGTTGAAACCAAGTGCCTGAGCTGAAGCAGGAACGGCACGTCCAGTCTTATACGAATCTACGTAGTAAATTACCATAGCCGCACTGTGGTTACCTTTCTCCCAATCAGCAGTCAAGTTCCACTTTTTCTCAGGCATCGAGCGAACAAAGTTGTCGTGGTTGAATGAGCCAACCACGTCCCTCATTCCGCCATTTCCGTCAGGGATTTCGTAGCTTAAAAAATGGCTATATGCCAGCTGTACACCGAAGTCGCCTTTATCGCCCGCAGGAATGTTCCAATCAGCGGAAACGTCAATGCCGTCCGTCTCTACGGTTGCTGCGTTAATGAAGTTCGTTGATACACCTTGCAACTGACCTGAGTCATTTCGACGAATGTCAGGGCCGTTTGGATCTGCACTCAACTTGCCCTGTGCGTTCTCGATCGTAATTACGTCCTCGTAATCGAACTGCCACCAATCTAAACGCACATCAAAGTTGTCGCTGGGCGTCCAAACAACACCAAGATTAGTGTTAGTCGATGTCTCAGGTTTAAGGTCGCTATCACCCTCAGTCAAAACACGTATGAACAGGGCCCCACCGCCACCCAGGGGATCAACGAGGCCTTGAAGCGATGTAGCGCGGTTATATTGCTGCACCAGCGAAGCCTCGCGGAATGCAGTAGACATCGAACCTCGAACAACAAGTTCATCAGTCAGCTGCCACCGCAGTGCTAGTTTGGGGTCAAGACTGCTGTCGGATTCGAGTGCTTCGTATCGTGCTGCCACACTTACTTCAAACGAGTCACTAACCACAATGTTCGCTTCGGCAAAAGCCGCGAAAGAGTCTCTGGATGCCGAGGGCTCTGTCCCACCGCCCAAAAAGATCAAGTCAACGTCCTGCAACACACCTGTCTGAGGGTCCCTTTGCTGTGTCGAAATGTCATTTCTTGCGATAGAAAAGCCCTCATTACGGAACTGAGCGCCGTAAGCAACATTGATCGAGCGGCCTGAGGAAATTTCCAAAGGACCAGAAACCACCAAATCCGCAACCGTAAGGTCGGTGATCATATTGGTGTAAGTCTCCGCACTAATGTAATCGATCAGGCTCTGGGAGTTTTGACTGGGGTCAAAAATATTGAATGTTTCAGTGCCACTCTCACCACCAGCACCGGCCAGAGCTGCGTTCAAACGCGAGTTAATAGTATCTGGCTGCCAGCCTTCTCGATCGTTCTCAGAGTAGGTTACCGAAGCATTCCAATCCCATTCACCGTCGTCCAGTGACCCAGACAGATCAAGTGAGGCTCTCAACGTCTCTGAATTACGCGGAGCGAGAGGCGAAGGAGCCTCCGAACCTAGTGGGCGACCATACCAACGAACGAAACCGTTGAAAGGGCTCCCAGCCTGCCCTGGAAGAATCGTTGGGAAGGAAAGGTTCGGATAAGATGGAGACTGTGGGTTGTCCAGTACCTCGTTCTTGGCAAAACCTAGCTCACCGCGAACAGTAACACCGTTGTCCATCTCGTGAGTAACCGCTGCATAGACATTGGTACGCTCCTCCTGGTTAACCAAGTTGAATCTTGGTCCGTAGAGGAATCCACACTTCTGACCACCAAGCGATGGAACAAAGCCACCCGACAAGACACCGCCGTTTGCCTCACAGTTCGCATCAGGGATTGTTTCACCAGGACCATAGGTGCCTTCATATATGCCCGTGCCCTGAATGAAGACAGGGAGACCAGGAGCAAGGCCGCCGAGATTAAGGAAACTACGTCCCAAAGTACTAGCGGCGTTTATGGTTGTATAAGACCGCTCTGCAGAACTCATTGGATCCTGCTGCATGAAACTTCCAGACAAAATAACATTCGTTTTGTCACCAATACCAAACCCAGCGAGAACGCTGACATCATCTGTTGTTTGGTCGCTAGACTCCACCTTTTGATGGCCCACAGATACCTCAAGGCCCTCGAAATCGTCGCGCAGGATGAAGTTTACTACGCCCGCAACTGCGTCAGAGCCGTAGGTCGCTGTCGCACCTTCCTTCAAGATCTCCACTCGCTCAAGGGCTGCCATGGGAATCGTCGCAGTATCGACGAACACCGAACCATCGTTCGCTATCGCCGCTGCAATGGTTTGACGCTTGCCGTTTACAAGAACTAGCGTAGACGTAAGACCAAGGCCTCGCAGGTTAACGTTAGATGTTCCCTGGGTTGACCCTGCGGTGAACGAGTCCGGGTTGTTTTCAGTACCGCTACTGACCGCTAACTTCTGGGTCAATTCACCAATAGTGAGCGCGCCCTGCTTCTGAATGTAATCGCTATCAAGAACATCAACAGGTGTCGCTTCGTCAGTGCCAGAGCCCTTAATATACGAACCTGTAATAACGACTTCTTCGAGGTTTCTGTTGTCATCCTGAGCAAAGGCTGTATTGGCAACCAGAAGGTTAGCCGTCAACAAGCTCAGCGCAAATGGTATGGCTTTACCACCCACTGCCGTTGAGGTTTTACGATTCATTACCGCTCCTTTTTTTTAGAAATGCTTTACTAAGCTGTTTTGTTATGAATTGTCGAGAAAAACAGTACAACATTATTTGGTTTGGTCTTCAATTATTTAAGAAGTTCGAAGTAATGAAATTCCATGCCTCGTTCATATCTTCTCCCGCCGTTGTATTTACAATGCAAAGACGGTAGCGTTGGGGAAAGGTGAAAGCGACGGCCATGCAGACGATCCTAAAATTGGATTTGGCGGGGCAACCCAGAGGCTGGCTTAGCCTCCAGGAAGCCATCTCTGCCTACGCTAGAGGCGATGTCATTTACGGCATCGGGGATCCCCTCCCTCCAGTGTTTGGTGGCACACAGCGACTTACCGGTCTGCGATCAAAGCTCATCCTTCAACCCATCGTTGCACTCAATGGCAGGGTGTTTGATTACTTTACGCCGCCGTTATGTAACCGAACGCTTTTTAGGCGTGATGATCACCGATGTCTTTACTGTGGGGATCAGTTTTCGAAGAGTGAGCTCACTCGGGATCACGTTGTGCCAACTTCGAGAGGCGGCACGGATAAGTGGGAGAACGTTGTCGCTGCTTGCAAACGCTGTAACTGGCTTAAGGATTGTCTAACACCCGAAGAAGCTAACATGCCGCTTCTCGCCGTTCCCTTCAAACCCAATTCTTATGAATGGCACTTCCTAGCAAAGGATCGTGTACTGGCCGACCAAATGGAGTACCTGTCAACTCAGTTTAGAGCTGATCGCGACTGGGCTCATTAACTAAGGGCCCAGAGCGGGCAACAACTTAGTAACTTACTTAACCTCTGTAGTATCGAGTAGGTACCATCGGTAGTTTCATGACCGTCAGATCAACCCGCTTCCCACGCACCATTACATGAAGGCCGGAGCCAACCTGCGAGCACCCAGATTGGACAAAGCCCATCGCTACGGGACCACCGACTGAAGCTCCAAATGCGTCGGAACATATCACGCCAACCTCGTGACCTGCGCTATCGAGCAGAGTTTCACCTGCTCGAACAGGTCGTCGGTCCTCGACGCGCAGACCCACTCGCTTCCTTGCCGTACCGTCTGCAAGTTGCTGATGAACGATTTCTGCACCAGGATAGCTGCCAGGACGGCTGCCGCCTTCACGTCGTTCTCTGGCAATCGCCCAACTCAGCCCTGCCTCGATGGGTGTAATACCCGGAGAGAGTTCATGCCCATGCAAGCATAGGCCTGCCTCCAGTCTGAGTGAGTCGCGCGCGCCCAATCCAATCGCCTCGACCTCAGACTCGGCTAGTAGACAGTATGCAAGTCTGTCAGCCTCTGATGCGGATACCGAAATCTCAAAACCGTCTTCGCCGGTATAGCCTGAGCATGTGATCCAGACGTCAAACCCATCAATTTGATCTTTAGTGGCTGTCATGAAGCCAAGCCCACTGGCTGTTTTTGCTAAGCGCGCCATCACGGCACGTGACTCAGGCCCTTGAAGTGCAATTAGCGCTCGGTCTTCGCGGAGCTCAAACGTTAAATCAGGGAGCGAAGCTCTCAGGTAGGCGAGGTCCTCGTGCTTATTGCTAGCGTTTACAACCAAGTTGAATCGCCCATCACCAAGGTTAGTTGCGATAAGATCGTCTCTAACTCCTCCTGCCTCGTTCATTAAGAGTCCATACACGCTCGACATTGGCGCAAGGCTGATAAAGTCATTCGGCATAACACTCTCAAGCCGCTCAGCAACGGCGTCACCCATGACTGTTATCTGTCCCATGTGAGAGACATCAAATAGACCAGCCCGCAAGCGCGTGTGTTTGTGTTCTGCAATAATGCCGCCCCGATAACTTATGGGCATGCTGTAACCAGCAAAGGGGACGAGCTTTGCTCCGAGCCTCTGATGCAGTTCTGTCAATGGCGTTTTGAGTAACAACTGAGCCTCCCGCGAGGTGCCAACGTAAACATCGGTACGGCCAACTAAACCGACACGCACTCCAGATTAATCTCACCGAGCTTCCCTAAATAGCCGGCTAACATAGTATGAAGGACAACAATATGGCGCGTCACCCGATACAAGTAGTGAGCCTAATTGGGATGCCAGGCAGCGGGAAAAGCACAGTAGGGGTCTTGCTTGCAAAGCGGCTGGGGCTCGCCTTTGTGGACACCGATTTATTAATTCAAGAGCAGGAGCAAGCGACGCTAGCTGAGATCATCGCAGCCAATGGCCACGAAGCGCTGCGCGTTATCGAGGAGCATGTGTTGTTGAATATGGACATAGGGGCTTCTGTCATTTCAACCGGCGGATCCGTTGTCTATAGCGAGGCGATAATGAATCGCTTATCGAATGCCTCCTCTGTGATCTATCTGCGATCACAGCTAGCAACGGTTGAATATCGAATTTCTCTAGCACCTGATCGCGGTATCGCCTCACCCGGCAGTCACACGCTCCAGGACGTCTACAATGAACGCGTCCCTTTATACGAGCGTTATGCAGCTATCACTGTCGACGTTGATATTGAACCGCCGGAAACTATTTCCGGACACATCGCTGCGGCTTTGGACAAGTAAAAGCTGCAAGCGGAAGCGTACTAACACCCGAACAAAAGCACGGACAACTTCAGCGGATTACATTGCGAAAAACATTCTAAGCGACTTCGACAAGGCAGCGCTCGACGAGATAGAGAAAAGAAAACTAATGCTGTCCGATGTCACTCGATTAGCGCAGAGGCGCCACCGCACCGAAGACCTGCCAGCGCAACCTTGCTTTCATAAAGATCTAGGTGATGATGACTTTAATTTTGACTGATTCGATTACGCAACTAATCCGCTATTGTGTCGGTTTTCTCTCGCCAAGAAACGACATTGCGCTCAATAACGAAGAAGGCGAATAACCATAAGATGGCGTCCCAGAAGTCGAGAAAATCCCCTTCGAAACCCCAATAAATCGCGGCCACAAACAAGATGAAATACAGCAGTAACTTGAATAAAAAGATAGCGCCACCAGCCGATGTACCCCCGCCCTCGGAGGCAAGTACCGCGCGAACCTCTAGTTCAAGTGCTAAAACCACAAGAATCCACGCCGTAGCATTTATGAAGTCCGTAGCAGCAAGCCAAACCGCGCTCTGCAGCAATTCTGAGGTTGCAAGCACACGATCGTAATTACTTAAAACCACCCAATTACCCTCACCGCAGGCGTTAATCATTAGTGGCTCAAATTTATCCAGATCTTTCAGCAAGGACCAGTTGTTATCCACCATGCCACACTGCATTGGATCCAGTGGCTCGCTTGCGAGCAACCCATAGAACTCCGCAAAATATCCCCAACACGCAATGCAAATAGTTGCTAAACAGATGCCTCGCATCACCCTAATAGCTCGGCCGGTTGCGCTCCGCAGGGTCTGATCAGACAACACATAAGTCTCGAGCTCAAAAAATAGTAATAAGCCAAGCCATGCCGCCGTATCGATGGTCGCCGAGAAAATCTGAAAAACATTCACCAAGGAGGAGACTGATGTATTTAGCGCTGTAGCCGAGTCAATTTCCTCTACAAGGAACAGATAGACATTATTGAGTAGTGCCAAATAAACCGCGTACTTAACACATTGGAACAACGTTCGATTTTGGAAAATTGCGGACAAAATGATGAACGACGAAAGATCAAACCTGGAGCAGCAAGTGCTCACGCTCCCAGGAACTTATTACCCGATTAAACTCCTCAAACTCATCGAGCTTTACCGCGGCATAAGCCCGGAGGAAAAGGTCATCCATCACGCGAGTAAGATCCGTATTGGCATTCAAACGTCGAACGGCTTCCTCCAGTGAACGCGCCACCTCCACGCTGTCATCATTTGCTGTGCCTTGGTGCGGCGCCGTGGGCTGTAATTTGCGCTCTAGACCCAGCAAGCCACTAGCTAGCGATGCAGCGATTGCCAAATAGGGGTTGGCATCAGCACCAGGAAAGCGATTCTCCACGCGCCGATTGATAGGCGCGCTATCAGGTACTCGAAATGCCGTGGTGCGATTATCGTAGCCCCAACTCAAATTAATGGGGGCTGAGATATCAGGTGCTAAGCGACGATATGAGTTCACATTCGGCGCATAAAAGCTGATCAAGTCTGGCGTGTAGCGCTGCAATCCTGCGATGTAATGCATGAGTTCTGGGGTAGGCTGGTCGTCTGCACCATTAAAAATATTATCGCCTGTTGCAAGCGACAAAATACTTTGATGAATGTGCAGAGCTGATCCAGGCTCCTTTTGCATAGGTTTGGCCATGAAAGTTGCGTACATATCGTGACGCTGCGCTGTTTCCCGAACGGTCCGCTTAAAGACAAATACCTGATCGGCCATATCCAATGGATCGCCGTGGTTAAAGTTAATCTCGAGCTGAGCAGCGCCATTTTCGTGGATGAGGGTATCGACACTCAGCGCCTGATCATCAGCAAAGTCGTACATGTCCTCCACAAAGTCTTCAAATTCGGCCACGGCATCGATGCTAAATGACATTCGTGCGACCTCGCGGCGCCCTGAACGCCCCTTCGGCGGCATCAACTCATAATCGGGATCGATGTTTTTGTGAACCAGAAAGAACTCAACCTCGGGGGCAACTTCTGCGCGCAGACCAACCTCCTCATAAAGCTTGATGATGTGCTTCAACACGTTACGCGAAGCCAAAGGATGTGGCTCCCCCGATGCCTTATAACAGTCGGCGATAATTTGCGCGGTGGGCTCCCGAGCCCAAGGAACTTTTCGCAAGGTATTTGGATCAGGCACTAACAGCATGTCTGTATCGGTGGGTTCGACAAAAACCCAATGCTCGTCGGTGTACTCACCCGTCACCGTTTGTACCATGATGGACTCGGGGAGCTTGAGATCACTACTGTTTAGAAATTGGTGCGCCGGGATAAACTTCCCTCTGGCATTGCCCGTCATGTCAGGTACTAGGCATTCCACCTCTGAAATTTCGTTCGCTTCAAGCCATGCACGGATATCCGCCGCATTTTTTTGAGTCGGCGCGCTCGCCATATCGACATCGGGCGAATACACGATTGTTTGGTTTTTATCAGACCGCTTTCTCGACGCGCTCATAAAGCCTTCATGTTGCTAATGTGTGGTCAGTATGGTGTGGCAATTCAATCCTATCAAGCCGCATAATTGCACTATGTCGAAGCCTATGCACAGTTACCCCGACAGTTGGTATGTCGCATCATCCCCCATGCTGGCAGAGCAACCACCCGCCAGCGGAGACCTTGCTTATGATGTCTGTATCGTCGGTGGTGGTTACACTGGATTATCGTGCGCATTGCATTTAGCAAAATCAGGGAAGTCCGTTGTTGTTCTTGAGGCAGAGCGCGTGGGTTGGGGAGCCTCCGGTCGAAACGGTGGACACGTAGGCATCGGACAAAGAGCGGACCAGTATTCTCTCGAAAAATGGTATGGCAAACCGACCGCCAAAGAACTTTGGCGACTTGGGCTTGAGGCCGTTGATTTGGTCTCGGACCTTGTTAAGGAAAACGGTATCGACTGCGAACTCGGCAAAACCAATATCCATTTAGCTGCAAAGAGATCCCACGTCGACGAGTTACGGGACGAGGTCGACCACCTCAGAACAGAGTACAACTACGATCAAGTCAGCGGTGTTGAGTCATCATCACTTGAAGAGCTTACGTCTGGCGTCGGCTTCCACTACGGTGTCGTCGATCGCGGCGCAAGACACCTTCACCCACTCAAGTATTGCCTTGGTCTCGCTGAAGCGGTTATGACGATGGGAGCCTATGTATTTGAGAAGAGCAGGGTCAAAAGTATAGACATTAAGGCCGACCGCACCACCGTTTCGACAGACAAAGCCGTGATCAAAGCACAGAAGGTGGTCCTGGCGTGCAATGGTTATCTCGGCAACTTATTCCCACCGATTGCCAGTAATATCATGCCTATTAACAATTTTATCGTAGCGACCGAGCCTTTGGACGAAGCGACGGCTAATCGAGTTAATCCGATGAATGCATCGTTGTCAGACAGCTTATTTGTGATCAACTACTGGAAGCTGTCAGAGGATCGCCGACTTATTTTTGGTGGTGGCGAGACTTACAGCGATAAATTTCCTGAGTCTATTACCGATTTTGTGCGGCCAAAACTACTAGCGATCTATCCTGAGCTAAAAGATGCGCGACTCGATTATGGCTGGGGAGGCACGCTCGCCATAACTCGCAATCGCATGCCAGATCTTGGAGTCCATCAAGGTATGGTTTATTACGCACAAGGCTTTTCAGGTCACGGTGTCCCCACCGCCACCATGGCGGGTAAATTGATTGCGGCGGCCATTGATGCGGGCAATGATGATTTTGATCTTATGTCAGGGCTCAAGACCCTCAAATTCCCGGGTGGCCCCCTGCTCCGACGACCATCACTAGTGGCAGGCATGCTGTTTTATAGCTTGAGGGATCGCCTGGGTAAGTAATCTTCACCAGCAAAGCGTGCACTAAAACACTACCTGTAACTTCGCCGCGGCAGTGTCAAAAACCACCAATAGTGACAAATATGGCTGCAAAATCCGGAGGAACCGCCCATTGCAAAACCCACGTGGTATCTTGCCCTCTCGAGCTACGGGGTAAGTGTCATGAGCCAGTTATCAGAGAAGCCAAGTGCATTGTTAGTCGTATCGGATGATCACCTGGCCAAGCAACTTACAGAGTCACTCCACATTCAGGGCTATAAAACCGTTCGGGCGCCACTCGCGCGAGATTGTTACTCCGCATGGTCCTCACCCGAACGCTTTAGTCTTTGTTTGATTGACCAGCACCTCGAGGACCAGCCCGGTCATGTACTGGCTAAATACCTAGCCGAAAATAAAGCGAGGAACGTTATCCTCTTCGGCAACTTAGCTGACGCTGAGATGCGACTAGGGCTCTACAGAGCAGGGGTGAACCTGCTGCTAAGGGAACCCGATGGCACCGCCGAAATCATTGCAGCCATCGAAGCAATGGCAACACCCGTGGTGAGACACTCACCCAAACCTGCTGCGGTGGTGCCGTTCCCTACTAAGACACCAGGAAACTTTCCATGGCAGGTGAAGGCACTCCAACGAGAACTTGTAGCGCCTAATGGTCAAGTCGTGGCACTAACACGCAATGAAGTCAAAGTTTGTTTAGCGCTCTCGGAAGCTCCCTCTGAGCCCACAAACCGAGAGGCCCTTACGCGATCGCTATATGGACGGTTCGACGCGTCGGCCAATCGTGCTCTGGATGCTGTGATTAAGCGACTAAGACAGAAGATTGTCGCCAAAGTGAGCGCGGTAGATCCTATTACAACTCATTACGGAGAGGGACACCGCTTCACTGCTCCGATTATCGCTGTCAACCAGTAACGCTGAGCCTCGGCCCTTGGTAATCGGCGTCACTGACTTCCATCAGCATATCTCGCTCCCAGCAACACGCCTCCATATCTGAAATTTGCAAACAATGACGTGGGTATCCAAATTTAGTTTTAAGGTGCAGTAAAACGTATAACGTGTTCTTGACTGCCGGTCGAAGAACCGGACGTTGAACGGATTGACGCCCCAAGCCCCTCAAGAATTTCTTTCAAAACAGTGATTGAAGCGTGATCTAGATCTGGATCCTCGAGTGACCATTCAATTCCCGTGTCTCTTATCCTTGCCAGTAATTCCGGCTCACCCAATCGCGAGGTTTCAGTCCAAAGAGAGAGCTCAAGAAAACCCTCATCTAGAAACGTTAACGACGCATTAATAAACGCTAAAAGCGCTGACTCCACCCAATAGGGGGAGCCCTGAATATCAGATTTCAGGCTGTCGTCGAAAAGCACACGCGTTTCAATGCCCTCATCCAATCCCAGCCTTTTGAGGTCAGCCTCAACTTTTGTAGCAACTTCTCCGATTGAAAATACCCCCCAATCACTTGGGGTTTTTGGGCTTTCCTGCGTATTACGGTCTGCCATGATTTTTGCGTCGAGACTCAAACGCATCTGACTCATTTCAGACAGAGCAATATTGATATAGCGTCGCTCGGTGTCAGCCATGTTCGGGGCCTCTTTCAGACGCTGCGCGAGCTCGGCCAACTGAGTCAAGTTATCAAAAACAATTGCATGTATTGCGCCGGTGAGTATCTCTTTGTTATCGAGGTAGCTTCGATAGGCTGTTACCTCCCTATCTGCGCCGCTTAATCGCTCTCGGATGAAGAGCGCCACTGCTAGAGCAACGGCGGTTGCAAAGAGTGTGAGAATCATTCCAAGAGCAGCATTTACAGGTCGATTCGCCTCAAATACTTTCACGTATTCTGGGGTCGCGGTGACTAATGTGCGGAATCCATTTCTTTCAGATATATATTGCAGCGCCGTAGCTGGGGTGGTTTCAGGGCAGGAAGACCTGCCGCGATCCACGCGGTAGCTGAGCAAACATTCATTAGTCAATGGCTCATACACGGTGACATCGAGATCAGGGAGAGGACCGAGCTCTCGCAGCTCGGAATCAATGTATCTCTGCATCTCGATAAGATTGATCTTAACAATTCCAATGACGGGAACAGTGGCATCTGGATGTCGAAATACATGACGTCGGAGAACCACCGGGCTTTCAGATGTAAAAGACAGGTCATTCTCACGAGACGCCAGAAAACCGATTTGATCAATCTGCCCGGCTGGGCTCGAAAAATCAAAATTGCGCAACATCGGATGTCCCGAGATCTCCTGCCCAATTAATTCGAGTCTTGGATACGCGTGCGCAATCACAACACCCCGCTCAGGATCTACTGTCGCCACAAAAAAATGAACTATTTGAGATGCAGGATCAGAGCCATAATTATTAGAGAGGGAATTTCCTGCTCGCTCAATGGTTTGCTCAAGCTCTGCTGTGCTCGTAGTTGAAAGCGCCTGAATAAAACCCCGCATATGCGTCTGAAGGCGCTGCGCTAGGGTATCACGGACTAGCAGTCTAACGCCGGCATCGGATTCGAACCGCTCCTGAAGTAACTCATTCCTTTGAGCTTCAGATCGCCTTATTTCTGTGGCAGTAGCAAGCAGGCCTAACACCACTGCCATCAGGGGAATCAAAAAAACAACGTTGTGTGAATTGATAATGCGCATCGGGAGTTATTAACTCGGATTTGTCCTTACAATAGGAGCTAGTTAAATTTCGCGACTCGTTACCGAAAGGACGCAGTGCACCGCCCCATTGCAGGAAAAGGATATCACGTGGCATTTAAGTGGCTAGAAAAGCTAACTCAGTTAAGGGAATCGGAATCCGAGAAAGGAAACGATAGTGACGAACTCGGGATGACGTTGGCAGTGCTCATGTGGGAGGTCGCAAAAAGTGACTTTCAAGAGAGTGACTCGGAGATAAAAACGATGACTGCTTGGCTGGAGGGCCAAAATCTTGGCTTGACTCAACAAGATGTCATCCAATTACTGGACGCTGCTCGGAATGAGCAAGCACGCTCAGCCGGTCTATTTGAATATACACGCCGCGCTTGTGAGCGAATGTCGATGGGTGAGCGAGTACAGCTGGTGGAGCAACTTTGGCACATTGCTTACGCCGATGGTGTGATTGATAAATACGAGGAAGCTGCGATCAGAAAGGCTTCAGAGTTACTGTATGTCCCCCACTCTGATTTTATTCGTGCCAAGTTTGCAGCGGAAACTAGTTGGCAGCGTGAGGCAGATTAGCTACGCCAAAGCAACGGCTATATTTTCAGACTGTGGTCGTTATCGCTACCTTCTAAAAAGAACTTGGGCAGAGGGCCCAGTTTGCCTTTACGTTGGCTTAAACCCCTCAACCGCCACGGCAAGCAGTGATGATGCCACCGTAAGAAAATGTATGGCGCTGGCGAGAGCCTGGGGATTTTCTGGGATCAAACTGACAAACCTATTTGCAGTACGCTGCCGCTATCCGCAGATTTTATCGACTCAACAAGACCCTGTAGGACCACAAAACGATCAATTTTTAATCCACGCTATTAAAAAAGCACACACAGTTGTTGCCATGTGGGGTAACCAAGGACTGAAGTCTTATGGTCTGCCAATACGGCGTGATCGGCATATATTGTCACTTCGCGATGACTGGCAATGTGTAGGCATCACTCGGCAAGGCGCCCCCCGGCATCCCCTCTACATCGCGAAGAGTTCACTATTGATGGACTTACCAGATGGACTCTAGAAGTTCGCGGATAGACAACCTCGCCGCCGTTGAAGCGTTTATCCACCTTACGATTGAGCTCGTCGTGACAATCAAACAGTACAGGTTGAGACAAGAATGCCTGCAACCCACCTTAAACCCCAAGATCGATAGGTCAACTAAGGCGGCCAACTCAAATCTTAAATAAGGATCAAGCCACGTAGGTCGATCCATGCTGTTGGCACTCTCAGTCTTCAGTTATTAACAAGAAAATTTCCCACGTACAGCTAAGTCTTATTAACAACGATCAATAACCGACGCGAGAGTCCGCGCAATAGACAATACAAGTTGTGACTGCATTCCAATGAACATTTCTCCCAAACATTCAGTCTAGGTCTTGCCGTGCCGGAGCTGCACGGACAAGTGCCCAAACCGACAAACATGCCAAGGTGCGACTTGGAGGAAGGCAAACTAATCCGGCCACGACGTTCGCTTGAAATAAATAAGTGGAAGCCGCGCTTCAATATACTCCCGCCATACGAGCAAGGACCTGACTCAGCAAACTGAATCCGGTCACCACAGCGATCAACAAAACAACAAGCAGAATAGGCCGGAAAGGTTTTTTTTCCGTCGCATTTACCCCCGTGCGTATGAAGTGATCGACTCGCGCTTGATCTTTCTCAGACAGAACAGGATGGTCATCTTCGGGATTTTCGTTGCTCATAGCGACTCTCAAGATTACGTGTATAACAGCGCAGACGGTGCATTCATCTAGAGTTTAGCAGGGCTTTACCGATCACAAAAAAGCGATTATGCCCGATGAAGTCCGTGGCGCTTTTAGAATCAGGTGAGGGTAAGAATATTATCGATTTGGCCCAGGTTGAGATCGACTTAAAAAGGTATCGAGACACGCACTGGCAAACATACTGGTTCCGCAATGTGGCTGCTGCCTACCGGCACATTACTTACCCTCGCGAGTCCGAGCTGGCTGCGTTACATCGATGAGATCCACTGTATGTGTGCGATGGATACGATTTCCTGAGATTTTTGCAAAAAATCACGCAAAATCTGAGAACGAGTCGTCATTGCAGGCGCTTAAAAGATTGCAGTGTTAATTCATCTGCAATCGATCTTTTTCTACCGCGAAGTTGTTACCGATCTGCTGATTAGCTGGAGCAGCAGCTCTGAAGCGCAGAGGTGCATTGGAGGCCAGTGCACTTACTGTGGCGACGGCCACGGAACTTCATTGCCCGCGTCTAGAACGCGGGTATAAAGCATTGAGAACCCATCGCCAAAACGAATTATCTGCCAACAGAGCTTTATCGAGGGAATCAAAATAAGCTCGCGTTTCAGGGGGGTCAAGAAACATATCTTCTCGGGTATAGCGAGGCTCATTTTCATCAAGCTCTCTTACAATCACGGCCGGATTGCCCGCGACGACGACATTGGCTGGCACATCTTTTGTGACCACCGAACTTGCGGCAACAATACTATTGTCGCCAATTGTCACTCCTTTCAAAACGGTGGAGCGGTCACCTAACCACACATTGTCTCCCAGACGAACGGGCTTAGGGGTGCTATCTCGATTGACGCGGTCATAAAGTCCATGCCAATCAGAGTCAGTGATGTAACTGCCATGGGCCATCATGCAGCCATTCCCGAGAACCACCTGGTCACTCGCGGAGATTCTTGCACCTGGGCTCATTAGGCAAGCATCGCCGATCTCTACACGCCCTTCACCAAAATTGCGGCCCCATACGCCAATTTGGACTGGGTGATGCATTTCCCCAATGGCCGTAAAGGAATGCCCTATCCGGATATTGGGACCTGATATGATGACAAACCAAGGCGACATGATGGTCGAGAAAGCTCCCAAAGATTCGCATCGCGGCGCCAGAAACCACCAAATCCAAACTTCGCGAAACTTCAGGTACAACCGCTTTACCCAATAAGGTCTCACATCACGTCGCATGACAGATTAGCCCAATAAAATTAAAGTTTATAATCGCAACCAATAGGACTCGTATCAAATGAATCGTAAGGGCAACACCAGCGTCTACTCAAATCAGTCCTCGATTCACAACGACCTCGCTACGCTCGTGCGGAAACACATGACATCAACTTGGCAGGAGCCGATACCCCTCCACGATCGCGAGTCCATGAAAAAAATTATCGCGTTGTTGGAGGCTCACAATGGACCACTCATCTTGGACTCTTTTTGCGGAACAGGAATGAGCACGGCAAAACTCGCATCGGAGCACCCAAAAGCGCTGGTCATTGGTATTGATAAATCGGCAGACCGACTGAGGCGTCACGTGCAAACGCAGTCATGCAACTATCGCCTGATTCGTGGCAACTGCGAGCATATATGGGCTCAGTTGGTGTCAGCCAATATTGTATGTGAACAGCACTATCTGCTGTATCCAAATCCTTGGCCAAAAAAGGCACAGCTCAAGCGCAGAGTCCACGGCCATCCCTCGTTTCCATTACTTAAGCAATTAGGCGGCTCAATTGAGATCAGGAGTAACTGGAAAATTTATGTCGATGAATTTGCTGCTGCATCCCAGTTGTTGGGTCTAAACACTGAGGTCAAGAGCTTATCAGCCACAGAGCCTTTGACACTCTTCGAGCGTAAGTTTGCCGCGAATAATGAAAATCTATGGGTATGCAGAGCATACTCTAGCCTAAGTCTCTAGAATCATTATAGGTCTCTGCGATAATGTGTGTGGTGATAACAATGGGGTCTTTATAGTGGTGAATGCACTTCCTTTTACAGACGCCGAGCACGCAAAAGATCCGCTCTGGACGACGATTTGCGCCGAGGTGCGTGAACTGATTCGCGCGGAACCCATGCTGGAGGACTTCCTGCGAGCAAGCGTCCTTAATCACTCGAGCTTGGAAAGCGCACTCAGCGCCCATCTTGGAAATCAGATCGACTGTGCAACTATTCCCGCTCGCGTACTGTGCCATGTCATCTCCGAGGCATTTTCTACGCGTGACGAGATTCGCCGAGCAATGCGTGATGATCTGCAAGCAGTTGTTGACAGAGACTCGGCATGCGAGTCATTTCATTTACCTCTTCTCTACTTTAAGGGCTTTCACGCTCTGCAGCTGCACCGGGTATCAAACTGGCTTTGGCTGCACGGTAGACGATCACTTGCGCTACTAATGCAGAGTAGAGCGTCTATGAAATTTGGCGTAGATATACACCCAGCCGCCACTTTTGGCAGTGGCATTATGTTGGATCATGCGACGGGCCTTGTGGTGGGTCAAACCGCCGTTGTCGGCAACAAGGTCTCGATACTGCAAAGTGTGACACTCGGGGGAACTGGTAAAGAGCATGGCGACAGGCACCCGAAAATTGCCGACGGCGTGTTGATCAGTGCTGGCGCAAAGATACTCGGGAACATCAGGGTTGGCGAAGGTGCCAAGGTGGGTGCGGGCAGCGTTGTGTTGAGAGATGTACCAGCACACACGACGGTTGCAGGCGTTCCAGCTAAGGTCGTGGGAAAACCTGACTCAGACCTTCCCGCGCTTAATATGAATCATGAAATACCTGACTACGAGTGGTAAATCTGCGATAGCTCTACGACGGCGTCGACCATTACTCGAACACACTCAGGATCGATTCCAGGTGTAATGCCGTGACCTAGATTGAAAATATGTCCGGTTCCAGAGCCATAGCTCTCCAGAATCTTTGCGACTTCCTCGCGAATCCGCTCAGGCTGCGCGTTGAGCATGGCTGGATCCATGTTGCCCTGCAGTGCGACCTGGTCACCTACCCGTGCGCGAGCCGCTCCAATATCGGTCGTCCAGTCGAGACCAACCGCATCCGCGCCACAATTAGCAATTTGCTCTAACCACTGTCCACCACCTTTGGTGAAGACAATAACGGGCACCCGTCGGCCATCCGCTTCTCGAGGTAAACGCTCCACTACTGCCTGCATGTAGCGGAGAGAAAGCTCCTGATAATCACTGTGGCTTAGCGAGCCACCCCAAGTATCAAAAATTTGGAGCGCCTGTGCCCCCTGCTCAACCTGAGTTGTTAGATAAACCGCAACAGCGTCCGCAAGCTTATCTAGTAACTGATGGATCGCCACAGGATTATTGAAAGCCAATGACTTAGTCTTTGCGAAGTCTTTGGACGAACCACCCTCGACCATGTAAGTGGCCAATGTCCATGGAGAGCCAGAGAACCCAATCAGCGGTACCTTGCCATTGAGCTCCTTCCTAATCAAAGAAACAGCGTCCATAACGTAGCCCAACTCATCCCGTGCCCTGTTGGGCTCTAGCGCAGCGATATCGGCCTCAGTAGATAAGGGTCTCTCAAACCGAGGCCCTTCTCCTTCCGTGAAATAAAGCCCTAATCCCATGGCATCAGGAATGGTCAAAATATCGGAGAATAAAATAGCAGCGTCCATATCGTACCGACGTAGCGGCTGCATAGTGACCTCGCAGGCGAGTTCCGGCTGGGTACACAAACCCATGAAGCTTCCGGCTTTCGCGCGCGTGGCACGATATTCAGGCAGGTAACGACCCGCTTGGCGCATCATCCAAAGAGGAGTTCGGTCTACGGGCTCACGTAACAAGGCCCGCAAAAATCTATCGTTTTGCAGTGGTGCCATATCGGCAGGATCCCCCGAGTAGCCGCTTCTCTATGCAAACTCACTCTGATGTTTTTTATATTTAGACCGCTAAGTAATCCAAAATGCCCTCTGCGGCCTGCCTCCCTTCCCAAATGGCCGTAACCACTAAGTCAGATCCGCGTACCATATCACCACCAGCGAAGACTTTGGGATTTGTTGTTTGAAACTTGAAGGTCTGGTGTTCGGGCGCAATCACACCCTTCCAGTCATTCAATGCAATTTCCATGTCGGCCATCCACTGAGTCGGGCTCGGTTGAAAACCAAAGGCCATGATAATGGCATCCGCTTCAAGAGTTGCTTCAGAACCCTCTACCTGCTGAGGTCGACGCCGGCCATCAGGGCCGGGTTCACCCAGGCGTGTCTCCACAACCTTAACGCCAATCGCTTCGCCAAAATAATCTACGACGCAAATAGGCTGTCGGTTGAAAAGGAACTGCACACCCTCCTCGCGAGCATTTTGCACCTCGCGACGCGAGCCAGGCATATTTTCCTCATCCCTGCGGTATACACAGAATACTTGCTCAGCCTGCTGGCGAACAGCCGTCCTCACGCAGTCCATAGCAGTATCGCCACCGCCCAAGACAACAACAGTCTTGCCCGTCAAATTAATGAAATTTTCTTTTGGCTGTGGGTAGCGCATTTTTTCATTCACATTTCCGACGAGGTAATCAAGTGCCCTGTGAACACCAGGCAAGTCCTCACCCTCGAAACCACCTTGTATCGCTGTGTAGGTCCCCATACCAAGGAAAACTGCGTCAAACTCTTCGAGTAAATCATCGGCCTCAATATCGACTCCAACTTCCATGTTGAGGCGGAATTCAACGCCCATACCTTCAAAAACTTCTCGGCGGCGCTGCATGACCTGCTTTTCAAGCTTGAACTGCGGAATACCGAAGGTTAATAGCCCACCGATTTCGGGGTAACGATCGAAGACAACGGGAGAAACCCCATTACGCACTAGGATATCAGCACAACCCAAACCTGCGGGCCCAGCGCCAATGATAGCTACCCGCTTGCCCGTTGGAATGACATCCGACAGATCTGGACGCCAACCCATCGCGAGTGCCGTATCAGTGATGTACTTCTCAGCATTGCCAATGGTGACCGCACCAAATCCATCATGCAAAGTGCAAGCACCCTCGCACAAACGATCTTGAGGGCAAACCCGTCCACATACTTCAGGTAATGTATTGGTCTGATGACTCAGTTCAGCCGCCTCAAATAGACGCCCCTCTGACAGCAGTTTTAACCAGTTAGGTATCAAATTATGAACTGGGCACTTCCACTCACAGTAAGGGTTTCCGCACTCCAGACATCGGTGAGACTGCTCAGCTGCGGTCTGCTCTGTAAACGGATCGTATATTTCGACAAACTCTTCAGTTCGAGACTGCATCGACCGTTTAATAGGATCACGCCGCTCGACATCGATAAACTGGAATGGATTTGCTAATCGCTCATTCATTGCGTCAGCCTCAATCTGTGTAGCGGAATCGCGCCAATAGTTGATTGAAGTCGGCCGCCTTGGGCTTTACTAACCAAAACTTACCGACGTAATCCTCGAAATTATCAAGAATGGTCTGCCCCCAATTAGAACCCGTTTCAGCGACAAATTCTTCAATGTTGCCTCGCAAGAAGTGTCGATGTGCTTCCGCAGCTTCACCGTTGATACGATGAATTTCGACTAACTCGCTGTTGTAGTGATCGGGGAATACACGATCTTGGTCGAGAATAAAGGCCATGCCGCCCGTCATTCCCGCGCCAAAGTTCAACCCCGTCGCACCCAACACGGTGACACAACCACCTGTCATATACTCGCAGCAGTGGTCACCAGCACCCTCGATCACCGCATGCGCGCCGGAGTTTCGGACGGCAAAGCGCTCTCCTGCGCACCCCGATGCAAAGAGACGTCCGCCTGTGGCGCCATAGAGGCAAGTATTACCAATGATGCTTGCATCGCGACTTTCAAACCGGCTATTTTCCGGCGGATAAATCACGAGCTTTCCACCGGCCATGCCTTTTCCCACGTAGTCGTTACAGTCGCCAGCCAGACGCATATGAAGGCCACCGGCATTCCATACGCCAAAGCTCTGCCCAGCCGTGCCTCTGAGTTTGAGAACAACCGGTGCATCTTCCATGCCCAAGTTACCGTAACGCTTGGCAATCTCCCCTGACAGTCTGGCGCCAATGGAGCGATCGCAATTCGTCACGGTGAACTCGAACTCACCACCTCGCTTCGCCTTAATAGATGGAAGCACCTGATCTAATATCAATGCAGCCTTTTCACCCTTATCAAAGGGAGGGTTGCGCTCAACCTCGCAGAAGTGTGGCTGATCAACCGCAGTTTCATCAGTCCACGTTATTGGATGCAAATCGAGAGAGTGTTGTTTCTCGGTTGCGCCATCAATGTGCTCCAGAAGATCAACACGACCAATGAGGTCCTCGAGCTTGCAAACACCAAGTATTGCCATCCATTCCCTTGTCTCCTCAGCAATAAAGCGGAAGAAATTGACGACACGCTCTACATCGCCCACAAAGTGGTCCTCACGGAGCTGATCGTTCTGTGTTGCGACGCCGGTCGCGCAGTTATTAAGGTGGCAGATGCGAAGGTATTTGCAGCCCATTGCAATCATTGGCGCCGTACCGAAACCAAAGCTTTCTGCACCCAAAATAGCGGCTTTGACAACGTCAAGACCAGTTTTCATGCCACCATCTGCTTGTACGCGAATCTTGCCACGCAGCCGGTTGCCCCGCAGGGTTTGGTGGACCTCAGCCAGTCCCAGCTCCCAAGGAGAACCAGCGTGCCGAATGGATGTCAGCGGGCTAGCCGCGGTACCACCGTCATATCCTGAAATGGTGATGAGGTCTGCGTAGGCTTTAGCAACGCCCGCAGCGATTGTGCCGACCCCCGGTTCTGATACGAGTTTCACCGACACCAAGGCGTCGGGGTTAACCTCTTTCAAATCGAAGATTAACTGAGCCAAATCTTCGATCGAGTAAATATCATGGTGCGGTGGTGGCGATATCAGTGTGACACCAGGCACCGAATATCGGAGACGGGCAATAAGGTCATTGACCTTACCACCCGGTAACTGACCGCCCTCACCCGGCTTGGCGCCCTGTGCCACTTTGATCTGAAGCACCTCGGCATTAACCAAGTAATGAGGAGTAACGCCGAATCGTCCGGAGGCAATCTGTTTAATCTTGGAAACGCGGTTAGTGCCGTATCGCGCTGGATCCTCACCGCCTTCGCCACTGTTCGAACGCGCACCAATCTCATTCATACCCATCGCCAGCGCCTCATGCGCCTCCGGGGACAACGCGCCGAGTGACATTCCTGCAGAGTCGAAGCGCTTGAGAATAGCCTGAATAGGTTCAACCTCATCCAGTGCAATGGGTGTCGGGCTAGGCTTTAATTGGAGTAGATCACGCAAAGCGGCAACCGGCCGGTTATTACAATGACCAGCGTATGTCTTGTAATCGCTAGCATCATTACTGACCACCGCACGCTGCAAACTCATGACAACATCGGGGTTGTAGGCGTGATACTCACCGCCATGTACGTACTTCAATAAACCACCGGCAACCACTGGCTTGCGCTTAAGTCTTGCTGCTCGCGCCAGCTGCTTCTGGTCAAATCCCAAGTGAGCAAAACCAGCGCCGGCAATTCTTGAAGAGACGCCCGGGAACGCCATTTCAACCACTTCAGCGTCAAGGCCCACCGCTTCGAACAGCTGAGCACCTCGGTAGCTGTTCACCGCTGAAATACCCATCTTGGACATAATTTTGAGCAAGCCCTTGTTGATGCCCTTTCGGTAGTTCTGGTAGCAGACCGACGGCGCACCGAGGATCTCGCCGCTGCTCAATTGATCCGCCAGCACACTGTAAGCCAGATAGGGATAGATCGCAGTCGCACCAAAACCCAACAAGCAGGCCACCTGATGCGAATCTCGCGCACTCCCTGTTTCGATAATGAGGTTTGAGTCTGCACGCAGACCATGGTTAATTAAGTGGTGATGCACTGCGCCTGTAGCGAGCAAGCTGTGAATTGGAACTCGAGATTCGGCGATACTTCGATCTGACAGCACCAAGACACTTGCGCCACCCGTCACGTGTGCAGCCGCCTCGTGGCACAGGGCCTCCATTGCGACTTTAAGCGTGGTGACTTCAGGATCGTATGTCGCATCAATGACTTGAACCTTTAAGCCCGACTCATTCAGTGCAAGGATAGACTCAAACTTCCCCTGAGAGAGAACAGGCGAAGTCAGGCTGACACGCCGCGCATGCAGCTCGGTTTCCTCAAATAAGTTCCCTTCGCCTCCAAGGTCGACCTCGAGCGACATCACAATAGATTCCCTCAAAGGATCAATGGGTGGATTGGTTACCTGCGCAAACTTTTGTCTAAAGAAGTCGTATAGCGATCGTTCTCTGGTGGAGAGAACGGCCATCGGCGTGTCATCACCCATTGAGCCCACAGCTTCATTGCCTGATTCAGCCAAAGGCTTCAAAACCTGATTACGCTCTTCCAAGCTAACCTGGAACATCTTCTGATAAACATCGAGCTCATCGCCCTCAATGGGCGACGACACTCTCGTATCGTAAGAGGCCTCGATATACCGGGCATTGTCGCGCAGCCATCGCTTGTATGGCTTGCTGGCTTTCAGTTTGTTATCGATATCTGCGGTATGGAGCACCTCACCAGTCTCGGTATCGATAACCAAGATTTGGCCTGGTCCAACACGGCCCTTGGCCACAACCGACTCAGGCTCGTAGTGATAGGTACCAACCTCAGATGCCAGAGTGATGAAGCCGTCAATCGTTGTTACCCAGCGAGCGGGTCGAAGTCCGTTTCGATCAAGCAGACAGCAGGCGTATCGGCCATCGGTTAAGACAATCCCAGCCGGACCATCCCAGGGCTCCATGTGCATTGCGTGATACTGGTAAAAGGCCTTTAAATCCGGATCAATGTCTTCGATGTTTTGCCAGGCAGGCGGGATAAGCATGCGGAGCGCCTTGGGCAAGTCAACACCTCCTGTTACCAGCAACTCAAGCATATTATCCAGACTCGACGAGTCAGAGCCTGATTCGTTAACCAGTGGCGTGACGCTATGCAGATCTGGCAATAAGGTTGAAGAAAGTTTCGGAGTGCGTGCTTTTGACCAATTGCGGTTACCTTCGATCGTATTGATCTCACCGTTATGAGCCAACATCCGAAAGGGCTGCGCCAACGGCCACTTAGGTAATGTGTTGGTAGAAAACCGCTGATGGAAAACACAAATTGCAGTCTTGAGAGTCTTATCGCCCAAGTCGGGGAAAAAGTGCTCAAGATCGGCCGGCATCACTAAACCTTTGTAGGAAATAACGCGATCTGACAGGCTACAAATGTAAAAATCCGGCTCGGCTGCCAATGCCGTCTCGACACGACGTCGAATCATAAACAACCGTGCAGTCACTTCTTCATGGGTTGCATCGCCCGTCTCTAAAAAAATTTGCTCGATGGCGGGCAGTTGCTCGAGCGCGATCTCACCGCAGACATCCGGCTGTGTCGGTACTACCCGCCATGTGGCAACCGAGAAATCAAATTCAGCCGCTGCGACCGCAAATGACTCCCTGACACGTGTCTGGCTATTAGCGTCGGTTGACATGAACACCATGCCTACTGCATAGGTTGATTTCAGTTCACGCCCTAAAAGATCTCGCGCGCGAGCACGCATGAAGTCGGAGGGCATCTGGAGCAACAACCCACATCCGTCGCCTGTTTTTCCGTCAGCGGCGATTCCACCGCGATGCGTCATGCAGGTGAGAGACTCAATGGCTGTCTGCAGTAATCTATGACTCGCCACACCTTGCTGATGGGCGATCATGCCAAAACCGCAGTTATCCCGGAACTCGTCGGGATTATATAAGCCGCGCACTTCGTTAGTCGTGCCAACGGCAGCCTTCACGATGCCTGATGACTTCATGCCTGAGCTTGCTCGCTTGATAAAACTGGGGCCTTGCGCAATGAACGCACGAGGCCAAAAAGGCCAAATAGTTTACACTTTTGGGCCTTTATCTACAATTTGCGTAAACGCAAGATAGGCCTGCCCTATCTATGGTGAGTTTTACAAGTTAAGGGCTATTTCGGATTCGTCGACGTTTGGAGTAACAAAAGCATTCCCCAATGACTCGAGTAGCACGTAGCGAATTTTCCCCGCCTGCACTTTCTTATCTCCCTGCATCGCAGACATAAAGGCATCGACACCCATACCACTGGGTGCCTCGGTAGGAAGGGAGAAGGCTTGCAAGAAGCCGATTAAAGCCGTGACCGCGTCAGGCTCAACAGCACCGCGACCGGCTGAAATCCGGACGGCGATGGCCATACCGGCCGCCACTGCCTCACCGTGCAACCAAACACCAAAGCCCTGCTCCTTTTCGATGGCATGGCCGAAGGTGTGTCCGAAATTCAATATAGCCCTCACACCACTCTCACGCTCATCCCGATTAACCACATCGGCTTTAATCGCACAGCATCTCGCGATGACATCTGCTAAAAGCGCTTCATCACGCCTGATCAATGCGTCCGTGTGGCCGATCAAGTCATTAAAGAAGGCGGCGTCGGCGATCAGGCCGTACTTAATGATCTCGGCCATGCCTGCTGCATATTCTCGGTCCGGCAGGGTCTCTAGCGTCTTAGTATCAATGATGACACCGATGGGCTGGTGGAAAGCCCCAATAAGGTTTTTGCCCATCGGGTGGTTGACACCCGTCTTTCCACCCACGGAAGAATCAACCTGTGACAACAGCGTCGTTGGCACTTGAATGAAATCGGCGCCACGGAGAAACGAAGCGGCGGCAAATCCAGTCACGTCACCAATAACTCCTCCGCCGAGCGCAATAAACACGGTACTGCGCTCATGTTTGTCCTCAAGGGCAGCCGTCAGGATGCGCTCATAGGACGCGAGCGTCTTGTGCGCCTCTCCATCAGGTAACTCAACGACCGTCACTTTGCGACTAGCATCGCCGCCATCATGCAGCGCATCAAAAACAAATGACTGGAATAATGGCGCGATAGTCTGGTTGGTAACGAGACAAACATTGCGGTCTCCTACAAGTGAGCGCAACATATCTCCCCGGGCAAGCAAGCTCGGACCGATGTGAATTGGGTAGCTTCTATCGGGCGCCTCCGCGGCAAGTCGAACCAACACCTCTGGTGCTCTGGGACTCATGGTTCACCTTTATTAAAGGCTTTAAGTTTTTCCGCTATCACCCCTGCAAGCCTTTTAGCAGAACCACCGGTTGATGGGACCGTGATATCGGCAACTTCACGATAGAGAGGTTCCCGCACAGTCATTATCTCCTGAAGAACTTCCCTAACATTATTCCCCACCAACAGCGGTCGTTTAGTCCTACCCTCAGTTCGACTGACTAGAGTCGATAACGATGCTTCCAAATAAACAACAGTGCTCGCGATCGACATCGCGGTGCGATTTTCGGTCCGCAGAATAACGCCACCACCAGTCGCAATCACCACATTATCTCTCGATACAAAGTCACGGACGACGGCGGACTCGCGATCACGAAAACCTGACTCCCCTTCCACGTCGAAAATCCACGGAATGTCTGCGCCAGCTCGCTCCTGTATCACCTCGTCAAGATCAAAGAACTCTGCCTGCAAGTGTGCGGCAAGGTGCCTACCCACGGTTGATTTTCCGGCCCCGGGGGGACCGACCAAAAAGACGCACATGTCATTTCTCGTTCGCCGGCTGGCGCCAATCATAGTCACCATTCATTGCAACACAGCTTTAGATAAACTGCGAATTGGAAGTTAAACTATATGGGTACAATGCGGTGAAAAATTACTTTTTCAAACTAACACTAAAGCCGGAGACCTAAGTCTTGTCGGTAGTCAAACAAAGCGCAAAAGCCCTTATGCTAATAACAGCTGCCGGTGTGTGGTGGCTAGCCGGTCTGTATTTGTACCTCAGTCCAAAGTTACCTGAGGCTGAAGCACTTACCGACATCAAGCTACAAACCCCGCTCCGAATCGTTAGTTCCGATGGGCAATTGATCGGCCAGTTCGGTGAGCAAAAAAGAATACCGGCACGCTACGAGGACCTCCCTCAGAGCTTTACTGACGCACTGCTTGCCGCGGAAGACGACGGCTTCTTTGAACACTCGGGAATTGATTTCCTCGGATTGGCTCGAGCCATATCGGAGTTATTAGCGACTGGAAGTAAGCAAAGTGGCGGCTCGACCATCACAATGCAGGTGGCAAGAAATTTTTTCTTAACTCTGGATCAAACCTTCATCCGGAAGTTCACAGAAATCCTACTTGCACTGGAAATTGAGCAACGCCTGAGTAAAGAAGAGATTTTAGAGCTTTACGTGAATCGAGTCTTTCTAGGCCACCGGAGTTATGGCTTTGAAACGGCGGCACAAACGTACTACGGACGATCACTCAGCGAACTATCAGTCGCAGAGCACGCCATGTTGGCTGGAGTGCCGCAAGCGCCTTCTCGCAATAACCCTTTAAGTAACCCCAAGCGCAGTGAAATCCGACGCAACTGGATTTTAGGTCGCATGCTATCGCTCGACATGATTGACCGAGTGACCCATGACGAGGCAGTCGCCAGCACCGATATTGCTTCCTTTAATGGCCTGAAGGTTGAAGTAGATGCTGACTACGTTGCTGAAATGGCACGCCAGTTTACCGTCGAGCGACTGGGCAGCAGCGCCTATACCGATGGATACGTGGTCTACACAACCGTCAATGGAGATTTGCAACAGGCTGCTCGCGACGCTGTGATTGATGGGCTAATTACCTATGACAATCGCCATGGCTGGCGCGGACCCGAGCAGCAACATCCGCCGCTAAAGGAAGAGACACCCGAGGCCTTAGACCAGCGCTGGCGAGGCGCACTTCGCGCCATGCCAGTTATTGCTGACTTGCAACCCGCCATTGTCACTGAGCTGCTCGGGGATGGGGCTCGCGTGCTTCTTCGGGATGGAAGCGATGGCTTCCTCTCCTGGCGGGAGGATCTCCGTCGCATTCGCCGCTATCTGGACGAAGACAGACAAACAGGCAGCGCTCAGACTCTCACCGACCTGCTGTCGGTGGGTGATTTGATCCGAGTCAGCGAAACAGGCGATAGCCTCCGTCTCTCGCAAGTACCCCGCGTCCAAGGAGCACTTGTATCGCTCGACCCAAGCGACGGTTCGATCAAGGCCCTCGTAGGCGGTATGGGCTTTGTGCTGTCTAAATTCAATCGAGCGACACAGGCGAAGCGCCAGCCAGGCTCCAACTTCAAGGCATTTCTATACGCTGCCGCCCTCGAAAATGGAATTCATCCAGCAACATTAATCAATGATGCGCCTGTTGTAGTGGGGAACTTAACCGACGAGGACTTGTGGCGTCCCGAAAATGACAGCGGCCGCTTTTATGGTCCAACCCGCGTGCGCGAAGCACTCACATTTTCGAGAAACCTAGTGTCAATTCGCGTCCTTCAGCAACTCGGGGTCCGTAAGCTTATCGAAATGGCGTCTAGGGTCGGGTTCGATGTCAACGAGATGCAGCCCAATTTAACACTAGCACTCGGTACCCATGCCTTCACGCCACTCGAGGTGGCCGGCGGTTACACAGCTATTGCCAACGGTGGTTTTAAGGTTGAACCCTGGCTCATCGACAGGATTGAAGACGTCGACGGTAATACCATTTACGAGGCCGACCCATTGATCGCCTGCTCTAATTGTGGACAGCAAGCGTTGGACAATGAGTTCCTTGAGGCGCCGCGGATCGAAGATTTACTGGAGGACGCCGAGCCCGAGTTCAGAGAGGCGCCTCGAGTTATAGACGAGCGCGTTACTTATGTCCTGACCTCCATGCTGGAGGACGTTATAAAACGCGGCACTGGGCGGCGCGCTCGCGTCCTGGACCGTAATGATCTTGCCGGTAAAACAGGAACCACAAACGGCCCGAGAGACGCCTGGTTCTCGGGATACAACAGGGATCTAGTCACCACTACCTGGGTAGGTTTTGATGACTACAGTCTCATGGGCCGCAGGGAGTTTGGTGGCACCGCGGCATTACCGATTTGGATCGACTTTATGCAAGTCGCCTTACCACCAGAAAGCACAGGAGTAGAAATGCCGCCCGGGGTCGTCAGATTGCGAGTCGACAAGGAGACAGGACAGCGAACAGATAGCCAGTCCGCATCAATCTGGGAGGTTTTCCTCGAGGAATTTACACCTGCCAATCAACATAGCCGGAATAATTCCGACTCCGAGGATTTAGACGGATTGTTCTGAGGCGACACTTTTTTAAGGGTAAAAAAACGCCGACAAAAGACGGCGTCTCTGATCCGAAGTAGGTGCTTACTTCTGCAAGCTGCGACCAGCAAAGCGCTTGTTGAAGCGATCGACGCGACCACCAGAATCAACGATTTTCTGCTTACCGGTGAAAAACGGATGACACCGACTGCAGACATCAATAGTGATATCCTGTGCAAGCGTTGAACGCGTGTTGATTTTGTTGCCACAGCTACAGCGCGCAGTGATTTCTTCGTAACGCGGATGAATATCTGCCTTCATGTTGCCCTCGAGCATCGTGTGGGTGTCTAGTGAAAAAGAGCGCGGATGATACCAGAGCCGAAAGCCAATTCAAGCCCTCTAATATGGGTCATCGCGGTGCCATCACCTCTACACCAGGTTTTTGAATATTTGCCGCTCTCAGCCACGCAAGTAACGCCCCAGCCAGGGGCTCGCGTGAAAGTTCCATTCGCCGGCCGCGATGTAATCGGGATTTTTCTCGAGGAAAGACGGAGTGAACTTACCACCACAACAGCACTCAAACGCGTGGAAACGTTACTGGATAAAGAGGTGCCGCTGCTGGGTTTAGATCAACTGCAATTACTTCAGTGGCTTTCTAACTATTACCTCATCCCTCAAGGAGAGGCATTGCAGCTGGGCTTGGCAACAGCAGAGCGCAAAGGACGCCCCACATGGACTGCTGAGCCTGATCACATCGCGCTAAAGTCTGGCACTGAGACGATAGATAGGATTCCCACTCGAGCCAGCAAACAACGGGCGGCCGCTCAATTTATTGGTGAACAAACTGTCCCGATCGCCAGCCTTACCAAAGCGGGTTTTTCTGCATCGGTCATTTCGGCCCTCGTTAAATCAGGCGTAGCAGAAAAAAAGCTAGCAAACCAACATGCTTATCCGCCCCAGTCGACGGTGACATTAACCGAAGTGCAGCACCAGATCTGTGCCACGCTGAAAGCAAAAATGACTGGCTTCACGCCACATCTGCTCGAGGGAGTTACGGGTAGCGGGAAAACTGAGGTCTATATCGAATGCATTAAGGAGGTCGTAGCAAAAAGTCGACAGGCTCTGGTAATAATCCCCGAAATTGGCCTCACGCCGCAAACCAAACGGCGTTTCGAAGCGGCATTGGGGTGCGAAGTACCCCTCATACATTCGGGACTCACTGAAGCAGAGCGAGCTAGAACTTGGGCGATGGCGCGTTCAGGCGCGGCCCAAGTGGTGCTCGGTACACGCTCTTCCGTATTTTGTAGCTTCCGGGCATTGGGTCTTGTAGTCGTCGATGAAGAACACGACCCGTCTTTCAGACAACAGGACCACCCCCGTTACTCGGCGAGAGATGTCGCTGTTAAACGTGCTCAGATCTGCAATTGCCCCATTATTTTGGGAAGCGCCACACCTAGCTTGGAGTCAATCGCTAACTGCGACCGCGGCCGGTATCAGCACCATGCTCTTACGCAGCGGCCACACGGGAGCAAACTGCCTGATATCTCTCTGATCGACACCCGTGGCCTTGCTCTCAGAAGTGGATTATCAGAGGAGGCGATTGACCAGATTCGCTGCACTGTGGAAAAAGACGAGCAAGCACTATTGTTTATAAACCGGAGGGGATTCGCTCATAGCCTGCAGTGCGAGGACTGCGGATGGGTTGCAGACTGCCAAAACTGCGACTCATCGATGGCCGTTCATCATTCACCACCGCATTTGAGCTGTCACTACTGCAACACTAAAATTAGCGCCCCGACCTACTGTCAGCAGTGCAATAGCAATCGCCTCACAAGTCGAGGCATCGGGACCGAGCAACTTGAGATCTTGATGAACCGTCACTTCAGTAAGACCCCGGTATTCCGAATAGACAGTGACAACATCAAAAATATAGAAACGCTCTCGCAAGCCCTCCAAGCTATCGCTCGCGCTGAATCAGCCATACTATTAGGCACGCAAATGCTGTCCAAAGGACATGACTTCCCGCGGGTCACCTGCGTCGTCGTCGTCGATGCAGATAGCCTTTTACATAGCCCAGATTTTCGGGCAGAGGAGCGGCTGCTCCAGCTACTGGTGCAAGTTTCTGGGCGCGCGGGTAGGGCCTTTCTCCCGGGAAAAGTCTTGATACAAACCCGCAGTCCAGACCACCCAATGATGCAGCAGCTTGTGCAACGATCTTATTCGGACCAGGCCCGCGCCCTGCTAGTCCGTCGGGGAGTACTTCGCCTGCCGCCGAAGGGAGCCATAGGCTTGATTCGCAGTGATAGCAAGCAGGAAAGAGACGCTATAAATTTCTTGGATGCCGTGCGCGAGCAGTTGCCAATCCACGACGAGGTGCGCTTAATTGGCCCGATGCCCACGCTAATGACACGTCGTGCCAACATGTACCGCTATCAAATTGTTGTGCACGCCCAGACCCGTAAGGCAGTACATTCTCTGCTGGAGGCTGCAAGAGACATTGGATCGCAGCAAAAATTAGGTCGAAAAGTAAGCTGGTTTGTTGAAATCGACCCGACGGAAACGCTTTAACGAGATACAATATCTCCCACCAGGTAAGGCGTTACACGTCACAGCAGACCAAGCGACATCAATGAAAGATCAGGTAGTTGATTTAATCGAGCGCTCTATTAGGGCAATCCAAACGGAAGGCATGCTGCCAGAGGGTGAACTTCCCAAGCCGCAGGTAGACCATACACGCGACACCAAGCATGGCGATTTGGCCACGAATGTAGCGATGGTGCTTGCCAAAAAAGCCGGCATGCCACCGCGCGACTTGGCGACAGCCATCATCGAGCGACTACCCCAAAATAACGTGATAGCGCAGAGTGATATCGCCGGTCCGGGCTTTATCAATTTTCACATTTCTCAAGCGAGCAATGTCACTATTATCAAGACCATCCTGACTGCAGGCGAGGAATATGGCCGTTCTAATGAAGGTCAGGGAAAGCGCGTTCAGGTGGAGTTTGTCTCAGCAAACCCAACGGGCCCTCTGCATGTGGGGCATGGTCGAGGAGCTGCAATTGGCGATGCGCTTTGCAGGCTTTTGGACAATGCCGGTTGGTCGGTGCATCGGGAGTTCTATTACAACGATGCGGGGCAGCAGATCAGTAATCTTGCGCTGTCAGTGAAAGCCCGAATAGATGGTGTAGAGCCGGGTGATACCGCCTGGCCCGCCGATGGCTATCGGGGCGCCTACATAAAAGATGTCGCGGCGGCCTATCAAAATAAGCAGACAGTTAATGCAGCAGACCGCACGGTAACGGCCTCTGGCGATCCCGCGGACGCAGCTAACATTCAGGCTTTTTCTGTCGCCTGGCTTCGCCGTGAGCAAGATGAAGATCTAAAGGCGTTTGACGTCAACTTTGACTGCTACTTTCTCGAGTCATCGCTTTATACGTCGAACGCAGTTGAGGAGACGGTCGAAACGCTGATCAACAATCAATTCACGTACGAGCAGGATAGTGCGCTTTGGCTGCGCACAACCGATTTTGGCGATGACAAAGACCGTGTCATGCGAAAGCGCGAGGGTGGCTACACCTACTTTGTTCCCGATGTGGCGTACCACCACAACAAGTGGGATCGGGGTTTCGAGCGCGTTATTAATGAGCAGGGAGCCGACCATCACAGCACCATCACTCGAGTTAGAGCGGGATTGCAGGGTCTGAAGGTAGACATTCCGGAAGGCTGGCCAGAGTACGTGCTTCACCAGATGGTGACCGTCATGCGCGACGGTGAAGAGGTCAAGTTATCAAAGCGCGCCGGGAGCTACGTCACCCTTCGTGATCTTATCGACTGGGTGGGCCGAGATGCCACACGCTATTTCCTAACTGCGCGCGCAGCAACGTCCCAACTCACGTTTGATATTGACCTTGCTCTGTCCAAAAGTAATGAAAACCCCGTGTACTACATCCAGTACGCTCACGCGCGAATCTGTAGCGTTCAACGTAAAGCACTTGAGCAGTTCGGGCAGTGGACAGCTACTGACGGCATTCCGCATCTGGAACTCCTGAACAGTAGCGAGGAGCAGTCACTGGCTTTGGTACTCAGCAAGTACCCAGAGGTGCTTGCAGGTGCAACTAAGCGCCTTGAGCCGCACGCCGTGGCTAACTACCTTCGCGATGTGGCAGCGGGTTTCCACTCCTTTTATAACGGGCACAAGATAATGGAAGCCAACGAGGAAATCAGCCTAGCGCGACTGGCACTCGTCAGCGCGACGCAGCAAGTCATTGCAAGTGGACTCCGAATTCTAGGTGTCTCTGCACCCGAGGCGATGTGATCGTGGCGAATTCATCAACCAATACCAAGCGCAAACGAAACACCGCGA
>Ga0160423_10000249_pt1 | contig 42927 bp, 37 predicted proteins | sample CRUFie14St8metaG_FD_108191 | JGI IMG/M metagenome (GOLD analysis project Ga0160423, IMG submission 108191) | Marine microbial communities from the Costa Rica Dome - CRUD Field 142mm St8 metaG | ecosystem: Environmental > Aquatic > Marine > Oceanic > Photic zone | place: Costa Rica: the Eastern...
ATGCGCTCTCCGTACGGAGGGTTGAACACCAACATGCCCCCGTCGGTTCGCGGTTCGAGCTTGAAAAAGTCGGCTTGCTTCACCTGCACCAAAGATTCAACATCGGCGCCTTCGAGGCTTTCCATCGTTTGGCGCACCGCACCAGGGTGCTGGTCGGAAGCGAAGATGGGGGTCTCGACCGGCGTGATGCTGGCCATGGCGTCGGCGCGAACCGCACGCCACGTGTCGGGTTCGAAGTCGCTCCAATCCATGAAGGCGAAGTGGCGGCGTCCCGCCTGGACAGGAAGTCCGGAGGCCCACAGGGCTGCTTCTGTTGAAAAGGTGCCCGATCCGCACATGGGATCGTAAAGGGGCGTGCCGGGGCGCCACCCGCTCAAGGCGAGCAATCCAGCGGCAAGCACTTCGTTCAGGGGCGCCTTGGCGGTTCGCGGCCGATAGCCGCGGCGCGACAGCTGCTCTCCCGAAGCGTCCACCGAAATGGTGACCTTCTCCCCCGAAATGTGCAGGTTCAGCCGCAAGTCGGGACGGACCTTGTCAATGCTGGGGCGCTTGCCCGTTTTGCCACGGAAGCGGTCCACGATGGCGTCTTTCAGCTTGAGTGCCGCAAAATGGCTGTGGGAAAAACCGTCCGAATGCACCGTGGCGTCAATGACGAACGAGCCGTCAGGGGCGAGCATGTTCTCCCACGCAAAGCGGGCGCCCTGCCGGTAGAGGTCGTCGGGGGTTTTGGCCTCAAACGACGTCAAGTACCGCAGCACGCGCACGGCAAATCTGCTGTGCATGCAAATCGTGTAAAGCACTTTCGCGTCGCCCTGAAAGGAGATGCCCCGTCGTCCCACCTCAATGTGGGTCGCGCCGGCAGCCTTCAGTTCTTCGGCGGCCAAATTTTCCAGGCCTGCCAGGGTTTTCAAATAGAGGTTCATCCGCCTTTGCGTTTGGTCTGGTATCCGAGGGAGTTCAAATGGGCCACCACCTTGTCGCGGTGGTCTCCTTGCACCAAGATGCAGCCTTCTTTCACGGCGCCCCCGACCCCACATTGCTGCTTGAGCGCCTTGCCCAACAGAAGCAATTCCGTGGCGGGGCCGTCAAAGCCCTCCACCAAGGTCACAGGCTTCCCCGCCCGTTGCTTTCGGTCAAGACTGACGTACAACGTGGCGCATTGCCCCACGGACCAATCCTCCTCGTCCTGATCCTCATCCTCCCAAGAATACCCTGGATTGGTGCTGTAGACCATGCCGTCGTTGTCGCCGCGGTTGCGGCCTTGCTTGCGCTTTCCCATGGACGTCGAAGGTACGCATGGACCATGGGTCTGAGGTAGCTTTGCACCATGGCCAAACGACGAGGCAAACCACCACGCATTCCCCAGTTGGGCAACCACGGACTCGACGACGCCTTGCACGCGTACGCCACGGACTTGTCCAGCACGGAACCTGCCGGCCTTGCGGCTTTGCGCAGATCCACATGGACCCAAACCGTGAAGCCCCAAATGCTCTGCGACGAATTGCAGGGACGTCTCCTCGCCTCCATGAGTCACATGATCGCACCAACACGCGTGCTGGAATTGGGCACCTTCACAGGATACGCCACGGCATGCTGGGCCGAAGGACTCACCCCGGAGGGCACGGTCGACAGCGTGGACGTGAACGACGAGCTCCATCCGATCCAGGACAAGCACTGGGCCCAATTGAACGTCGCCGACCGCATCCGTCGCCATACGGGCAAAGCCATGGACATCCTCGACAGCGGCGTGCTTTTTGATGCAGACCCTCGCCCCTTCGACGTGGTGTTTGTCGATGCCGACAAAGAACACCAACAGGCCTACGTCGATTGGGCCATCGACCATGTCCGTGATGGCGGTTGGATTGTGGTGGACAACGTACTGTGGTGGGGCGAAGTGCTTCGCGTTCAGGACGGCACGTCAGAGGACCCATACGCTGTTCGGATTCACGAACTCAACGCGCACATGAAAGGCCATCCGGACCTTGACAACGTGTTGTTGCCCCTTCGGGATGGCCTTCACGTCGCGCGGCGCAGGCCACGCGGATAAGAAGGGATGAATCAGGCGAGGACGTCCGCCACGGCGTCCGCGGCTTCCTTTAACAAGATGGCGCTGCGCACCTCGAGCCCTGACTCGTCGATGATCTTCTTGGCTTCTTCTGCGTTGGTGCCCTGAAGACGCACAATGATTGGCACGTTGATGTCGCTCATGTTCTTGCAGGCATCCACCACCCCTTGCGCCACACGGTCGCAACGGACAATGCCGCCAAAGATGTTGACCAAAATGGCCTTCACCTCGGGGTCCTTCAAGATGATGCGGAACGCTTTCTCCACACGGGCTGCGTCGGCCGTTCCACCCACATCCAAGAAGTTGGCGGGCTCACCGCCGCTGAGCTTGATGATGTCCATGGTGGCCATCGCCAAACCGGCACCGTTCACCATGCAACCGACGTTGCCGTCGAGCTTCACGTAGTTCAGGCCCGCTTCATCGGCTTCCACCTCGGTGGCGTCTTCCTCCGTCTTGTCGCGCATGGCGGCGTAATCGGGGTGACGGTACAAGGCATTGCCGTCGAGGCTCACCTTGGAATCCACAGCAATGATTTTGTCGTCGCTGGTCTTCAACACGGGGTTGATTTCAAACATTGACGCATCGCAACCCACGTACGCCGCGTACAAGGCCTGGGTGAACTTCACCATCTGCTTGAACGCCTGGCCGGACAACCCGAGGTTGAAGGCAATGCGACGTGACTGGAAGCCCTGAAGACCCACTGCAGGATCGACTTCTTCTTTGAAGATCAAGTGAGGCGTGGCCTCGGCCACCGCTTCAATGTCCATGCCTCCCTCTGGAGAGTACATGATGATGTTCTTTCCTGTGGCCCGGTCGAGCAACACACTCATGTAGTACTCCGAGGGCTCGCTCTCACCGGGGTAGTACACGTCCTCGGCAATGAGGATCTTGTTGACCTGCTTGCCGTCCTTGGACGTTTGGGCTGTGACGAGGTGTCCACCCAAAATGCCTGCGGCCTTCTCCTTCACGTGGTCCAACCCCTTGGCCAACACCACACCGTGCGATCCCGTTTCCGTCACGACACCCTTGCCGCGCCCGCCGGCGTGGATTTGGGCTTTCACCACGAACCACTCCGTGCCTGTTTCTTCTGCCAAAGCGACAGCCGCTTCGTGCGCGGCCTCAGGAGTGTCTGCAACTTTGCCTCGCTGGATGGCGACGCCAAACGACTGGAGGATGCTTTTGCCTTGATATTCGTGGATGTTCATGCCAAAGGTGTTGTGTGAATCGGCCGCAAAGGTAGTAGCTTTCAGGCGTGATTCAAGCCACGAACATCGTCAAAAGGTTTGGGGAGTTGGAGGTCCTCCGCGGGGTGGACTTGACTGTGAATGCAGGCGAGATTGTGAGCATTGTGGGCGCGTCTGGTGCCGGCAAAACCACCCTCCTTCAAATCCTGGGCACGCTCGACTTGCCGGATGCCGGCGAAGTTTCCATTGGAGGCCAAAGCACGGCCGGGTTGTCCCGCCGCGAGTTGAGCGCATTTCGCAATGCCCACCTTGGCTTTGTCTTTCAGTTCCACCGCTTGCTTCCCGAGTTCAACGCCTTGGAGAACGTCCTGATGCCTGCATGGATTGCCGGAAAGTCGACGGCCGAAAGTCGGGTGCGCGCGAGGCAATTGCTCGAGGAGCTCGGCATGGGCCACCGCATTGAACACAATCCCTCCGAATTGTCGGGGGGCGAACAACAGCGGGTGGCCGTGGCTCGGGCCTTGATGAATGCGCCGAGCGTGCTGCTGGCCGACGAGCCTTCGGGGAATTTGGACTCCGAAAACGCAGCCCTGCTGCACGACCTCTTTTTCGAGTTGCGGGACCGCTTGGGCCAAACCATCGTCTTGGTGACCCACAATGAGCAGCTCGCCCAACGGGCCGACCGCATGCTCCGCATGGCCGATGGCCAATTCGTTTGATTGCGCCTGCCTTTGAGGTCACAACGCGTCCCGCCGGTACACGGCGGTCACCGCGAGTTTGTCGTGCAGCGCTTGGCGGTGGGGTGCCAAAAGCAACAGCGTTCCCAGGCTGATCACCAACCCCGCAGGACCCGCCAACCATCCCAACATCCCCAGACCCGTCACGCCTGCCAAAGCCCCCAAGACCGGGCGAATGAATTTGATGGCAAAACGCTTCACGTACAACAGAGTGTCTCCTGCCGTGCCATTGGCGTGACCAATGCGCAGTCCCAACACCCACTTTCCCGGACTTGCCCCGGTCACTCCCTCGATGAGTGGGTAGCCAATCCCGAGCAATGCCGTGGCGGCGAGCAGTCCCTGCACACCGTGCACCATGCCAGCCTCGACGAGCACCTCCTCCATGGGGGCATACAAGTCGAGCAACTCTTCGGTTCCTGGCAAATTCTCGACCACACTGGCCCAGCCCCACCCCTTCCAGGCGAACAGCATCACGGCCATCGTGCTCAAGAAATAGTCCAACACCGCGGCGGCAAGTCTTGGCCCTGCCCCTACTCGCTCGGGCGCTTCAAATTCCATGGAAGGTTCGAACATGTCGGCAAGATATCGATTGGAATCGTGCCCCTTGTTCCTATGCACGCACAGAAAAATCGCAAAACGTTATGCATGCACAGGAAAATCGTGTACTTTGGACGCCATGGACGCCCAAGAAACGATCGACTTCCAACTGCGCTGGGGCTGGAGCAAGTTGGCCCGGCTCTACACGAGCCTCGCCGAATCGCACGGCATCAGCATGAGCGTGGGGTATGCCTTGCTCAGCATTGAACGCGAAGGCACCCCAAGCACCAAGCTTGGCCCCCGCATGGGAATGGAAGCCACCAGCTTGTCTCGGACCCTGAAAAGCATGGAGGGACAAGGCCTGATCGAACGACGCCAAGACGAACACGACCGTCGGTCGGTTCGCGTCTTTTTGACCGAGGAAGGCGTCAAGGCCCGTCGCCAAATCCGTGAATTGGTCATCGAACTCAACGCGCGCCTGCACGAGCTGCTCGGAGAGGACGCCGCGGACCAGCTGCTCCAAGGTTTGGCCAGGCTGAACGAACTCTTGGAAGTGCCCGACCAATTGATCCCCCCCAATTGGCAACCCCAAACTGAAACCCTCTCGTCATGACGACCACCCTTCCTTTTCACCGAATCAAACGCGTGGCCGTCCTCGGATCCGGTGTGATGGGGTCGGCCATCGCATGCCACCTCGCCCAATGCGGCGCAGAAGTCATGTTGCTCGACCTCCCCGCCGACGAAGGACCCCGCGACGGTGTGGCGGCAGGCCATTTGGCCAAGGCCCTCAAATCCAAGCCCTCCCCCATCTACAGCAAGCGGTTTGCGTCTCGCATCGAGACCGGCAACTTCGACGACGACCTGCCCCGCATCGCCGAGTGCGATTGGATCCTTGAAGTCATTGTCGAGCGCCTCGACATCAAGCAGCAGTTGTTTGAGCGGGTCGAGCAACACCGCACGCCAGGCACGTTCATCACGTCGAACACAAGCGGCATTCCCATCGGCATGCTCGCCGAAGGGCGCAGCGAGGATTTCCGCAAGCATTTCTGCGGCACCCACTTCTTCAATCCGCCGCGCTACTTGCAGTTGTTGGAGATCATTCCTGGGCCAGACACCCTGCCTGAGGTGTTGGACTTCTTCACCGCCTATGGCGAGCGAATCTTGGGCAAGCAAAGCGTCTTGTGCAAGGACACACCGGCGTTCATCGCGAACCGCGTGGGCGTCTTCGCCATCCAGGCCCTGTTCCACACCGTGGAAGACATGGGGCTGAGCGTCGAAGCCGTCGACAAGCTCACAGGACCTGCCATGGGCCGTCCCAAGAGCGCCACGTTCCGGACCTGCGATGTGGTCGGTTTGGACACCCTTGTGCACGTGGCCAAAGGCGTGGCCGACAACTGCCCCGACGACGAGCGGGCCGAGGTGTTCGCCATTCCTTCCTACGTCAAGCACCTCGTCGACCAAGGATGGCTGGGGAGCAAGTCAGGCCAAGGCTTCTACAAGAAGGTGGTGACCGACGGCAAGAAGGAGATCCATGCTTTGGACCTCAAAACGCTCGAATACAAGCCCAAACAAAAGGTCCAGTTCGCCACCCTCGCCGCCGCCAAAAACGTCGACGACCTGCGCGAGCGTACCAAGCTCTTGTTCAACGGCCAAGACCAGGCCGGTGAATTCTACCGCCGCATTTTCGCGGACGTCTTTGCATACGTCAGCCACCGCGTTCCTGAAATCAGCGACGAACCCTACCGCATCGACGACGCGCTGCGCGCCGGATTTGGATGGGAGCTCGGCGCCTTTGAAAGCTGGGACGCCATTGGTCTGCAGGCCGGGCTCGATGCCTGCGCCGCACGTGGACTCGAAGTGGCCCAATGGGTGCACGATTTGGCGGCCTCGGGCGCCACGGGTTTTTACGGCGTGGCCGACGGGAAGCGCACCTCATGGGACGTGGCCTCCCAAAGCCACACAGTCATTCCCGGTCAAGACGGACGCATCGCCCTGTCGTTGTTGGGCGAGGACAAGACGGTTTGGGCCAACAGCGGCACCACCATCCAAGACCTCGGCGACGGCATCCTCAACATCGCCTTCCACACGAAGATGAACACCATCGGCGCGGAAGTGATCGAGGGCCTGAACAAGGTGATCGACCTCGCGGAAAGTGACCCTCAATGGCGCGGCGTGGTCATCAGCAACGAGGGCGGCAACTTCTCCGCGGGTGCCAACGTGGGCATGATTTTCATGCTGGCTGTGGAGCAAGAGTGGGACGAACTGGATTACGCCATTCGCATGTTCCAAAACACGACCATGCGCCTGCGATACAGCGGCATCCCTGTGGTGGCTGCCCCGCACCAATTGACCTTGGGCGGCGGCTGCGAAGTGTGTCTCCACGTCGACAAAGTGGTAGCCCATGCCGAGTCCTACATCGGCTTGGTGGAGTTTGGGGTGGGCCTCATCCCTGGCGGCGGTGGCACCAAGGAATTTGTACTTCGCTTGCACGATGGCCTCAGCGACGGAGACGTTCGCATCAACGCCATGCGCGAACGCTTCTTGACCATCGGACAAGCCAAGGTGGCCACGTCGGCGTACGAGGCCTTTGAACTCGGTTACCTACGCGAAGGCGTGGACGAGGTCGTGGTGAACCGCCGAGACCAGTTGGCGCGGGCCAAGGCTGCCGCGCTCGCCATGGCCGACCAGGGCTACACCCAACCGGTCAAGCGCAAGGACATCACCGTGATGGGCCAAGAAGGCATGGGCATTGTCTATGCCGGAGCCAGTTCCATGGCCTCGGGCAACTACATCTCGGAGCACGATCAATTGATCAGCGAAAAACTCGGCTACGTCATGTGCGGAGGAGACCTCAGCGCACGGACCGACGTCAGCGAACAATACCTCCTCGACCTCGAACGTCGGGCTTTCCTCGAACTCTGCACCAAGCGCAAGACCCTTGAGCGCATGCAGAGCTTGATTCAAAAGGGCAAAATCCTTCGGAACTGATGGACGCATACATCATTGGTGGATACCGATCCGCCGTCGCCAAAGCCCCACGAGGTGGGTTCCGCTTTCTGCGGGCCGACGACTTGGGCGAGCAAGTGATTCGTCGTTTGATGTCGGATTTTCCCCAACTCGACAAAGAGCGCATCGACGACGTCATCGTGGGCAACGCCACCCCCGAAGCCGAGCAAGGACTCAACCTGGGACGCATGGTGTCGCTCATGGGCCTCGACACGGAGAAAGTTCCTGGCATGACGGTCAACCGCTACTGCGCAAGTGGCCTTGAAACCATCGCCATTGCCTCGGCCAAAATCCATGCGGGCATCGCCGACTGCATCATCGCAGGAGGCATAGAAACCATGACCCCCATTCCCTTTGGAGGGTGGCGCATCGTGCCCAACGCACGCGTGGCCAAAAACAACCCAGAATGGTATTGGGGCATGGGATTGACTGCGGAAGCCGTCGCCAAGGAATTCAACATCTCGCGTGAAGACCAAGACGCCTTCGCCGTGGAAAGCCATGCCCGCGCGGCGGCGGCCATCGACAGCGGGGCCTTTGCGTCGGGCATCGCCCCCATCACAGTCAACGAGGTGTACCTCGACGACAACGAAAAGCGCCAGGAACGCCAGCACATCATCGACACCGACGAAGGCGTCCGTCGCGGCACGAACCCAGAGGCCTTGGCCAAACTCCGTCCCGTCTTCGCCGAAGGCGGCTCGGTCACGGCCGGCAACAGTTCGCAGACCTCAGACGGTGCCGCCTTTGTGATGGTGGTCAGCGAGCGCATGCTCAAAGAGCTCAACGTCGAGCCCATTGCGCGCTTGAAGTCCTACCACGTCAGCGGCCTCGAGCCGCGCATCATGGGCGTCGGGCCGATTTACGCCGTGCCTGAAGCGTTGAAAAAGGCAGGGCTCACCCAAGCCGACATCGCGCGGTACGAACTGAACGAAGCGTTTGCGAGCCAAAGCGTGGCCGTGCTTCGAGAACTCGACCTCGACCCCGCGACGGTCAACGTCCACGGTGGCGCCATCGCCCTTGGACACCCCCTCGGTTGCACCGGAGCCAAGCTCACCGTGCAGCTTCTCAACGAATTGAAAACCCAACGCGCCAAGCACGGCATCGTCACGATGTGTGTAGGCACCGGACAAGGTGCAGCAGGCGTATTTGAAATGCTCTAACCCTCAACGACATGACCACTGGAAACCCCACGCCCACCAAGGCCATCACTGGCGGTGAATTCCTCATCCGTGACGTGAGCGCAGATGAAATCTTCACGCCTGAAGAGTGGACCGAAGAGCACCGCATGATGCTCCAAACCGGCCTCGACTTTGTGGCCCAACGGATCATCCCCAACCTCGAACGCATCGAAGCCCTTGAAGAAGGCCTGACGCCCAAGCTCCTCGAAGAAGTCGGGGAACTCGGACTGCTCGGAAGTTCGGTGCCGGAGGAATTGGACGGACTTGGTTTGGACTTCAAGAGCACCATGCTCATCACGGAAAGCATGGGCGGCGCGCACAGCTTCGCCGTCAGCTTCTCGGCCCATACGGGCATCGGCACGCTTCCCATTTTGTACTACGGCAACGATGCCCAGAAAAAGAAGTACATCCCAGGTTTGGCGACGGGCCAGCTCAAAGGATGCTACTGCCTGACGGAACCTGGAAGCGGATCGGACGCCAACAGCGGCAAGACGTCGGCCAAGTTGAACGAGGCCGGCACCCACTACGTGCTGAATGGCCAAAAGATGTGGATCACCAACGGCGGATTTGCCGACTTGATGATTGTGTTTGCCAAGATTGACGACGACGAGAACCTGAGCGCTTTCATCCTCGAAAAAGGCTACGAAGGCATCACGATGAATCCGGAAGAGAAGAAGATGGGCATCAAAGGGTCAAGCACCCGCCAGCTCTTCTTCAACGACGTGCAGGTGCCCGTCGAAAACCTCCTCTACGAGCGCGGCAAGGGCTTCAAGATTGCCGTGAACATCCTCAACATTGGACGCATCAAGCTCGGTGGGGTCGTCATTGGTTCGTGCAAAGACGCCATCACGGAAAGCGTGAAGTACGCGAATGCGCGGGAGCAGTTTGGACGTCCCATCAGCAAATACGGGGCGATTCGCCACAAACTCGGCGAGATGGCCATTCAGACGTATGCCTTGGAAACGGCTGTGTACCGCGCCACCCAAAACATCGACGACGCCATCGCCGACCTCGCAACCGGTGGCATGAACAAGGGAGAAGCGACGCTGAAAGGCATCGCGGCCTTCGCCCCAGAGTGCGCCATGATGAAGATCCTCGGCTCCGAGGTGACGGACTACGTGGTCGACGAAGCGGTGCAGGTGCACGGAGGCATGGGTTACAGCGCGGAGACCCGTGCCGAGCACGCCTACCGCGACGCCCGCATCAACCGCATCTTCGAAGGCACCAACGAGATCAACCGCATGCTGACCGTCGACATGATCTTGAAGAAGGCCATGAAGGGGGAGCTCGACTTGATGACACCAGCGATGGCGGTGGCGAACGAGCTGACGGGCATTCCGGAGTTTGGGGACGCGCCGTCCGACATCTACGAGAAGCACTTGGGCTACATCAAGAACTTCAAGAAGGCCACGCTTATGGTGGCGGGTTCCGCAGCCCAAAAACTCATGATGTCCCTCGCCAAAGAGCAGGAAATCCTCATGGGCATCGCCGACATGGCGGTGTGGACCTACACGGCTGAAAGCATGGTGTTGCGTGCCCAGAAGGTGGCTGCGCATCAAGGCGCCGAAGCGGCGGCTTTGCCCACCGACATGATGCAGACCTACCTCTACTGGGCCGCCGACCGCATCAACATGGCGGGCAAAGAGGCCCTCATGGGATTTGCGGAAGGGGATGAACTCAAGATGATGCTCATGGGCATGAAGCGCTTCACCAAGGTGGATCCCTTCAACACCAAAGAAGCCCGTCGTCGGGTCGCCCAGGCCCTCATCGACAAGAACGGCTACGCGTTCTAACATCTCACCGACCGCGGTGAACAACTGCCGGGGGAGTGCTGCATTGGGCGGTGCTCCCCCGCGGTAATTTTGGGACATGGCAAAGAAGAAAATCATCACGGCGAAGTCCCAGAAATTTCTGGAGGCTTACCTGAACAACGCGTCGCCCACCGGCTTTGAATCCGAAGGCCAAAAGTTGTGGCTCGACTACATCAAGCCGTACATCGACACCCACATCGTCGACACGTACGGCACGGTCGTGGGGGTCATCAACCCCGACGCCCCCTACAAAGTGGTCATCGAAGCGCACGCCGACGAGATCAGCTGGTTTGTGCACTACATCACCAACGACGGATTCATCTACCTGCGCCGCAACGGCGGAAGCGACCACCAAATCGCCCCGTCCAAGCGCGTGAACATCCACACCAAGAATGGCATCGTGCCTGGCTTGTTTGGCTGGCCAGCCATCCACACCCGCTCGGCCGGGAAAGAAGAAGCGCCCACGTTGAAGAACATCTTCTTGGACGTCGGAGCGAAGAACAAGGAAGAGGTGGAGAAGATGGGCATCCACGTGGGGTGCGTGGTGACCTACCCCGACGAGTTCATGGTCCTCAACAAGGATTGGTACGTGGGGCGCGCGCTCGACAACCGTGCAGGTGGCTTCATGATTGCGGAAGTGGCGCGCATGTTGCATGAAAACAAGGTGAAGCTGCCGTTTGGGCTCTACATCACCAACTCAGTGCAAGAGGAGATCGGATTGCGGGGCGCCCAAATGATCGCCGAACGCTTGCAACCCGACGTGGCGATTGTCACCGACGTGACCCACTGCACCCACACGCCCATGCTCAACAAGATTGAGCAAGGCGACACCGCCGCGGGGAAAGGTCCGAGCGTGACCTACGGTCCTGCGGTTCAGAACAACCTGCTCCAGCGCATCATCGACACGGCTGACAAGAACAAGATTCCGTTCCAGCGTCAAGCAGCGAGCCGTTTCACCGGCACGGACACCGATGCCTTTGCCTACTCCAACCAAGGGGTACCGAGTGCGTTGATCTCCCTCCCCTTGCGCTACATGCACACCACCGTGGAAATGGTGCACAAGGACGACGTCGAGAACTGCATCCGTCTCATCTACGAAACACTCCAAAACATCAAGCCCGGGGAAGATTTCAAGTACCTCTGACCGATGCGACAACCGAATGAACAAAGGGGCTTTGCGGCCCCTTTGTTGTGCAATGAACCGAATGAATGGTATTTTGTTGTACCTACATCTATTGTACTTACAACTTTAACATGACACGCGTCCACCTTCTTGCGCTCGGGCTTCTCGCCGTGACAGGCTGGACCCAAGCACAAACTTCCATGAACACCGTATTCCACCCTGCTGACTCTCGCGGCCACGCCGACCACGGTTGGCTCGACACGTACCACAGCTTCAGCTTCGCCAGTTGGCACAACCCTGAGCGCATGCACTTCGGTGCGTTGCGCGTGCTGAACGACGACGCGGTCACCGGGGGCGCCGGGTTTGGGACGCACCCTCACGACAACATGGAAATCGTGAGCATTCCCCTGTCCGGCGATTTGGAGCATCAGGACAGCATGGGCAACGCCACGGTCATCCGCGAAGGCGACGTCCAAATCATGAGCGCAGGCACAGGCATCATGCACAGCGAAAAAAACCACAACGCCGGCGAAGACGTTCGGTTCCTGCAAATCTGGGTGTTCCCCAACGAGCGCGACCTCACCCCCACTTACGGACAGATCACCATGGACCTGGACGACCAACGCGACAAGCTTCAGTGTGTCGTCTCTCCAGACGGTTCAGAAGGCGTCCAAATCCACCAGAGCTCATGGTTCCACGTCGGCCGCTTGTCTGCGGGTTGGAAGGACAGTTACGCACTGCACGGAGCCGGACAAGGCGTCTACGCCATGGTGCTCGAAGGCGAGGCCACGGTGGGCGGACAGCCCTTGGGTCGCAGGGACGCGGTGGGGACTTGGAACACCGAACGCGTGGACATTGAAGCCACCGACGACGCACGCCTCCTCTTGATTGAGGTGCCTATGCAGTGGTGAATGCGCCAGCTGATGCGCGCGCTTAGAGGTCGAGGAGCTGCCTGAACATGTACACGTCCAGCGGCTTTTCCATCAGTGCAATGACGCTGGCGTCGGCCTCGGCTTTTTGCAACTCCTGCCGGTCGATGCTCGCGCTGAGCATGTAAATGCGGCACATGGATTGAACGGACTCAGGCAAACCGCGAAACCGATCCAACCATCCAAAGCCATCGACGCCGGGCATTTGAATGTCCAACAGAATCCAACGTGGCGCCGTCCAGGTGGGTCCCTCCTTGGTCACATGGGCCAAGGCCATTTCAGGATCTGTGAAGGCCTGGATGTCTGACGTCAGACGCGCCAACTTCAGCAACTTGGTGTTGACCTTGTTGTCGATGTCGCTGTCGTCGATGAGGATCACTTGCATGGTATCCAAATTACGACATCTGCAGTCGATCGTACCTGCGAATGCTCAGAACAAGTCAGAAATCCGACTCGGGGTCTTCGATCCATCGGATGGCGCGCCCCAACGTTCCTGACCATGCTTCGCGCGTCTCTTGTGGCAACGCCGATTCAGCGTGACAGGCGTCCCGAACTTCCGCCAAGGCATTCCGCAATGCGAGCAGGTTCCTGGAATAGGCTTCGTTGAGTTTGGAAGACCTCGAGCGTGCACGTGCGAGTTCCGCAGCTTCCTCCACCAGACGCTTGAGTTCGGCCTCGTTCCAAGGTTTGGAAATGTACTTGTAGATGCGCCCCTTGTTGATGGCGTCAATCACCGCGTCGATGTCGGCGTGGCCCGTCAACAACATGCGCACCGGATCGGGATGGTCGGCCATGATCATCTCGAAAAATTCGACGCCGCTGATGTCGGGCATCTTTTGGTCTGAGATGACCACGTCAATGGGGTGTTCTTCCAGCATCCGCACCGCTTCGCTGGGCACGGTTGTCACATGCACTTGGAAATCGCGGCGGAATGCAGCACGAAACGCCGTCAAGTTGTGCTCTTCGTCGTCGAGGTAGAGAACGTGAATCATGAAGGAAAGGTGATGAGGAAAGTGGAACCTTTGCCGGGAGTGGACTGAATGTCGAGTGTGGCTTGGTGGTCATCCAAGATGCCCTTGACGATGCTCAACCCCAGCCCCGTCCCTTCGCCCACGTCCTTGGTGGTGAAGAAGGGATCGAAAATTTGGGATTGCACCGCCTCGCTCATGCCGATGCCGTTGTCCTCGATGGACACTTGCACCGCGTTGGCACCTTCTTGCTGAAGGACACGGGTGCGAATGCGAACATACCTGTCTGCAGGTGCGACATCCGTTTTGCTTGTGGCCTGCGCCGCATTGGTGATCAAATTCATGAACACCTGGTTCAGTTTGCCCGGCTGGCAGGGCACGGCGGGCACATTGGGCGCAAAATCCACCGTCAACGCCACTTCGTCTTGGAGCGAAGAGCGCAAAATGACCAGGGTGGATTCCAGCAAGTCGTTCAAGTTGGCTTCCGTCGCTTCATCTCCATCCATGCGGCTGAAAATGCGGAGGCCCTTGACAATTTCAGACGTGCGCGTGGTCCCATCATCGATGCCCGTCAACAACTCGTCAATTTCCTTCATGGTGAACGCCATGTCCATTTGGGTCATGCGGTCCTGAAGGGCTTGCACCTTTTCCTGCAATGCGTCGTCGTCCGCCCCCATCTCCGTCAGCATGCGCAAAATCTCTGTCACGTCATCAAAGTCGCGGCGAAGCGATTGGGCGCTTGAACTCACGAAATTGATGGGGTTGTTCAGTTCGTGGGCGATGCCCGCTGTAAGCTGACCAATGCTCGCCAACTTCTCCGACTGGACAAGTTGGTCTTGGGCCAGCTTGAGTTCTTCCAGTGCTGCGCGGAGGCGATCGTTCCGCTCCTCCAACTCCTCGGTGCGCTCCCGCACATTGCGCTCGAGCACCTCATTTTGTTCCCGCGTGATTTTCTCGTTGAGCTGACTGACGCGGAGTTGCTCCTCCCGGGCTTTGGCCGATTCCCGCTTGAATTGGTTGATTCGGTCTGCCAAGGCCAAAGACAACAGCACCACCTCCACAATGCTGCCCACGGGCATGGCAACGTTGTTCACGCTCTGAGGGACAAAGGGAAGTGGATTTCCGGTGAATTGGCTCACGGCGAACATGACCACGGTCAACAAGAAAAAGGTGAACGCAATGAGCAAATACAACGCGGAACGCTGGCCTTGTTTCCACACATGGATCGATGCCGGCACCACCAACAATGCTGCCATGGCCACAAAATTGATGGTCTGAAAGGCCCAATTCAATCGGCCCACAAGCAGGAACACCAGCGCCACGCAGTACAGCGACATCAGGCCATTGAAGACCCGATGGTAACCTGGACCTTTTCTCGCCAAATCCAAGAAACGATTGACAAACAAAATGGTGGTCACCCCTGAAAAAATGCCCACGAAATGAACCGCCCGAAGGCCCAACCACGAGGTGCCGTCCCACCCGGGAATCACCCCTTGGTATCCCGCCAAAAACAACTGCGACAGAGCCACCCCGATCAGAAACAGCACATACAGCAAATACGAGCGATCCTCCACGGTGAAGTACAACACCAAGTTGTACAGCAGCATGACCAACATGATCCCCGCATAAAAGCTGAAGAACACGTCGCGCATGAAACTCCATTCGCGTAAGTCATTCAGACTCGCCACGCGTAGAGGTAGGGAAATCTGCTTGCCCGATTTGACCCCCAAGTAGATCTTGTCTTCCTCACACAAGTCTGCACCACCTAGCGGAAACATGGGAAAGGTTCCGTCTGTGAGTGATTGCCCCATTCCGTCTGAAGTCCCTCGAATGGACACGCCGTTCAAGTGCAGCGGACCGTCCTTGAGGTTGCCATTGCATGTGGAAAGGAAGGTGAGGCTGTCGATTTGGGCTGTGGCCACTTCCAAAAATTGCGAACCAAACGCGCGCGAAAGCCCCGTCAATTCGATCCAATGCCACTGGCCGTCGTTGCCCAAATTGATGAGTGGATCGGTGAGGTTTCGTCTGGGCGCTGTCTGCAGACGTTCCAGGGTGGGATTGGCATCCCACGTTCCTTCGAGCTCCACGGCCATCTCCCCGATGTATCGGTCCTGCCCCCCACGCGTTTGGGACGTTGCGTCACACGTCCATGCAAGCAACAGCAGAAGAGGGAGCACACGCAACATCCAACGAACTTGGCCTGCTCCCATCTCGATCACACAGTCAAATTCAAACGAATGGTCAGTTGACCTTTGGGACCATGAACATGTGTGGAAACGCCTTCAGGACGTTCACGAACGGACTTCATCAATTCGCGCACCACGGGATCCACGTCTCCTTCAAAGTCGGGATGCATGAAGTGCTCCACGGTTGCCCGGAGCGAATCCTTGGGATAGACAAAGTACCCCTCTTCCCCGAGGTCGCTGCGCAGCTTCCATCCGTGTTTCTCTCTCCAGCGGCGTGTGACTGGTGAGGTCAGTGCCACAAGGTGTCGGGCCTCCAGAAGCGGCATCGCCGCCATGGCCACTTGAATCAAAAATTCAGACCCCAAGCCCATGCCTGCCAACTCAATGGAATTCCAAAGCGCATTGAGTTCGTAGGTCTTGTCGGGAATGATTTCCTCCAAAAACGCTCCCACGTTGGGGTCCACGTGACCCACGGCTTGATGCAAAGGAAAGTCGTTGGCGACCCATCCAGGCTGCATTCGCGCACCTGCAAGGACACGCTCGCCATCGGGCGTCAGCACCGCGATGATCCAGACATCGTCTCGCCGGAACCAGTCGGTGCGGAAGGACGACAGGTTTTTGATGCCATAGGCTTCGAGGACGCGTTTGTGTCCGTCGAGGAGCCGCTTGCACAGCTGGAGATCGTGAGAGGCGCGGGACATGAGGACGATGGCCTCGTCCACTTGGGTCGCGCGGCGGATCCGCTCAACGGAGGGCCGTGTGGGTGAGCTGCTCATGCAAGTCCATGGTGATTCGGGCGTCGGGGAGATTTTCTCCCAGCGCAAGGCGGCGGCAAGCTTCCGCGGCATGGGCGCCACCAGCAGCTACGCCTGTGTATGTCTGTGGCCAGCTTACAAGCTCCGAGCCCACCTTGGGCAAGCTCATGCGGCCACGCTCAGAGGCATTGGCCACATCCACAAAGGCGTCCAGTGCTTCGGGCGTCCAGCGGTCCATTTCGGTGAAGGCGCGCATGGTCGCTTCGTCGATGCGACCGTGCACGAAGCCCTGGATTGGCAGATCGTAACGTTCAATGTCCAACATGCCGCGGTCGTTGGTGTCCATCACCAGCGGGCAGCCTTGCGCGGCTGCTTGCAAGCGGAGGTGTGCTTTGATGGCCAGGGAATCGCACGCGTCCACCACCACATCGCAGCCTTCCATAAACGCGGCGAGGTTGTCGGCATTCACCCCTTCGTCGTAAATCTCGATGTCGAAGTAGGGATCAAATTCGGCGATGGCGCGCGCGGCCACCACCCATTTGGGCAATTCCAATTCATGCAATCCGCAACGAATGCGGTTGAGGTTGGACAACTCCACCACGTCGAAATCGGCGAGTTTCAACCGACCGCATCCGCGTTCCATGGCCAGAGCGATGGCCGTGCTTTGGCCCACACTCAGGCCCGCAATGCCCACGGTCTTGGTGCGCAGGGCGGCGGTTTCCTCCTTCGTGATCTTGCCTCGGTTGCGGTTGGTGCGCACTTCGATGAATGCATCCTCAGGCAAGACGTGGACCAGCCTGCCTGACCACGGGTAGAATGTCCACGTTCCAAAGCTGTCCCAGTCGCGGTCGGCCATGAGCGTTCCCAAGGTTGTCGCCAGGAGCGAGGGATCGTGTTTGGCTGCCGGGGTGTGGCACACCGCCCACTCAGCCACTTGCGAATCGAGCGTGTCGTACTCTTCGAGAATGCTTCCCGATTCACGGAGTGCATTCAAACGGATGCGGTCCGACTCGACATTGACGTCCAGGAGTTCGGGCTTCCAAAGGTGGGTCGTGGGCATAATGCAAATTCCCCATTCCAACGCCGCGTGTGACGCGTCTCCTGTGGAGTTGTGAACAGCAAAAGGGGGACGACCGCAGCCCGTGTTGAGGTCAAATTACTGCCCGTGGTACACCTTCAAGTGTCCCTTGGCAAGGGCGTTGGCCCAGTTTCGAAGCCCCACCATGGCGGCCTCCGTTTCCGCACTGACCTTCTCTTTTTTCAGGCGCAGGACCAACCATCCGTAAAGGCCAATGACAAGCTGCTCGACGGGGTGCACCTGGCGTTCTGATTTGGCACCCAACTCCTTGAGAAAAGGCTCAGCAGCCTCAAATGACCCTTTGTATTCTGCATCGGCCATGGCTCCGAGCAACAGCTCGTGGAGGTGGGCCAACTCCATCAACGTTTCCTGAACCGTCGATGAGTGACCGTGTTCCACGGCGCCGCTGTCGCGCAAGGAGTGCGCCATCGTCAGCAGCCATGTCTCTTCCTCAGCCGGGTCCGTCCCTTCTGCTTCGGCTTGCTTCTCGGCCCACTGCTGAAGGAGTTGCGGCTGAAATTGGGCCGCGCGAATGAGGTCCTCCATTTGCAGGCAATAGAGCAAATGGTCAACGATGTGCTCTTGCTTTTTGCGTTGGGCGACGGTCATTCTTTGGACGTGTTTTGTTCTGCTTCCCGGCGGGCCTGGATGGGATCTGGGTGGGCGGCATTGATGCGCGCCAACACGTCGGACGTGATGTCCCACGGTTCTGTGCCGTAGAGCACACCTTCCCCGCTGAGTCCCCAGTTGAGCACAAAGTCGATGCCTTCCTCCTGGGCGTGTTCTTCAAGATGGCGACGAAGGGCTTCAGCCATGACCGCCTGCATGTTTTGTTCTGCCACAAACATGTCCTGTTCCGCGGCGCGCTGAAGCGTTCTCAACCCCTCCTCGAGTTCCAAAATCCGACGCTGGGCGATCTCCAATTCATCGTCCGATGCCTGACCGCTATTCGCGTATGCGAGCAATTCTTGGGCCTCTTCCTGCAAAGGCAAGGCATCTTCTTGCAGCTGCTTTTCGCGGGCTTCCATTTGCATTTGCAGGTTGGCCTGCATGGTTTGGACAAACGCCATGCCACGCTGCAAACTGTCGCCATGCACAAACGCCACCACAGGTCCGCCACCTGCAGCTGCGCGCTCCGCCGCCGTGGGTGCACTGCCCAAAGCGCCCCACGTCAAGGCCGCAAGCCAAACCACCAACACGCCCACCACGGGCCAAAACACAGAAGGATTCACTTGTTTCATGTCGAAGGAGGATGTTCCAGGTATTGGGTGCGCATGTCCACAAACCGCATCAGCACACCCTCAGCCAAAGTTGCGCCCAGGGCTTCCACTTCTGCCAAGGTGTGGTCCGCCTCCGCGTATTTGAACGATTGCTCAAACCGATCCAATTCAAACCGCAAGCGGTATTGGCCATTGTACGAATGCACCGTGATGCGCATCAAGGGGTGCGGAATGTGGGCGATTTCACGCATCGCGCGAAGATACAAGGGCCCGGGCGTGCACTACCTTTGATGGGTTCTTGACTCGCCACGGGTTTTGAACAAAACCTTCGCCCAAACGTCTATACGTCGATGACCCACTCCTTCCCCGCCACACGCATCGCTGTGACCCTCCTTCTCGTCCTGTTCAGCGCCGCCCCCACCCTGGCGCAATCTGGGCGACCCGGTGGCGGACAAGGAAAGCCAGGAGACAAAGGGCCTAAACCCAAAATCGCTCGGGTCTTCGGCACGGTCAAAGACGCCGACTCCGGCGACGCCCTTCCCTTCGCGTCCGTGGTGGTGAAGAGCCTCCGGGACAGCATGGTGGTCGAAGGCACCTTGACCTTGGAAGATGGCTCCTTCGACCTGCGCGAAATCGAAGTCGGGCGCCACTTCGTGGAGGTGCGCTTTCCCGGCTACGAAACCCTTCGAAGCGAACCCCATGCCTTCCTTCCGCGCAATCCGGAATCCTTGACATGGGACATGGGCGAACGCATGCTCCAAGCCGACATTACCGCCCTCGGCGAGGCCGTCGTGGTGGAACAGGCTTCGGTGATGGAAATGAAGGTCGACCGACGGGTCTTCCACGTCGGCAGCGACTTGACAAGCCGCGGCGGCAACACCACGGAGTTGCTCGAAAACATTCCGTCCGTCGCCGTGGACATCGACGGCAACATCACCCTGCGCGGCTCGTCCGGGGTCCAAATTCTCATTGACGGCCGACCCTCAGGCTTGGCGGGCGGAGCCCGTGAGGCGTTTTTGGAATCCCTTCCTGCCAGTGCAGTCGAGCGGGTGGAACTCATCACCAACCCCAGTGCGCGATTTGACCCCGACGGCACCGCGGGCATCCTGAACATCGTGCTGAAGAAGAACAAACTTGAAGGCATCAGCGGCCAACTTCAAGCGACTTACGGCACCGGCGACAACCACGACGCCAACGCCAGCCTGAACTACCGTAGCAGGACCCTGTCCCTCAGCACCAACCTCGGGTGGAACGACCGCATGAGCTTCATGGCGGGGGAAACGGACCGAACCCAATTTTGGTCCGACGACTCCACGTCTTTTTCTGCAGTCGACCGGCCCGGAGACTCCCACCGCGGCAGCATGTTGGGATCCCTTCGAGCCGAGTGGCGGGCAAGCGACGCATGGACCGTCTTCGCCGGCGTGAATGCCAACGAAGGCGTCCGCGACGGCTGGGATTCCACCTTCACTGCCGAACAATGGACCGGCGGCGAGCTCAACGGCCTGAATACCGAGGCGCTACGCGTGGAGGAAAGCCAAAAAGACACCCGCGGGGGCGACGCCTTTGCCGGGTTTGAACGGACGTTTGGCTCTCGTGACCACAAATGGACTGCGGATGTGAGGCGTTCCTACAACAATCAGGACGGACAAACCGACTTTGTGGACGTCAGCCTCGTGCCTGGGTCAACCACCTCCGACGTGCACACCTTCAACGCCCAGAACACGCAAAACCAACGCTGGCTTGCCCAAACCGACTACGAGCGTCCTTGGGGGGAGAAAGGCAAAATCGAGGCTGGCCTAAAAAGCACGTGGAACATCGATGACTCCGGATTTGACTACACCGAAGCGGACAGTCTCTTCCTTTCCGATGGCATCTACATCCCTGTGGGATTGGACACCGTGGCGTATTCGTTTTTGTACGACGAACAAATCCATGCCGCCTACTTCACCGCAGGACACAGCGTGGGCATCGTTGGCTTTCAGGCCGGGCTTCGCGCCGAACAAGCCTTTACGTCCGCGCGGCTGGAAGGCGAAGGCAATCTGCGGTCGGAACCGTTCAACAACGATTATTTCAGCCTCTACCCTTCCGCCAACCTCTTCATCGAAACAGACGGGGAGAACACGTGGAGCGCGAGCTACAGCCGGCGTGTGAACCGCCCACGGGGCCGCCAACTCAACCCCTATTTGGACATGTCTGACCCGCGGAACTTCCGCACTGGCAACCCGTTCCTCCTCCCCGAATACACCAACAGTTACGAGGTGGCGCACCAATGGCAGCGCGGAAAGACGAGCATCACCTCATCCCTGTTTTTCAAAGACACCCGGGACGTCATCCGTCGCTTCACCGAAGCAGACACCACCACCGGCGTGCTGCTTTCCAACTTCCAAAACCTCGGCCGGCAGCACAGCGAAGGCCTTGAACTGGCCTTGATGATTCCGCTCGGCAAAACCGGACGACTGAACTGGACCGCCAGCGCCTACAGGGTGGTCAACGACGGCAGCCGCCTGGAATCTCCTTTCAGCTCCTCGGGATTCAGCTGGTCCAGTCGTTTCTTTGCCACCTGGACGTTGGGGTCCGACTGGAAGCTCCAAGCCAACAGCTTTGTGCGCGGTGCGGCGGTCACCGCGCAGGGACGTTTCAACGGCTTCGCCACCCTCAACCTTGCAGCGAGCCGCAACCTCCCCGGAGACCATTGGCAGGTCACGATCCAAGCCAAAGACGTCTTCAACACCCGCCGTTGGTCGTACTCCACCACCACCCGAGACTTCACCCAAGAAGTGTGGCGCCAGCGAGAAAGCCGCAACCTCTATCTGACTTTGCAATACAAGTTTGGGAAACTGGACGAGCGTGGACGCCGCGATTCAGGCAACCGAGGTGGCGGAGGTGAAGACGACTTCATGATGGACTGACGGTCCATTTGATTTCGCTGGAGCTTCTTCCTTCCACGCGCGCTTGAGCGCACCTTGTTTGGGGGCGCTGGCCCGCGCTGCCCAACGTGCCATGGCATGGATTAAAGGGTTCCGCATGCGTTGGTGCAAGACCAAGCGTTGAGGCTCTGCGCCGAGTGACGCTTTGATGTCGAGGGCCGTTCGACCGAGGTTCACAACCGTGCATCCTTCCCGAATGCCCCAACGGATGAACTCGACAAGCATGCGTTGGTACAAGGCGTGCGACTTGTTGTGGCTCCCTTCAAAACCGACGAAAAACGCCTCGACTTCGTGGCCGTTGCACATGCCGCAATGGAAACCAATGACTTCTCCCTCCAACTCGGATGTCCACACTTGGAATCCCTCTCCCAACTCTTCTTTCAAGGCGACCATGTCCTCGGGATGCAGGCACCCCAATCGAAATGCCGCCCGGCCATACACCTTGAGGTACAGCTCGTGCAGGTCATCCGCTTGCGCACGAATGCCCTCGAGATCCAATGCCGTGAAGGTCAAGGACTCGGACAACTTCAAAATGCGCTTGACCTTGGTCCGTGCCTTGGTCCGCATGTCGGCGAGGTAATCGTCCCACGAGGCCCGTCCTTCAAGCGACACGCGCATCACCGGGTCGAATTCCAAATCCACCCAACCCGCGCGCCAACTTGACTTGCCCGCCAAACGGTGACCGTCGGCCCACGGTTGGACGGAAGGGGCATCTTTGACGACCCATGTGCCGGGCACAGAGGACTTGCCACCCAAGGCGGGTTGCGCAAACAAGCCCTGGAGGCACGCGTACGCATCGATGCCTTCTGCAAAACGGTAGCCGTGGGGTCCGCTGGCGAGGGGCGTCCCGATGACGCGCACGCCAAAGCGAAAGCCGCCTTCTCGGTGCAGCCAGTTTTGGGCCCATTTGAATCCACGTGTGCCCTCCAAGAAGTCGTCGACCCCTTGGCTGATGGCCTCGCTGTCTTCCATCACGGCCACGCCTTGGATTTGGGCTGACGAATCGGTCCACATGGCCGCCATAACCTGACGCTCGGGACTCTTCAACCCAGCCCGGATCACCCCAGAAGACAGGTGGATGCTGGAATCCTCAAAGCCCAAAAGAAATGCGTCCCACGCACGCCATTGGCCCTCGGTGAATTCCGAAGCCTGTTCTGTGGTGTTCAACGTGAGACTTGCCATGCTCTTCCCTTAACCTCCTCGTTCGCGCAATGTTCAAGCCAATGTCATTCCGCCTCACGACGGTGCATCCAGCCGCAAAACGCGAGCAGCATCACCCAAAGCAGGGATCCCGCACGACTCAATCCACGCGCTGTGCTCCATCCTTCGGGTTCGTAGTGCAACTGCACCTCATGGCTTCCCGCAGAAACCTTCAACGCGGACAGCAAGGCGTTCGCCCGAACCAAGGGCACTTCCTCCCCGTCCACCAGGGCCGTCCAGCCCACCGGGTAATGCACTTCACTGAGCACGAGCAATCCTCCCTTTTCTGAGGACACCTCGTAGGTGGATCCCTCGGGATGGTACTGCGCAAGACGCACCTCATTTGAACCCGGGTTGCCCAGGCGGCCGAGGCCCTCTTCGAACGATTGATGCACCGCCGCGGTGCTTGCGGGATCCAAGCCAGCGACGGCTCCGATTTCCTCCTCTGCGGAGTTCACCCATTGGACTTCATTGACAAACCAAGCCGCGCCCAACCCGCCATTGAAAGGCAAGGGCTGCTCCGCCCCGGGGACCAAGAGGTAACGCGTATTGAGCATGGCCAGCCCCGGCGCCATGTCCGCCGCCAGGTTGAAGTTGCCCGACTGGATGGACTGGATGACCGCCGAGCGCTCAGGCGTCAGGACACGCTCGATGAACTCTTGGTAGCGGCGCAATTTGGCGCCGTGATATCCCCCCACAGATTTGTGGAAATAGGACGTGCGTGCGTCGTTGAAGGGGTTGGCCAAATCGAACACACGATAGTGGCTGTTGGCATTCAACACCTCAAACGCAGCCGCGTCAATGACCCGGTTGTACCTGCGGGTCAACTTCGCGTCCAAGCGGTCTTCCCACCGTCCCTTCGCCGATTCCCATTGGGTGTCAAAATCGGCGATGCGCTGACGCTCCTGCGCCAAAATGGCCCGGTCGGCCTTGGTGGCTTCAAACGGGAAGCGTTTGTCGAGTTGGCTGATGTAGTTGGCATCACTGAGGTAGCGCCCATCGACAGACAGCAAATCGACCGCCGTGATGAGCACCACACCCAGGACGATGTAACGGGCTTGGGTCCAACGTTTGACCAATGCCAACGTGAAAATCAAGCCGACAGCGGCATAGCCAAAGGACCGAAGCACGTCCTCTCGGAACACGTCGATGCGCATGCCCACCACGCGCTTGCCGAGTTGCTCCATGGCGACATCCGGACGGATCGTGCTGGCAAACTCAAACCACACCTTGGGCATGGCGTAAAAGGCGAGCATCAGCACAGCCGTGGCAGAGCCTCCGACGGCCCAGCGCTTCCAGCGTTTGGCCGCTTCAGGCTGCATCATTTCATGCAAGGCCATCGCCGCCCCGAGGGGCACGATCAACTGCACGAGCACCAGCATCATCTTGGTGTCTCGGAACTTGTTGAACAAAGGCACGTGGTCGAGGAACACGTCGGTCAAGACGGTGGCGTCTCGCCACGACAACACCACGGCCAGCAGCCACACGGCCAGCAAAGGCCAGCGCAGCCAAGACGTTCCCGCGATGAGCCACGCCAGGCACAAGGCAAAGGCGAGTGCTCCGAAGTAAAAGGCCCCTCCACTGAATCGCTGTTCGCCCCAGTAAAGCTGGTTGTTGCCACCCTTGACATCCGGAATGGCGATGCTCCACCACTCTCCTCGCGCCATGCTGTATTCCAAAATGTAGTCTCGGTCAAGGCCGTCTTGAACCGCCTCTTTCTCATCTCCGTTGCCGCCCAAATTCGCTTTGCCCCGGGTGGTGTACTCAGAGTATTGTTGGGTCAAGGCCAATTGGCCCGTTTGTGGCAAGACGGACAACACCCCTGCGAGTGCGAGCACGCCTGTGGTCTTGGCCACCTTGATTCCTTGCCCGTTCAGACCCGCCCGGATCCATGCTGCCACGCTGACGGCACCGAGCAAGAACAGGAGGTAGTAGGTCATTTGGACGTGGTCGGCCGCCAAGTGCAAGGCCGCGAACCACGCCGCCACACCCGCACCCGCCCACATGCGCCCACGGTAGGCCAAGATGACCCCGGCCAACACGCCGGGCATGGTGGCAATGGCCCGCACCTTGGTGGCGTGGCCTGCGGACAGGTACAGGACGTTCAAACTCGAAAGGCCAAATCCCAAGCCCAGCAACAGCGACAGCCACGGCGACAACCCGAGACACAAGCCCAGAACGTATGCCGAGAGCATCGCCACCACGATGGTGCCCACCTCAATGGGGATGGCCTTTCGAATGGCCATCCATGTCCACCACGGTGCGGTCCCGATGTCGGTGCCCGTGATTTGGGTGGTGGGCATGCCTCCAAACATGCTGTCCGTCCAATGCGGGACCTCGCCCTCGCGCTGTTGCACGTCGCGGGCCTCCTTGGCCATGCCAATGTTGTTTTGGGTGTCGCCCTGATTCAACCGCTTGCCCTCCAGCATCACAGGAGAGAACAGCATAGACGCGGCGAAGAACATCACCACGACAGAAATCAAATGTGGCACCGCGCTGGGGAGCAGTGAACGAAAATCAATGGAGCTCATGCCACGCAAGTTACAGCGAGGTGGCGCCCCCCTTGGTCAGAGGCAGAGTCAATCTTTGACTTCCTCAAAGTCGATGTACTCCCCTTCCTTGGAGTCGTCGGCACGTCGGCCTTTCCCCTTGGACTGCGGAGGGGGTTGTGAAGCTCCGCCAAACCGCGGGGCATTCCGCCGGCCGCCAAAGGCGCCATCCAGCCAACGCCAGATGAACCACACACCCACGATGTACACCACCGTCCGAAGCAGTCCCAAAAACATGCGACGAAGGTCGGCTTATTTGCTCAAGTAGAGGTTCCGCTCGCTGTAGACCTTCCGGAAGAAGGGATCGCGCAGGTTGGGAATGAAGCGAATGGCCTCGCCGGTCGACTTCATTTCTGGACCGAGCTCCTTCTTCACGTTGGGGAACTTCGAGTAGCTGAACACCGGAATCTTCACCGCGTAGCCATCCATGTGCGGGTTGTGGGGAAGGTCTTTCAGCTTGGCCGCACCGAGCATCACCTTGGCCGCATGGTTCACGTAGGGCTCGCCGTAGCTCTTCGCAATGAAGGGCACGGTGCGCGACGCACGTGGGTTGGCTTCGATGATGTAGACGGTGTCGTCTTTGACCGCGAACTGAATGTTGATCAACCCCACGGTTTTCAGCGCCATCGCGATGCGCTTGGTGTAGTCCTCGATTTGTTGGATGACCAAATCGCCCAGGTTGTACGGAGGCAACACCGCATAGCTGTCGCCCGAGTGGATGCCTGCAGGTTCGATGTGCTGCATGATGCCCACGATGCGCACTTCGTCGCCGTCGCAAATGGCATCGGCCTCGCACTCCATGGCCCCATCGAGGAAGTGATCCAGAAGGATCTTGTTGTCAGGCATGTCGCGAAGGATGTCCACCACATGGTGCTCCAGGTCCTGTTCGTTGATGACGATTTTCATGCGCTGGCCACCCAACACGTAGGACGGGCGAACCAACAACGGGAAGCCCAATTCACGGCTGAGCTCCACGGCTTGGTCGGCGCTCTCCACCACCCCAAACTTGGGATACGGAATGCCCTCGTTCTTCAACAGGGTTGAGAAGCTGCCCCGGTCCTCTGCAAGGTCAAGGGCTTCGTAGGACGTGCCCATGATCTTGATGCCGTAGCGCTCGAGCTTTTCGGCGAGTTTGAGCGCGGTTTGGCCTCCGAGCTGCACGATCACCCCCTCGGGCTTCTCATGCAAAATGATGTCGTAGATGTGCTCCCAGAACACGGGCTCGAAGTAGAGCTTGTCCGCCGTGTCAAAGTCCGTCGACACGGTCTCTGGGTTGCAGTTGATCATGATGGTTTCGTAGCCACACTCCTTGGCGGCCAACACCCCGTGCACGCAGCAGTAGTCGAATTCGATGCCTTGACCGATTCGGTTGGGACCACTGCCAAGCACCACAATTTTCTTCTTGTCGGTGACCACACTCTCGTTGGCCTCCTCCTCAAAGGTGCTGTAGTAGTACGGCGTCAATGCAGGAAATTCTGCCGCGCACGTGTCCACGAGCTTGTAGACGCGCGTGATGCCCTCGTCGTGACGGCGGGTGTGCACCTCCGACTCCAAGCAGTTGAGGATGTGGGCGATTTGACGGTCCGCGTACCCTTTGCGCTTCGCCTCGCGTAGCACTTCCGCGGGCAAATTTTGGATGGTGTGCTTGCCGAGGTCTTTTTCGAAGACCACGAGTTCTTCGATTTGACGCAAGAACCACGGGTCAATCTTGGTGGCTTCGAAAATGCTGCGGAACGGAATGCCCAACTTGAACGCATCGTACACGTGGAACAAGCGGTTCCAGCTGGCGTGACGCAAGCTATGCATGATCGCGTCTTGGTCGCGAAGCTCGCGTCCGTCGGCGCCCAAGCCGTTGCGCTTCAACTCGAGCGACTGACACGCTTTTTGAAGCGCCTCTTGGAAGGAACGACCGATGGCCATGACCTCACCCACCGCCTTCATTTGCAAGCCGAGTTCGCGGTCGCAGCCGGGGAACTTGTCGAAGTTCCAGCGTGGGATCTTCACCACCACGTAGTCGAGCGTGGGCTCGAACATGGCTGAGGTGTTTCCGGTGATTTGGTTCTTGAGCTCGTCGAGGTGGTACCCAATGGCCAACTTGGCCGCCACTTTCGCGATGGGGTACCCCGTCGCTTTGGATGCGAGCGCCGAAGAGCGCGACACCCGAGGGTTGATTTCAATCGCAATGATGTCCTCGTTCTCGTCGGGAGAGACCGCGAATTGGACGTTGCAACCACCGGCGAAGTCCCCGATGCTGCGCATCATTTTGATGGCCATGTCGCGCATGCGCTGGAACGTCGAATCGCTCAAAGTCATGGCAGGCGCCACCGTGATGCTGTCCCCCGTGTGGATGCCCATCGGGTCGAAGTTCTCGATGGAGCAAACAATGGTCACGTTGTCGTTGGAGTCGCGGAGGAGCTCAAGCTCAAATTCCTTCCAGCCCAACAGCGCCTTGTCGATCATCACCTCGTGGATCGGGCTCAGGTGCAGGCCACGCTGCAATTTGTCCTCAAAGGCATCTTTGTCGTAGACCACCGCCGCGCCGGCACCACCTAAGGTGTAGGACGCGCGGATGCACAAAGGGTAACCGAACTGCTGCGCCACCTCCTTGCCTTCCAAGAAGCTCTTGGCCGTGGCCTGAGGTGCCATGGGAACGTCAATCTCCCCCATGAGTTTGCGGAAGGCCTCTCTGTTCTCTGTGATGTCGATCGCCTTGGTGTCCACCCCGATCATGCGCACGTTGTGCTCTTCCCAAATGCCCATTTCCTCGCATTGGATGGCGAGGTTCAAGGCCGTTTGTCCGCCCATGGTGGGCAGCACCGCGTCGATGTTGGGATGCTTTTCAAGGATGGTCACAATGGACTCCGGCTCGAGCGGCTCGAGGTACACATGGTCTGCGATGACCGGGTCGGTCATGATGGTCGCAGGGTTCGAATTGATGAGGGTGACTTCGATGCCTTCCTCTTGGAGGCTGCGGGATGCTTGGCTCCCAGAGTAGTCGAATTCACAGGCTTGTCCAATGACAATCGGTCCGCTTCCGATGATGAGGACCGACTTGATGCTGTTGTCTTTGGGCATTTTTTTTTTATCCGAGCGCCTTTCTCTTTGTCAGAGTCGGGCATTCGGGCAAGAACGAGAAGACCAAACGTTGTGGACCGAGCGCAAAATTACACGAACTCTCACCCCATCTCCACAACTTCCTACCCCGTCGTTTTCCACAAGAAACCCACGATGCGACCTTTGTGCCGTGAACGCGTCATCCACCCCGTCGACCCCCACCTCCTTTTCTTTTGAAGGATGGACGTGGCTGGGGCGCTTTTTTGAAGCAGAACGCCCTGCGCGCGTGGTCGTGGCGTTCCACGGATTTGGCCGTCCCATGGAGGAGATGGGCAACTACCTGCCCCTCCATCCCGAAGGCACGGCGATGCTCTCTGTGGGCATTGCCCACCAAAACGGCAGCACCGTACCCACGTTTACGGACGCGCCTCCCGTCCTCGAACCTGCCCTGCTCCTCGAAGCCCTGGAAGCCTGGCTGGCAGAACTCGGCTTGTCTGACCTGCCCAAGCACTTGCTCGGGTATTCGCTCGGCGGGCGAATCTCACTCGCGTTGTTTGAGTACGCACCCGAGGCTTGGGCGGGCATGGTGCTCTTGGCCTCCGACGGCTTCAAGAAAAACGCGATGTACCGGTTTGCCGTGGAAACGGCGTTGGGCCGGGCGTGCTGGGCCTTCGTGGACCGCCACGCTGAGGCTGTCCGAAGCTTCATCCGCGGCCTGCGGCGTGCCCGAATCATCCCAGCCCATCTCGAGCACTTTGCCCTGCACCACACGGAAGACCACGCCATGCGGCAACTGGTCTCGAACACCTGGAAAACACACCGCTTGTTTTGGCCCAGTCGCCGCGGTACCGCGAAAGCTTGGGGGCAGCTCCCACAACGCGACGTGCATGTCCACGCGGTATTTGGGGACCGAGACGCCATCATTCCCTGGGCGTGGTCTCGGCCGTGGCGGCATTTGGGCAGCAGCCACGTCCACTTTGTGACGGTGAACTCCGGGCACGTCATGCGCCACCCCGAGACGGTCGAGGCCATCCACCGCGTTATCTTGGGCGCCAGCAATGAGACCTGAAGACTCCTCTACTTGGCTTGATTCGCTGGTCGCGGATGCCGCTTCCGGCCAACGTCGCTTGGCCGTGCTCGTGGATCCTGAAGACGCCCCCTCGGGCAAGGCGTGGTTGAATCTCCTCGGCCACCTTCAGTCGAGCGACGCCACGGATCTCTTTGTCGGAGGAAGCCTCGTGACCGATGACAGCACCTCCCGGGTGGTTCAGGAATTGAAGCGGGGACTTTCGCTTCCTGTGGTGCTCTTTCCTGGCGCACCCAACCAGATTTCAGGACACGCCGACGCCATGCTGTTCTTGAGTTTGATTTCAGGACGGAATCCAGACCTCCTCATTGGTCGCCACGTGGAGGCCGCACCGCTTCTTGCCAAGCTTCCATTGGAAACTGTGCCCACCGGCTACATGCTGATCGGTGACCCTCCGCTCACTGCGGCGGCCTACATGTCTTCCAGCTTGCCCATTCCTTTGGCCAAACCAGAACTCGCGGTCGCCACAGCCCTCGCGGGCGAAATGCTGGGGCTTCGGTGCCTGTACCTCGATGCGGGAAGCGGCGCAGGCACACCCATCCCCACCGACACCATTCGCGCGATTCGAGATGCCGTGAAAGTGCCCCTGATTGTGGGCGGCGGACTCACGTGCCAGGAAGACCTCGACCGGACATGGGACGCTGGGGCCACATGCGTGGTGGTCGGATCGGCCGTGGAACGCGAGCCCGCCGTCCTGAATGAGATGCGCTTGGCGCGTTAGAATTCCACCGCGAGGGTCACAAATCCGTGACGTCCCGCCTGAGGGTACACGTAGTTCTCGGTCACCGTCGACTCGGGACCTCCAACGCGGTAGCTGTACGTCCATCCTGTGGCGCTGTACATGGCGTCAAGGAGATTGTTGCCAAACACTGACAACGTCAAGGCCTGCCCCGTAGACAAGGTGCGCTCCGCACGAACCACCGCATCCAGGGTCGTGTATGCCGCCAAAGCACGGCCTTCGTTGGACGTGTTGTCCAAGAATTGCTGCCCCACGTGCTTTCCAATCAAACTCACTGACAATCCGGCGAGGGCTCCGTCCTCAGGAGCTTCAAACGTCAACATCCCCATGGCCACGGCATTCGGTGAAAGGGCGATGTCTGTGTTTTCGTGGTCAATGGTGTTCACGTAATCGAAGTTGCTGTCGTAGTCGTACACCGTTTCTTCGAACAACGCAATCTTGTTTTGGGCAAGGGTGGCATTGGCATCGAGGCGCAGGCTTGACGTCAACTGCACCCCCGCTTCCAATTCCACACCGCGTCGGTAGCTGTCCGCCACGTTCACCCGAACCACGTTGCCCACGTCGTTGAGTTGCCCTGTGGCCACGAGTTGGTCCGTGTACTGCATGTTGTACAACGTGGCGCCCACGGCCCAACGCTCGCCGCGCTTTTTGGCACCGGCCTCCACGTCCAACAAACGCTCTGGGCGCAACGGCGTGTCCTGTGGAGAATCGAGGTAGTCCGAGCGCGCGGGCTCACGGTGCGCCACGGCTGCAGACACAAAACCCTGCAAGGTCTCCGAAGGCGTCCACGTCAAACCTGCCTTGGGGTTGAAGAACGTCAACTCGTCTTGGATGTCGATTTCACTGTAGTCGTTGTCGCGGCCGGACGTTTGGTACAACACCTGACGCGCTTGAAGTTCACCGTGCCAGCGGAGGTCCGACACCTGGCCAGACCACTTTCCGAAGGCACTCAAATCCGTCTTCTCGCCAAGGGAGCGGTAGTATTCGTCGCCTGGCTCCGCACCTGCGCCGAAGTCCATCCAAATCAACTCTCCAAAGTGATCGCCGGAATAGAACGACCGAGAAACCCCATAGACCTGAGAAAAGGCCTCCGTAGAACGGCTCACCGTCCAAGAGGTTCCCATCAACGTGTTGTCAAGCCAGCGACGGCGCACCAAATCCGTGGCAAACGTCGTGTCTGTGCCCATTACCAACGGCGCCAATCCGTAATCGGACAGGTCGTCGCCCTGACGGAACTGCTCGTAGAAACCCGCCCCCAGCGTGGCGTAAAACACCCCGCCAAAATTCCAATCGCCCAAGGTTTGGTCCAGGTGAATCTGGTAGTGGTCCTGACGGTAGTCGTCCACCTCGTTTTCGTAGCGGTAGTAGTTGTGTTGGGCGCGCCGGTCGAGCAAATCTGCCACGCGAACCGTGTCTGCGCCGTAGTCGTACTCTCCGCTGCCTTGCACCCAATTGAGGATGTCCTCGTCCGTGGATTCAGGATCGGCAACAATTTGAGGAACGCCGTACCACGCTTGGTAGGTGCGCTCATGGCCCAACGTGGTGGTGAAGGACAAACGGCCTGTCTCCCACCGCTTGGCAACGCGGCCGTACAACGAGCTCAGGTCGCTCGTGGCCCGATCCACCCATCCGTCCGACTCGATGCGCGAGGCGCGCCCTTCGAAGGACCAGCCGTCTTGGAGCATCCCCGTGTTCCACGCAAGCGTGCGACGTTGCGTTCCAAAAGAACCTCCTCCGAGCACCGCACGAATGCCGGGCTTGGCGGTTGTCCCGAGCGTGTTCACCGACACCGTGGCCCCGAAGGCGGCGGGACCGTTGGTGCTCGTGCCCACGCCGCGCTGGATTTGCAGGCCTGTCATGCTGCTGCCGAGGTCGGGAAGATCCACCCAAAAGACGCCCTGCGACTCGGCGTCGTTCAAGGGCACCCCATTGATGGTGACGTTGATTCGGCTTTGGTCCACACCGCGAATGCGGAGGGAGGTGTAGCCAATGCCGTGACCGGCATCGGAGGACACCACCGCCGAAGGTGTCAACCGCAACAAAAACGGCACGTCTTGCGCGGCGTCTTGCTTTTGGATGTCTTCAACTTCAAGGTTGGTGACCGCAAAGGGATCTTGGTCGCCGGCCTGCACGGCCGACACGGTGGCGGTGGGCACATCGAGGGTGTCCACGTCGAGTTGGGCCTTCAAAACCGAAGTCATGAAGACCATTGCGAGCGCCAACAACGCGGTTGGACGCGGGAAGTAAACAGAGGGTTGTGTCATCGTGTATTGTATTGCATGACACAGGAGCCCCACAAGGCCTCCATGACCCGCACGGCGAGTCGGTCGCTCCCTTCCCAGCATAACCTGGGCAGGTTCGGAGGGTATCATCTCAGCCTTTCGGCACCCCTGCGTCGCCGCAAATGTAGCGTACCTTCCCCAACTGCAAGATGTCTCCTTCGCAAGCCACACCCCAAGAACAACAGGCCGCCTTGCACGCCGCTGGCGCAGCCGCGAGGGCGCTCTTGCGCGCATTGCCCAAGAGTGACCTCGACTTGGAAATCGAAGAAAAGGCCGACGGCTCGTTGGTGAGCAGTGCGGACCTCGCCTCCCAAAAGGTCATCCAAGACATCCTCGGCCCCCTCGCCCTTCCCATTCTGAGCGAGGAAGCGGCAGCCCCGGCGTACGGCGAACGGAAATCGTGGACGCGGTTTTGGCTGGTCGACCCCCTGGATGGGACCGAGTCGTTCCTGAAAAGCCGCTCCGGCTTTGCCGTGAACATTGCGTTGTGCGATGCCACGGGACCGATTTTGGGTGTGGTGGCCGACCCGCTGGCCAACCGCATGTTCGTGGGAGGCATCGGGGTGCCTGTCCACCTCGCCCCGTTGGACGGTTCCAAGGTGCGCCTCATTCACCCTTCGGCCATCCAGCGTCCTTACCGCCTGGTCACTTCTTGGATGGAAGAGGCCAAATTGACCGACCTCGTCCCGCCACACGTCGACCCCAAAGACGTCGTGGCGCGCCCCGTCAGCGGGGCCTTGAAATTTTGTCTGCTCGCCACAGGCGACGCGGAAATCCATGCCCGCACAGGTCCCTACATGGAATGGGACTGCGCTGCCGGAGACGCCATTTTGCGAGGCATGAACATCGACGTGGTGAACCTTCAAGGTGAACGCCTGCGGTACAATTCAGAAGACCTGCGCGTGACGGGATTGCGCTGTTCCCGGGTTTGACCCCTCAGCGGTAGAGAGCATCGCGGTACGGTCCCCCGTCAAATTCCTCCAGCATCTCGAGGTAATTCTTGTAGCGAGATTCCGCAACCTCGCCCGCAGCCACGGCGTCTCGCACGGCACATCCTGGCTCCTTGTGGTGCACGCAATTGTGGAATTTGCACTCGGGCAACCGGCGAAAGAACTCGGGAAAATGGTGGTTCAGCGTGTCCCGCTCCAGTGTCACAAGCCCAAACCCTTTGATGCCCGGCGTGTCCACCAAGAACCCGCCTTCGGGCAGCGGATGCATCTCGGCAAACGTGGTGGTGTGCCGGCCTTTGTGGTGCGAATCGCTCACCTCGGCCGTTTTGATTTGAAGTCCCGGGATGATGCGGTTGATCAGGGTGCTTTTGCCGACGCCCGAATGGCCGGACAACACATGGATCCCCTTGGCCAATTCGGCTTCCAACTGTTCCACCCCCTCGCCCGTGTGGGCACTCACCTGCAACCAACCGTAGCCGGCGTCGCGGTACACCTCTGCCAAAGCTCCCGCTTGCGCGCGATCCTCGTCGGTCAGCGCATCTACCTTGTTCAAGACGATGGTGGTGGGAATGCCGTACGCTTCAGCGGTGACCAAAAAACGGTCCATGAATCCAGTGCTCGTTCGCGGCGAGGCCAGCGTCACCACGAGAAAGGCGCGGTCCAAGTTGGCGGCCACGACGTGGCTTTCGTGAGACAGGTTGACCGATTTGCGGATGATGCAATTGGTGCGCTCTTGGATGTTGGAAATGACTCCTGTGCCGTCTTCGACCACCTCCAAATTCACAACATCTCCCACGGCGACCGGATTGGTGGACCGATACCCCTTGAGTCGAAGCTTCCCGGCGGGCCTGCACGCCACGACTTCTCCCTCGGCAGTGAGCACGTCGTACCACGACCCCGTGGTGCGCAACACGCGACCTTCCGTCACGCGGTCAGGGCTTTGAACTGAGCCTCCAAGCCGCCTTCAGCGGCCACAAACTCCGACAGCGGTCCGTCCGCCACGATGTCGCCCAAGCGAATCAACACCACGCGGTCGCACATCGCCTCCACTTCTTGCATGATGTGGGTGGACAAAATGACGGTGCGGTCCTGCCCAAGGCGACGAATCAACGCGCGGATGTCCACGAGCTGGTTGGGATCGAGGCCGGACGTGGGCTCGTCGAGGATGAGCACCTCAGGGTCGTGAATCAGCGCTTGGGCCAACCCGACGCGCTGACGGTACCCTTTGGACAATTGCCCAATCTGCTTGTGCACTTCCGGCGTCAAACCAACTTCCTCAATCACCGACGCCACGCGTTGCGCTTTGTCTTTTACGCCGTGCACCCCTGCCACAAACTGCAGGTACTCGCGCACATACATGTCTTCGTGAACCGGGTTGCGCTCGGGCAGGTAGCCCACGCGACGTTTGGTTTCCAAAGGTGCCTCCATCACGTCAAATCCACAGACTTCGATTCGACCTTCCGTGGGGGGCAAAAACCCTGTGACGAGGCGCATCAGCGTCGACTTTCCAGCGCCGTTGGGGCCCAAAAGCCCCACCACTTCGCCCCGCTCCAACGTCAGGCTGACGCCGTTCAGCGCGCGTTGGCTTCCGAACACTTTGCTCACATTGTCGACCACGATGGACATGGTGCGAAGGTACCGCCCCGGCGCCGTCACATACAAAAAAACCGCACCCGGAGTGGGCGCGGTTTCTTGAATTGCGAATCGATGTGGCGCGAGCCTTACATCATGCCGCCCATGCCACCTCCCATGGGGGGTGCGGCAGGCGCAGGTGTTTCTTCTGGAATGTCAGTGATGACGCACTCGGTGGTCAACACCATGCCTGAGATGGACACGGCATTTTCCAAAGCCACGCGCGTCACTTTCGTGGGATCGATGACCCCTGCTTCGAACAGGTTCTCGAACACCTCCGTGCGGGCGTTGTAGCCGAAGTCGCCTTCGCCTTCGCGCACGCTGTTCACCACCACGGCGCCTTCGCCACCGGCGTTGGCCACGATTTGGCGGAGCGGCTCTTCGATGGCGCGCAACACGATCTTGATTCCGGTTGTCTCGTCGGCGTTTTCACCCTCGAGCTCGGCGAGCTTGCCCGCCACACGGATGTACGCCGTGCCACCGCCAGGCACGATGCCTTCTTCCACCGCCGCACGCGTGGCGTGCAAGGCGTCGTCCACACGGTCCTTCTTTTCCTTCATCTCCACTTCCGTGGCAGCGCCCACGTAGAGCACGGCCACGCCGCCTGCCAACTTGGCGAGACGCTCTTGGAGCTTTTCGCGGTCGTAGTCGGAAGTCGTGGTTTCAATTTGGGCCTTGATCTGACCGACACGGGCCTCGATGCCCGCCTTGTCACCCGCGCCATTCACGACCGTGGTGTTGTCCTTGTCGATGGTGATCTTCTCCGCCGTGCCGAGGTCCGCCACGGTGGTGTTCTCCAACTTCAAGCCCGTTTCCTCAGAGATCACCTGACCTCCCGTGAGGATGGCGATGTCTTGGAGCATGGCCTTGCGACGGTCCCCAAATCCGGGGGCCTTCACGGCAGCCACCTTCAAGGCGCCGCGGATCTTGTTCACCACGAGCGTGGCCAACGCCTCGCCGTCCACATCTTCTGCGATGATCAAGAGGGGGCGACCACCCTGTGCGGTCTGCTCCAACACGGGAAGGAGGTCCTTCATGTTGGAGATCTTCTTGTCGTGAATCAAGATGTAAGGGTTGTCGAGCTCGGCCTCCATCTTGTCAGGGTTGGTGACGAAGTAGGGAGAGAGGTAGCCGCGGTCGAACTGCATGCCTTCCACGGTCTTCACTTCGGTCTCGGTGCCTTTGGCTTCCTCCACTGTGATGACGCCTTCGTTGCCCACCACTTTCATGGCTTCTGCGATCAAGGAACCGATGGTCTTGTCGTTGTTGGCAGAGATGGTGCCGACCTGCTCGATTTTGCTGTTGTCGCTGCCGACTTCACGGCTGATCTCGCGGAGGCCTGACACGATGGCTTCGGCCGCCTTGTCCATGCCGCGCTTGAGGTCCATGGGGTTGGCGCCGGCCGCCACGTTGCGAAGGCCTTCGCCGACAAGGGCTTGGGCGAGCACGGTGGCCGTGGTGGTGCCGTCACCGGCCACATCGGCCGTCTTGGACGCCACTTCCTTCACCATTTGGGCGCCCATGTTCTCCACGGGGTTTTCGAGCTCGATTTCCTTCGCCACGGACACGCCGTCCTTGGTCACAGAAGGAGCGCCAAACTTGCGGTCGATGACCACGTTGCGGCCTTTGGGGCCGAGGGTCACTTTCACGGCATTGGCCAATGCGTCCACGCCGGCCTTGAGGTTGGCCCGGGCGTCGCTGTCAAATTGAATGTCTTTCGCCATTTGAATTGAGGTTCTTCAGTTTGGTTGATGGGGAATCAGAGGATCGCGAGGATGTCCGATTCGCGCATGATCATGTAGTCGTTGCCGTCGTGCTGGAGCTCTGTGCCGGAGTACTTGCCGTACAGCACGGTGTCGCCCACTTGAACGGTGGTCGGCTCGTCTTTTTTGCCTGGTCCCACAGCCACGACGGTGCCTTTCTGAGGCTTTTCCTTGGCCGAGTCTGGGATGATGATGCCACTCGCGGTGGTCTGTTCTGCGGCTGCGGGTTCTACGAGAACGCGGTCAGCCAGAGGTCGAATGTTAACAGACATGAATTGTGCAGTTGTTGTGTTTTCAAATTGAGGTGCCGAGGCACGCCCACCTTTAGGCGATTTCCGTGCCAAAGCCCGGTCCCGTGCGAGGTCCTGACACGTCTGTCAGGTTTGGACCAAAAGCACGACACCCTGTCAGCGGATGGCTGACAGGGTGTCGTTGCAGGCCCAAGGCCCGGGACGGGTAGGAATTACTCCGCGGCTTCGATGGGTGCCGTAGGCGCGAAGCTTTCGTCGACCCCGACGTCGAGGGATCCGTTGCCGGCAAAGCTGCCGACGAGGATGCACAGCACGAAGAGGGACACGGCCAACACCCACGTCGCCTTCTCAAGGAAGTTGGTGGTGCGCTGGACGCCGCCGATTTGGCTGGCTCCCTGGAATCCGGTGGCGAGTCCTCCCCCCTTGGGGTTTTGGACCAAAATCACTGCACCCAAGAGGAAGCAGACAATCAAGATGACGACAGTAAGGAAAGTGGTCATGTTCAGTTGTTCAAGAGTTACGCAGCTTTTTGAGCTGGGCCGCAAAATAAACACTTTTTTCCGGGTATTTCAAAGCGAGAAGCTTGTAAGCTTTCCTCGCGCGGCCCATTTGGCCTTGCTGGGCGTAGAGTTTCGCCATGGTTTCCGTGACCAAACTCGGGTCCTCCACCAACCCCTGCTTCGCCCACTCCTCCGTCGTTTCAAGGCTGTCGCGAATGGGGCCGATGCGCACATCTCCCTTGGCCAAAAAGGCGTCAATCAACGCGGCCGCCCCTTGCTCCGCCAATTGCGGCGTCCCAAAGCCCGTTTCTCGCGCACGCTGCTGCAGCCACTGCGAGAACAAACTCCGAGGTTCCGCAATCTGCCCCACCGTGGGGATGGCGACGCCCTCTTGGGGCGCAGTCGCCGGGCGATCGGTGGTCTCGGTCGGGGCGTCTTCTGGCGCTGCATCGTCGGTTTCGGCTTCTTCGTTCCATGCAGAAACGTCCTGCTCGATGACCGACGCGATGGCCGAAATCATGGCCTCGCGTTGCCCTGGCGCCTCGACCTCGGCTTCTTGTTCTGAATCCTCTTCTGGAGCTTCGGTCTCCGAGGCGACGGCTTCGGCATCGGCCGCATCCACGGAATCGCCTTGGTCGTGCCACACCATGCTGACCATCTCCTCTTCAGGCACGTCCTCTGCCTTCAACACCTCCTCGTGCACGGCACGCGCCTCCGCCAAGAGTTCGGACCCCATGAGGTAAGCGAACAAGGCGCGGCGGGAAGGGACATGCGCTCCCGCTTGAAGCAAGGCCTCGCGCCTGCCCAAATCTTGGGCCTCTTCCGACGCTTTGGCCAACATCATGCGCAGCGGGCCCGAGTACGGATGCCGCTCGACACATGCGCGCAACACCTCCAAATCCTCTGCCCGAGGACCGCGTTCAAGGATGTCTTGGAGTTGCCCAGGATTCATGGCTCACCAATTGCCCAATGTGGCGTTGAACATGTCTTGGGAAAGCAACTCACCGAGCTCCTCCACAAGGAGGTCCTCCGAGGAGAACACGTCTTGATCACTCGGAAGGTCCACGTACCTGCTGAAGGTCCGTTCCGTGCTCAGTGAAGGGTCGCGTTGGTTCACATAGGTCAAGACCACGCTCACGGTGATCCGGTTGGCCCCGGCTGTTTCGTTGCCTTGAACGTTCACCGGGCGCACTTCCCAGCCGACCACCCGCGCGCCGAACATCAGCTCCCCCTCTTCCACAAGGCGAAGGGTGCTTTGCCTTTGAATCCGGTCACGCAAAGCTTCGGACAAGGACTGTGCAGCCGTGGTCGACACGAGCGGATGTGCCGGTTCAAAATCGGTCACGCTGTAGGTGGAGGCGCCGGAGGTTTGGGCTCCGTAGGGGGAATAGACGCCGCATCCGGCCAATCCCATGGCGCCGATTACCCAAACCACGATGCCAAGCCACTTCGTCATTTCAAATCGTATTCCTTGATTTTCCGATACAAGGTGCGCTCGGAGATGCCGAGCTCTTCGGCGGCGTGCTTGCGCTTGTTGCGGTGCTTTTCGAGGGCGCGGCGGATGAGCTCTTTCTCGGAATCCTGAAGCGAAAGGACCACTTCGTCGGCCGGCTGATGCGCCACATCCTGCAATTCGTGAGCAGGCCCCGTGCCTTCGGGCCCTGCAAACTGAGGCAGGGCAGCCAACACCCGTTGTGTTTCGCCCGCCGAGAGGTCATCCTGGAACACCCGTTGCACCAATTCAGCCTCGGCCTCCCCTCCTTGCAATCCGCCGTTCTTCATCAGCGACATAACCAATTGCTTGAGGTCGTTTAAGTCGCCCTTCATGTCAAACAGGACCTTGTACAGGATTTCGCGCTCGTCCATCCCTTCCGCGGAACTTGCCGAAGAGGTTGTGCTCGGCAAGCGGCTGCGGTGGGTCTCCGGCAGGTACCCGAGCAACGTGTCGGCGTCAATCCGCCGGTTTGTCTCGAGGATGCTCATTTGCTCGGTGACGTTCTTGAGCTGGCGGATGTTGCCCGGCCACGGGTAGTGCTCCAGCATTTCGATCGCCTCGTCGTCCAAACTCAAGGGAGGCATGCGGTACTGCTCGCTGAAGTCCGTGGTGAACTTCCTGAACAGCAAGTGCACGTCTCCTGCGCGCTGACGCAGTGGCGGAAGCTGAATGGGCACCTGGCTGAGACGGTAGTACAGGTCTTCTCGGAACCGTCCACGTGCGATGGCGTCGTCAAAGTCGACGTTGGTGGCCGCCACGACGCGGACGTCGGTCTTTTGGACTTTGGACGAACCGACCTTCATGAACTCTCCCGTTTCCAACACACGCAACAAGCGCACCTGCGTCGTCAGCGGGAGCTCTGCGACTTCGTCGAGAAAAATGGTGCCGCCGTTGGCCTCCTCGAAGTACCCTTTGCGGGTGTCCGTGGCGCCTGTAAAGGCCCCTTTCTCATGGCCAAAGAGTTCAGAATCGATGGTGCCCTCCGGGATGGCGCCGCAGTTGACGGCCACGTACGGACCGTGCTTTCGCGCACTGAATTGGTGGACGATGCGCGGCATGGACTCCTTTCCCGTGCCGCTTTCCCCGAGCACAAGGACGCTGATGTCCGTTGTGGCGACCTGCGCGGCAACGGACAAGGCGCGGTCGAGTGCGGGCGCATTCCCGACCACCCCAAACCTTCGCTTGATTGCCCCTACATCCATGCTCAGCTCTCCGCGGGTTCGTCGGTGACTTCCCCCATCAACGTGACGGGGGTGCAATCGAAGGTCTTCACGTTGACGTATTCCCCGGGCTTCAAATCGCCTTTGGGGAACACCACGACGGTGTTGTGCGTGGTGCGGCCAAAGAATTGGTCGTCCCGCTTCTTGCTCGTGCCCTCAATGAGGACGCGATGCACCTGACCCACCAAGGCCTGGGTGTGCTCTTTGCCGTGAATCATTTGACGGGCGATGACTTCTTGCAGCCGGGCGCCCTTGACTTCCTCCGGCACGTCGTCCTCAAACTTGCGCTCCGCCAACGTCTTGGGACGCTCGCTGTACTTGAACATGAAGGCCATGTCGTAGCGAACTTCGTCCATAAGGCTCAATGTCGCCTGGTGCTCCTCCTCCGTCTCCCCGCAGAATCCCGTGATCACGTCGGTGCTGATGGCGCAACCGGGCATGATGCGGCGGATGGCCGCAATGCGGTCGAGGTACCACTCGCGGGTGTATCCCCGGTTCATGCGCTTGAGCACATCGCTGTGTCCGCTTTGAACCGGCAGGTGAATGTATTTGCAGATGTTCTCGTGGCGCGACATGGCGTGGAGCACGTCGTCCGTCATGTCTTTGGGGTGCGAGGTGCTGAAACGCACCCGAAGGTCTGGGTTGACCGCCGCCACCATTTCCAGGAGCTCGGCAAAGCGAACCACGGGCTGGGACTCGTCCTTGACGACGCCCTTGTTGTCGATGTTCCACTTGTAGGAATCGACGTTTTGGCCCAACAAGGTGACCTCGCGGTAACCCGCCTCGAAAAGTTCTTGGGCTTCCCGAACGATGCTTTGTGGGTCACGGCTGCGCTCTCGGCCGCGGGTGAAAGGCACCACACAGAACGAGCACATGTTGTCGCAACCCCGCATGATGCTGATGAACGCCGTCACGCCGCCTTTGTCCAATCGGACCGGGCTGATCTCTGCGTAGGTCTCCTCGCGGGAGAGCAGGACGTTGACGGCTTTTTGGCCTCCTTCCACTTGATCCACCAAATTGGGGAGGTCGCGGTAGGCATCCGGGCCCACCACCAAATCCACGAGCTTCTCCTCCTCCAGCAACTTGTCCCGCAAGCGCTCGGCCATGCATCCCAAGACGCCCACCACCAAACTGGGGTTCTTCGCCTTGTTGCCCTTGAAGTGAACCAACCGGTTGCGGACGCGCTGTTCGGCATTGTCACGAATGGCACAGGTGTTGAGCAACACCAGGTCGGCATCGTCTGCATCACGGGTGGTTTGATACCCGGCATCGGACAGGATGCTCGCCACGATTTCGCTGTCGCTGAAATTCATTTGACAGCCGTAGCTCTCCAGGTACAATTTCCGCGCCCCTGAACCGGGTCCTGCAACCACCGTCGCCTCGCCTTGACGGCCTTCTTCCAAAACGTGATCTCCTTCTCGCATGGTGCAAATGTACGCCACTGACAAATTGTCACCCCTTTAGGGGTACCCGTGAATGCAACGTTTTTATGCCTTCTTGGCGAACCTATTTCAACTCAGGTTGTCTTTAATTTGCGCGCCCAAACACGCAAATCCATGGCCAAAAACCTCGTCATCGTAGAGTCGCCTGCCAAGGCCAAGACCATTGAAGGCTACCTCGGAAAAGACTTTGTCGTGAAGTCATCCATGGGTCACATCCGTGACTTGGCCAAGGGAAATGACAGCGTCGACATCGACAACGACTTCTCGCCCAAATACGTGGTCAGCCCCTCCTCCAAGAAGGTGGTGACAGAACTCAAGTCGCTGGCGAAGAAAGCCGAGACCGTGTGGCTCGCGACGGATGAGGACCGCGAAGGAGAAGCCATCAGCTGGCACCTCATGGAGGCGTTGGGCCTGAAGGAAGAACAAACCAAGCGCATCGTCTTTTCAGAAATCACCAAGCCCGCCATTCTCAAAGCCATCGAGTCGCCGAGAACCGTGGATGCCGATTTGGTGAATGCACAGCAGGCGCGACGCATCCTCGACCGCTTGGTGGGGTTTGAATTGAGCCCGGTGTTGTGGCGCAAAATCCGCCCGTCACTGAGTGCCGGCCGCGTCCAAAGCGTAGGCGTCCGCATCATTGTCGACCGCGAACGCGAGATCGACGGCCACACGGCCAAGTCCACGTTCCGCGTGGTGGGTCACTTCGACACGGGCAAAGCCGTGGTGAAGGCGACGTGCGGCAAGACCTTCAACTCTGAATCCGACGCAAAAGCCTTCCTCGACGCCTGCGCCTCGGCCGAACACGTCGTGTCGTCCATCGAAACCAAGCCGTCGACCAAGAAGCCGGCAGCGCCATTCACCACCTCCACCTTGCAGCAGGAGGCTTCTCGCAAGCTCAGCTTCAGCGTGTCACGCACCATGGGGGTGGCTCAACGCCTGTACGAGGCAGGTCGCATCACTTACATGCGGACGGACTCGACCAACCTCAGCGACGTCGCGTTGGAGGCCGCGCAAAAAGAAATCTCCAAGACCTTCGGCGCCGAGTACGCCTTCACCCGGACG